>Ga0208767_1000008_pt1 | contig 110919 bp, 118 predicted proteins | sample VirMetDEL_Mar_21_FD_184514 | JGI IMG/M metagenome (GOLD analysis project Ga0208767, IMG submission 184514) | Aqueous microbial communities from the Delaware River and Bay under freshwater to marine salinity gradient to study organic matter... | ecosystem: Environmental > Aquatic > Marine >...
CCTCTCCACGCTCATTGCCCCACCAATCTATCAGATAGTACTGAGAGGCCACAGATAGGCTTGTTATTCCTTTACCTTCTTCATCGCCCCACCAATCTCTTTCAGTACGTGTTGGGTTTCGTATTGTGCGCACTGGTGTACCGAATGGTCTTGTCATCCTTCTACCGTCACTATATCTTACTTGCCAACCCTCTTGGTCTTGATTTAACATACCTGTGAGATTAGTCTGACGTTCCATGATACCAACGTATGTCGTAGGTTTAGATGCGTTGCTACTACCATCGCTCCACGCATTGCTGTATGCCTCAGTCTGTACAAGTGGACCTGCATCGTAGTTCAGAGTGTTAGTACCAGCAGCGCTTGAAGCGTCTGCCTCGTATATCGCACGTACGCTATTAATGTCGTATCTCGGTCTGTTATAGGCTTGACGTACAGCGTTACGGTGTCCATACGGCCTTCTTCTATACTGGTCCATAGCCCCAGTTGATATACCTGATGAAAATGTCAACAAACCGTTGGTTACAGCCCCTCCGGTAGTAGAAGCACTCAATTCAAAAGTAGTAGAGTTAGTTATACTTGAAATCGTTGCACCAGTCGGTATTCCCGTACCTACCACCATCATTCCGACAACTAGCAGACCAGTATTATCCATTGTTATTGTGGGGTCATTGTTATAATCACAAGTGTTATCTGAAAATATATCATCTACCCATTCTAAGTTGCTATTAGATGCGAAATTAGCGCTGGTTGACGTATTATGTACATTCCAAGACGTAGAGGCCATACCGTACAAGTCTAGTTTACTTGTATGTGGACCGCCGCGACTGCCACAAGGCCAATATCCACTAAGCATTAAATTAGTTCCACCAGCATCGTGTGTATTACTATTAGATATCACTTCACCTGTTTTACTTACATTAGGTCTCTTAATTAAGAAATCAAATGGACCTGTACTCATTGCATGTGTGAAATCGTGATAATGTATAGTTTCAAAATGTTCAGGTAATGAATTATATGCTGCTTTGTTAACTGCATTACCTTTCCAACTACGAGATGTATTATCTGAGAAGTATGTATTAGGTCTACCAAGGTTAGGATGCCACATACATAGGAATGCATCAGGTACATGATTACTATATGTATCTTGATTACCATTAATTATATCAGGTAATATATTCGCAAATACACTCTTACGTTTATTTGTAAGTATTTCACCTGCTGGTAATGTATTGTAACTATGTGTTAAAGTGAGTATTGCATTATCATATATGTTATCCCAAAAACCATCAGCGCCTGATTTAGCACCTAATGTCAATGTTTTGGGTATATTGATTGTTGCAGCCGTATCTCCGCTAACACTTGTTAGTTCTTTAGAATAGATAGTTCCATTCTTGCCCGTATACTGCACTTCTTGTTTATAGTAAGGATACATTGGGAACGTATTTGCGTTATCTACAACTATTGTTCCGCTAGTATTGAAAGATACAACAGTACATTTTGGATTTAGACTTATACTTTTATTGTATTTATCGTATATGTCAAAGTACAAAGAAGTATATCCGTTAATTGTTAACTGACTTCCTATACTTCCGAAGGTACTTCTCATAAACATATAGTAATCTTCGGGACTATATTGAGATAGTTTTCTATAATTTGTTGCTTCTGAAACTGCTGACCCGTTATGTTTGATTGCATTCTTGTGTAATATGCTCCACCATGGTATATGCAAAGTGTGTGCGGGAGTCGCATCGCTAAACATTGTGCTATATGGAAAACCCTTTCTAGTAAATGCGGGGCTTTCTGTTAATTGTACGCCTACATGGTTATACAACATCAACGGTGGTATGTTCGTAAATTGACTACCTTGGTCATTACTAATATCTAATATCGCTTCATTGATGAATACCTCACAACCTCGTACATCTGCTTGCGTTGCTTTCGCTAACACTAATGTCATACCTCCCTTAGTACGGTCTACATTACCATCACTATCCATTTTTATGCCAATAACTGTGTTTATCTGTTGACTGGTTAATGCAGCGCCTGAATTATTATGGTAACCGACTAACTGATTATGGAACACGTTAGGTTGTATGACTATTTGGTAAGCACCTACTTCCGCAGGGTCGGGGAAGTGTCTGCCTTGTGTATATTCACTAGCGGCCTCAAGTACAATACTGTGTCCTCCGGCTTTATTCACTGTCGCTGCTAAAGTTGTGCTTGTACCGTCTGATGACGCTAAAACACCGTAACCGTCATATTTTACACCACTCTCGAACATAAGGGTGAATGCCCCTCCGTGAATATCGCTGGGCGGCGAAGGTGCGGCGTTTACACCACTAAAATTAATCTCTGCATCCATAGCATGAATGTTCTCTGTTATACCACCTGTGCCTATTGCTGTGGCTACTGCCGCTTTCTTATTCGTAGATGTTGTATTATCTGCAACTAAACTTGAATCAACAAAACCATTTGTCATTTGGTAATCAATCAAATGTCTTCTGTATAGGCTTTGGTAAGCAGGGTGCGCCCAGTGTCCGGGTAGCATCGGCATTGTTGGTGTGACGAAGTGATGTCCCATTCTTGGGAATGGCATAGGTGTCAACACAGGTTTGCTATATGCGTCGTATCCTATTGTCTGTCCTGATACATAGTACAACGTGTTAGCCATATCAGGTGAGTTGCCGCTAACCTCTGCATGGTCACGTAATCGACGTGCTGCGAAGAACCTGTTGCTTCCAGCAGGTATGTAATAGGAAGGTACTACTTTTAGATTTGTAACAGTTTGACCTGCCATGAATGTGGCAAAGTTGACATCTCCCACCACTGTGATTGTTACGTTATCAGGAACTCCGTCGTTATTAGTATCTTGACCAGCGTAAGTACATACAGCGCCTTCATCAGTTGTTGGGTTGTACACACGTAGGAACTTTCGAGTATCTTCTTTAGTACCAAATCCAGCATCGAACACTTGTGGGTCTAATGTAGCGTCTACTGTCAATACGTTAGTGCTAGAATCCCATGCATCGACAGATACTATGTCAGTCTCTACGCCACCTTCATGTGTATAGACAGTTGGATACCTGTGTGTATGTGTGTGCCCCATCTTTGTGACATGGAAAAATAATGTGCGGTCATGTAACTCATAACTAGTCTGCAATGGAGAGTTGTCATTCCATGCACCTAGTTCTGAATCAAAGGTTACTGGGTTGATGCGCTCCCAGTTGTGATTTTCATATGTAGGTGCTTGACGTGGGCTTGCTACACTGTTGTCGAATAGATGTCCTATGTGGCTCTCACCCATGTCAGGGTGTATCATACCGCCTGTACCAATTGTCTCATGCTGATATGCTTGTATTGGGTCGAATCCTGAACGTACAACTATGTTGCCCGGTATACTGTTAGGGTCAGGTAACTGTACCTTCAAGTTAGGTATCTTACCACTGTTAGCAAGCGCAGGTGCGTTACCCTTCACACCTCTGTTCTCAGGTATACGGAATCCACGTATGATAGTCCCCAGTGGGCTACCACCCTCTATCTTGTGTACTTGCCCTGTCTCATCTCTTACGGTGATGCTTTGGAACTGTATCTCTTCATTTGGTATGTTTAACACGTTACCAATCTTGTATGGGTGCTTACGCATAAGTTCAGGGTGTGCTAACTCTTGTGCTTGTAGTATAGGCATCATAGCGCTGTTTGTAGTCTCGAAAGAGAACCTTACGTTACCATATATCTTCTCACCTGTTTGGTATGCGGTGTTGCTCTTTACACGTGTCATCCATGGTACTGCACCAAGACCGCGAGCGTTGATTGCTGGCATACTGAGGTTACCACCATCCATTCTCTTCCACACTATGTTCTCTACTGAGAAGTTCTTTGCGGCAGAATCTTGATACATCTGTAATGCGTTTACATCACCCATCCAATAATTAATGGGGAAACCGCTACTATGTGCTGCTGCATATTTATCAGCAGATGTGTTACGTTCTGCATCGTCTGTATGTAGTAATGCAGAACCAACAGAATGGTCTAAGTCGAATAGTAAATCACCTGTCTTATTTAGACCCGGTGTAGCGTTTTGCAACTTCAAATCAGTAGGTGTAGTGCTGTAAAAGTATGAGCCTGAGCCGCCTGAGAATAAAGTATCGGCCCAGTTCCCATTAGATGGTGTGCCGACAGGCACTGTTGTATCTTCAACGATTAGAGCCTCTACATTCGGTCCAGCGTTTGCAGGTGCGATGAATCTATCTTGTCCGTGAAATCTTTCGTCCCATTGTGTAGTACCAGCATATGTGATTGGGTTACTACCTTGTCCTATGACTTGTAACCAGTCACCGTTTGCGGTTATTCCATCTCTATCGTACTTTGCAATTAATGAACTCTCACACTCGTAACTGACAACTAGGAATGCGCTACTGTACAGCCCCTGTGGTGTTGTTAGTTCCTTAGGTAATGTAGTAGTATAGTTAGTAGGTGCGACCCATTGATTAGCGTTACCCGCTTCATCTGTATCATTGAAGTTGTAAGTGTAAGTATCCCAACCTAAACCAGCACTACTACCGCTTGTTAAATCTAATTTAGAATAAAAGCCTGATTTAACTAAATGAGTACCTAACGCATTTCCTATACCGTCAATTGTAGGTGTGCTTTCGGGACTCCCTTGCATTGGTGCTACAACAGGTATGTTACTATGTACGTTCATTACTGTACCAGCAGTTCCGTATGGTGAGAAGTTAAGCATCTCATGGTATGCGCCTAATCCAGCAGCATATCCTGTACCGCTTGTGTTCTTAGTTATCTTCAAACTATTCAGATAAGAGTATCTCTCACCATGCCAACCTATTGCACCTATTGGCTTTGTTCTATCAACAGCGTCTACAATACCTGAGAAGTGAACTTGCGTCATATGGTCACGTGCTGATACATTCTCGTTATTGAAACGCATTGTACCTGCTTTACTCCATACATAAAGAGTATAAGAACTAGAAATAGCCTCACTGAAAGACCCACTTCCATCTTTGAGTACTTCCCACGTTTCAGGCGCTTCTAGTTTATTTAGGCCGTTTAATCTATTAGGTGCGAGATAGAACCTGACTTTCCAATCGCTACTATCTGCTAATACTTCCCTAGAGTGATAGCAAGCGAATCTAGTATTAGTTCCTTGATGTAACCTAATCCAACCCGATGTGGGTAATTGTTCTAATGTTATTTGTGAACCGCTCGATGGGCTATCTATGTAATTGCCAGTAGCACTATTATTTACGTAAGTGGATGTGCCAGCAAGCGGTATCCACCCGTATCTATCTTGACGCATCGCATTACCCATAGACGGCATGTGTGTGCCACCAAGAGACTTGAGTGCTCCAGCGCCGGGGAATGCGTTTATTGCAGCGCCTAGTACAGTAGCGAGTTCTTCGCCGTTCTGACAACGTGTCGCATCTACTACGATGTATTCCATCTTTGCATCTGCTGTCGCTACGGCCTCGCTACCATTTCCTATGTAATCTAGAATGCGCCCTGTAAGCACGCCCGAAGTTCTAAACGCAGTAGGGTGTATTTGGTTTGCACGTTCCCAATTGCTACTCAATACTCTAGCAGCAGATTTACCCGCGTGTGGTGGATTAAATGTAATTTGATTGTCTAACCATGAGCCGCCCGGATGGAAACCACCATCCATGTGCCATACTGTATCTGCCGCCATAGTGATACCGAATCCGATAGTAGGCGTATGCATCTTAGGATGTATATGTGTCAAATCATATCCTATTTGTGCTGTGCCTGTAACGTCGTGTGGTGTGCTATCATTGAACTGTTGACCATAATGCCTACCGTGTTCAGGTCTTTGTGAGAACTTACCCTTCCAACAGTAACCAGCAGGGCTTTCCCAATTTACCATCGCTCTCCAATGGAAACCCGCAGTAGCGTCATAGTATACCTTGCTCGGCGGCATGAAATTGTATTTCTCATTTACAATATGATTTGGGAATACATGTCTTGAATTGGCTATTGATTCGTCTAACGGTATAGAAGCCCACGTGCTACCACTTACGATAACTCTACCCGGAAACGGCTCTTTGGTATTAGCAGCATTACCGCTATCCGCATCTGCTACTTCTTGTGTAAATGGGAACGCTTGACCCGGACCAAATATTAGGTACGTAGTTTTGTTCTCTACGCTAGTATCCACGTGGTCTTCATATCGTGCAGTCGGATGAGCAAATCTCAATACAAGCGGTACGGGCTTTGCTTTTATCTCACCTGCGCTATATGTCACACCACCTTTAGATAAATCAGGTGCTAGTATGTTCTGTTGATTGAATGCAGGTGGAGTAATACTACCACGATGCTGATTACACAACGCAGCGCCGGGGAAGAAGGCAAACATTGCATTTCCGTCTAACATAGCGTAACTCGTAGATATTTCATTTGCATTCTGTAATCCAGTTACACCAGTCGGTCCAGTAGAATATGGATGGGTGTAGAAAGTAGAATAGTCGTTTTGCGTACCATCGTTTACGTCGAGTGTTACACCGCTAAATCCACCACCAAAGAACAACGGCACGCTGTGGTCTTTGCTACTCTTACCACCACGGAAGTAGACTATTGGTTCAGAGAATACGCTACCGAGTGAACGCAATCCGTCAAACTCCTTGTTATTATGGCGTTGCAATATATTTGCTTTAGCCATAGATTGTGGAAAGTCATCTCCCGCATCTGCTGTTAACCAACTTAATTCTTGTCGAGGGTCAGTACCTGTTTTACTTTCTGCTTCAATAGGATAGTCGCCTAACCATATAGTCGCTCTTTCACCAACTGGTAATATGACGTTACTTGCTGTCGCACCTGACGGTATAAGAAAGGGGTCTACCTCTCTAGCAGCAGATACTGTAACTTCGGTAGTCCAATTACTTTGAGAACTACCAAAGTGAACAACGGGGTTATCAATCATTGGTAGTATATGGTCGCCGGATGAACGTGTAAATTGTATACCCTTTAATCCTTCATTCCAAGTAGAAGTATCAATCGGAGTATTAGTTGAGTCAACTAGATTAGGTGACGCTGTGTTTGAGTTTGGACCTCTTGATACAGTGGTTATTTCAAGTAAGGTATAGGGTATGTAACCGCAATCGATACCTTGACTAGCATCTATATTTGTGTTAGTTACTGGTCTTGTTCCATGGCCTGTACTTGTACTTGTATCAAAATCCCATTCGCCGTTTGTTACCCTATCAACTCTTCTCACTTCACCAAACTCTAAGTGTGACGCATGAATACCATAATCTCGCTTTACAACGCTACTATAAGATTGATTAAGAGGAATTATCGGACTTTGGGTATTATACGCTCTAATTCGTATTGCATCATCTTTTACACCCCATTCACCAAAGGTTCTACCATCAGTGGTATACATCTCTCTGCAATCAAATACATGTCCTTCTTCCGTGTTTATCTCATTACCTGCGTTAATTGCAGCAGCAGTTACAGCAGCAATTAATTCATCTGTTACAAGCGTAGTCCAATTTAATACAGAAGCGATTAGTACATCATCGGGTAGTGTTACTAGACCAGTGCAACCGTAGAATGTATCATGGTCTCTCGATGCATAAGACACTGTAATTCCAACATCTGCTGCTGCATCATAATCTGTAATTTGTATAATACCATTTTTCTTTGGAAATCCTAAGTATCCTAAGAGGTCACCTTTACCACTAAAAGCAGTGCTATATGGTGTTCCACCACCTTGATATGGTGAATTATCAAACGTAATCGCCAAAGTTCCAGCACTCGTATCTTCGACAGCGCTGACGTGCATTACAGCATTTGGGGCACTAACGCCTCTCCATCTAGCACCTTTCCAATACTGCAATGTTTTTGTGACACCGCTTGCATCTGTATCTAATCTACCTGTCGCATCACCAACACCATGCATGTGTTTACCTATTGTAAATCCACCTTGTCCTACATCCCTGTCGTCGAAGAAAACACATACTTCATCCTCAATAGTAGAAGGTAATGTGGTATTACTGTTTGCAAACGATTCACCTATCTTACGATAAATGTATCTAATACCGTTTTCTACACCTAAGTTGTCTTTGAATCTAAAACCGTATAATTGTCCGTTACCTATGTTATCAGAAATTATGTTCGATGTTGGTACGTGGCTTGAATAATCTGAACCAGTATGAGCAGTGCCTTGAGCGTTAAATGCGCCATACCTATTATTGAACTTAGTCTCACCTATTTTACCAAAACCCCAAGTTCCGACATCGGGCGCAAATCCCGGTACACCGCTTGCTACTAATCCGCCAAAGTTTATTCTTGAGATAGCCTTTTTACCGACTCTTAAACCCTTGACTAATGAAGATGATGAACCTTTAATGTCTAAAGATTCTGTATTTATTGTATTGTGACTCTTTCCGCTTATTGAATCAGACACTGCTCTCAATACGCTACTATCTTCAAACTCAGCGACACTTTCTATTTCTTCACCACTTTCTACCGATGTAACGTATTGTTGCAGTGTAGTAATGGGGGCAAACGGTCTACCATGCTTGTTTAATGGCATAGGCGCTGGATGCATATTTTCACCCTCTCTTTCGTCAGGTAACGCCCAAAAGTTACGCCATCTTCCACCGTGTCCTACTAAGAATTGTGGTTGATAGACACTTTGTCCTTTACTATTATCAAGCCACACACAGAAGTTTCTACCACTTGCGCCCGGCACTGTACTATGTATGACAATGGTGTACCCTGTATCTCCGTTTAGGTCTTGTACCTCTCTACCTATGTGAGCGCGTATGTATCCCATGTGAGTACCCTTGTCACCATTATCTACATTCCAAAATGGTGAAGGGTCATGTGCTGAACCAGTTAGTAGTCTACCGTTTAACGCCGCATGTTGATTGATTAATCTAACAGCCTCTTCTGTTGCAGATAGCGTATCTACAACCCCATCTTTTTGACTAATCTCACCTAAATCTAATGTTAAACGTCTAACGAAGTCCATGTCTTTCCATTGTGGGAGGTGTTGCAATCTACTCTCAGTATGACTAGTCAAGTCTAAAGATGAACTTCTAATACCCTTTAGGCACAAAAATGCTGGTATAACTCTAGTACCATCAGGGGTATCAAAGAAAGTAGAGGGGTCTCTTAACGAACAATCATTTGTTGCTTCTCTATGTTCTATTAATTTCTTTACAAACGAGTTTGCATTGTCATTAGGTATTCTAGTGAATGAATGTTTTGCATTTGCTCTTTTATGTAAAACAACAGAATCATCAGTTCTAGGTGTAAGACTATATCCAATTCTAAATCCTGATGTAGTACCACCATAGGAATATCCGGTATGTATGTGATGACCGTGTGCTTTACCGTATAATCTAGCACCCTCTATTTTTCTACCATCTGTCGGTAAAGCAGTAGCCAAACTAGCAATAGTACTGCTATCAATTAAATCACTAGTGTGTCTATTTGCTAAGTCGTGTGCATAAGCACTTTCAATGAACTTAGATTGCTGTGTACTTCGTATGTATGGGTTCTGCGATAAGAAGCCATTTGTAACATCTATTTGTGTAGTCCACGGACTTGGACCAGCGCCATTATATGCAGCGTTGACTTTGTGTAATTCACTTCTTCTTGAATTACCACTTTCTACCACTTCTTTAGGCCAGCCTATTTGTGTAGCCTGTGAACTAGTCTGCACTTGCATGTGTATATCTTGGAATGCGATGAACTCTTTGTCATGTGCCACGTTGTATAGTAATACACGCGCATGTTCGTCAGTAGACAAGTAAGGGTCGATATAGGCTACAACGGGTGCTTGTGCAGATGTAAGTCCGAGTGCTAGATAATTTTCTTCAACTGTTCTGTTTACGTGTTGCACATAGTTTCTTGCAGTTTCTAAACAAGTATTACCAATCAAGAAGTTTTCTAGAGGAATACTATCTCTTGGGTTAGTTGTATCTAATTCACCCGCGCCATTATCAAACGCATTCCATACTTGTGATTCGTTCAACACACCTCTACTCTTAGCAAACAAACCCTCAACCGCATGTGGGTTGTTATACGACATATTTGCCCATACGGTATCACCGTTGCGTAATCCACCTTGTGCGTATGGATTTAACCACGTAGCGTTTAGTACAGCGTCTTTATCTTCATAGTCGCCAGTCCATACTGCAAGTTTAGCATTAGATGGAATAATTGGCCCAGTAGCAGTTAAAGTAACGGTTTGAGTGCCGTTTGCATCAGCACTACCGATACTACTAACTAACCCTATTCTTCGTATTTTGTCCGTTCCGGTATCTTCCCAATAGTAGAGCGTATCGTCTTTCTTGACGTTCATACCATGTAGGTCATTGACATTTTTACCACTAGCACCGTCAATAGTTATGGTAGATGATGTGCTCCCATTTGCAGTGATTGTGACATCAGTAATATTTAGGCTGTTCTTCAATTCACGATAGTATTGAGAACCATCAGCAACTTCTGCTGTAATCGCTGTACCAAGAATACTTCTGCATTTTCTCGCTAATATTATTTTAGCACCCTCAGGCAAACCGTCTGTTTGTAAGTTTTCATCATCGCTAACGGTTCTTGCTGTTCCAGCGCCTATGGTTATGGTGGTCGCTGTTACCGCCGTTACCACCCCTACAATAACACCCCCATCATCGTAAAGATTACTACCTACTGAAAATACAGTAGTAGCATCCACCCCTTCAACGTCAAATGCTGAGGTAGTACCTCCGGTTGTTATGTTTTTCTTAATCACGCCCGTAGAGTATTTATTTGGGGTAAATCCTGTTGATGTATTGTAAACAAGCACAATACTGTTTTTAGGTACTGCTGTGATTGTCGCACCAGTTAGTGTTTTAATGTGACCGTGATATTGAAACTTATGGATAGTACCATTATCATCGTATTGTACTTCGTATCCTAAATCTCCAACAGCAGAAGGTGGTGGAGTGTCGTAACCTAAATCGGGAAACTTAGCAAAATCTTCGGGAGATAACGTTACAATTACTGCTTTATCTTCACCGGATAACGATACTGTTTTTGTAGATAAACTCGTACCACTAGCACGCCTAGATTGTATTTGTGCAGCGTGTGGATTACTTTCAGGTCCAGCCTTAAACTCAACTGCGCTAACATACTGACGTAATCCGTAATCCACATTACCCCCTTGTGTTTTTACACTAGCGGTATCATAGTAATATTCATCTCTATTCTCAAAGTCTGATGATGGGGTTATTTCATCAGATGCCATAGGTGTATTACCTTCTTCAAACCCTACACCTCCTAGATAGACTGGTTGCCCTGCGGCTAAGTCCTCAAAGAAACCCTCGCTATGACCATATGTCATGTCGTCATCTGCTAATGCTAGATACTTGTCAGTAGCAGGTGCATTTGTATAAAAAGCCCATTTTCCATTAGCCAACCAAACTTTTCTATATCGATAAACGTCATTAGCGAAGCCTTTGTATTCATCTACGTCTGTGTGAGATTCAGGAAATACGTTCGGGTCATTCACATAAAGTCTCTTATCTGTATTCGATACTCTTCTATATTCAGTGATAAATGTAGAATTAACATATTCTCTTTTTGCTAATGCAATAGAATAAGCGGAATGCGCTTCTCTATCTGCTGGCTCTGTGTCTATAAATCTTCTACCAACTGGGCTAGGATTGTAAGTATGCGCAGTATGTGTAGCATCTACATGTATTTTGAATGCGTTATCAGGACCAACAGATGGGGCAAAGAATTGTTTAGAGAAAAATGGTATTTCTGCAACTGCTCTAGTACTAGCGTATTGAGTGCCTAGTTGGTAATCATGTTGTACATCGCTCATAGATTGATGCATTCTATCGTTTACAGTAGTGCCGTTTTCTAATTTACTTTCTTCTCCAAAATTAGGCTCATTATATATTGTAAAGTTAGCGTATATATCTACTCCCACACTACTATGCCCTTCCATCATACCGTTTGCGCGTAGCAAGTTTTGTACGGTGGTGTATTCAGTACCATCTGAGCCGATATAATATCCGCTACCTACACTTTGTAATGTAAATACGAATGTGTTACCTGTTTTACTACTATATCTAGCGTTACTACCGTCTACAAAGTACACTCTTCCATAGCGAGTAAACCCATACGTACCCCAACTTGCTAAATCTTCACTTTCATTATTAAGAGGTTTAACGTATAATGTTCCGACAGTATCGCCTACACTACTAGCACCCGTAGGCACATTCAACCTAGTCACACTTACAGCGTACGACCTGCGTGTAGAGTATGCTTCGTGTGCTAACATACTGCGCTGGAATACTGGTCTAGTATCCATAGCACCTTGACCCGGACCACCAAGTGTAACAGTAACAACAGGTGCGTTAGGTTCTATCTCCTTGACTATATGCGAGTCAGGGCTACCTTTGCCAGTAAAATCAATTGAACGAGATACTAAACTATCTCCTACACCAATGCAACTTAATGTAGTGTAGCCGCCTTCATTACCTTCGCTTTCTTCTATCGACCTCACCTTTGCTCTACTCATTAAGTAAAGTATAGTTGCCCTATTGAATCTAGTAGACAAATTAACATTAGCAAGTTGCATACTTCTTCTTCGGTCAGTAGGCTGAATGAAGATTCTGAAATCAGCATTGTTCGTGTCTGCTAAGATATGGTTGTCTATTATATCGTATGTTTCGTGTATAGGCGATGAAGAAGATACAGTTCCAGTATCAAATTGCCCAGCAGAACCACTATCTAACACTACATCAGGTGCTAGTCTAGAATAACTACCTTTATCGGTCAAGGTTTTAGTTTGGTCTATTTTGTTTAGATACAGTCTATTGAATGCAGAATTATGTAGACCGCTTGTGCTCACAGATTCAATTATGGCTTGCGGTGTACCGTTTTGTATAGAGTCTGCATTATTTCTTGGAGTATAATTAGCAGGTGTTAACGTCTCATCAACTTCTGTATCGGCAGAATATCCTTCCGAAGTATCACCTACTAAACCGTGTTCTTGTACTACTGGACTATCGATTCCTAAATCAGATGCATACACATCTATGTATCCGCCGGGCGCATGTAGTGTCATACCTGAACCAATTGCATGAATTATAGAATCGTAAATATACTCTGCACCGCTTACCAATGTATCAGACGAAGGTACAGTTTTCTCTACCATTAGTAGAGGTTGAACAGTACCACTCATACTTGCACCAGTCAAATCAATCGCATTGTAATGTATTTCTACAAATGGGGAAAGAGATGGTGTTAAGTCTGTTAATCTAGGTACGTGAAGTATAGCGACTCTACTTTCTTTAGAGGGGGTAACGTGATAATCTCTAATGTTACTATCGTGATGAGTTTCATCGTTATTCGCATCATACTTGTTGTATTGCGGTATCGGACCTTTTAGAGCAAATGGGGTGTAATCAAAATCAGGACCACCTATTGCAATCAGTTTTCTTTTACCAGCAGGTGGGCTACTAGTACCGTTGTAAGAATTGAATGCTACGCTTACTGTGCTAGAACTAACAACGTTATCTATTACCACATCGCTAAAATCTCTATACACATCTACTAAACTATTTACAGTAACTTGTTTTTCTATTCCTTTATGCATATCGCTATACATCACGTCAACAATATCTGCGTTACCGTTACCTTGTTGGTCTATTATTTCATCAATAGCCTTTGGTAACATGCGTAAGAAAGTGTGTCCTTCAACATGATTCTTAATGTGTCTACCGCTATGTCCTATTTGGAAATCTTCGCTCAGAGTAGTAGGCCACACTACTGCAAATGGATTATTTGCATCAGATGTGGTTGTAGCAATAGCACTAGAATAAACAAATCCATGGTTTTCAAAATCACTTTCATCGATTATCATTTGCCCTGTTCTATCTATAATCTGAGAAGTATAATGAGGCGGTTGATATGGTTTAGATGTTCCACTATCAATCAATAAGTCTGCACCAACTACAACGAAGTGATTATCTACATTAGCACTTCTAGAAGTATTCAGAACACCTATTAATCCGTTATTACTATTACTTGTATTAATAAAATCTAAATGGATACTAGATACAGTTAATGTAGGGTTTGTATTTTCTAGATTATTTATAGAATGTAATCTTAATCTTTCAGGAGGTTTTTGATTAGGTTTACTTGTTGAAGGCGTTATACCATCAGGATTAACTAATATATTGTATGGTACATGAGATATACTTCTAACAACAGTTGAGCCTGAGGAAGAATCTAACACCTCGTAATTACCTGAACTGTACGGTGAAGAAGTAAAATCAATAGTACCAGTAGTTACTGTATTGCCCGTAAGTTTTGATGCGAGTAACTGAGCATCTGTTTTTGTCATAGTTAATACTGATAACCCACTACTACTTGTGTGTGCACTGTAAGTAAAAACATCTTCAATAGGAGCGATAGGCTCTTCAAATCTGTATAGAAGTAAAGTATCACTATCCGATAACGGAGAGTTACCTTCTATCATTGAAGTCTTGAATGATGCATTAAGATGAATGCCTTCCATCGTACCTCTAAACTTACCACCTTTACCTCCGATGTATGTTTGCTTGGTAGAGGGCTTTAGCGCTAAGTCTCTGTCTTTGATTGATTGTCTTACAACTAACTCCCCGTTAATGTATAATTCTATGGCTGTGGTTCTTACAGTCGCTATTACATGAATCAAAGGTCTATGGTTTTTGTTTAGTTCTGTTGCATCATCTCTGCTACTAACGAATCTATTGTAAGAATCTTGTAAACCTTGATACTCAATATGCGGATATACAGTACCTTCGTATCTATCTGTTGCTAAGGTTGCTGTGGTTAGATAATATCTTTCTTCAATACCTCTACCTTCCATAAATACCTCAAAAGTTGCTGGACCGGGCGTGTCTATATTACCGAGTGAAAGTTTGTATTGACCTTCTTTCTCTATTATTGTACCGCCACAATCAGGCATTACCCACGCTTCTATTGTTAGATACTTATTGAAAATACCTGATGTTGCTACACTGTCACGTGTAGATAATGGCGCATTCTCAGATAGGATAACTCGCACATCGTCAGTCCCTCTTGTGGTTCTGTGTCCTAATTCGCTAAAGTCACCTTCGGGCACTATGATACTGTCAGTAATACCATTGAAAAAGAAACCATGAGTCTTACGGCTAATTACTGTCAATTGTCTTCCCCCAAGTTATCTAAGATAGAATCAAATTATCTATCGGTGCGAATATCATATTAAAATTATAAACCGATTCTCCAGCATCGTATGTGATATCAAACTTTTGCACTGACCCTTGTATACCAGTAGTTTCTTCTTTCATAGAAAAATCTACACTGGCTGGTAAATTATTTCCTTCCGATGTTTTGTCTAGTCCATCGTAGTTACCAGTAGGCATGAAAAAGTTTCTTGCAACGTATTGGTCGCCACCAGTTGCTTTCAAAGTAGAATTATACGGTATCTGTATACCAACAATGTAATCTTTAAGTTCTTGCGCTCTACCGTTTCTTAACAGTGAATTGTTAATAAAATCGCTCACTCGACCTCTTCTCTTACTGTTGTTGATTATACCGTATAAATCCATAGTTTTGTCACCAGCAGATTTCTTTCCACCGTCTGACCCTCCGGCAAACTTAGTAACCGACGGTTCTTGTGCTGGTTTTACACCATGGGTGAAGTCAGGCGTGCTTATGCCCATGCCGCTATTTTTACCTAAACTAGTCATTGCAATGTTTACTATACAATTAAGCGATTCATTATTGTAGTTCACGCCCTCTTGTAATGTAGCAGTGAAGTCAGAAGAGTATTGTGCGTTTATGTAATCTCTGACAGCAGTTGCCAGTTGTACAGAAGTAGCATTACTTGCATTTACTAAAATAGTCGGTGTACCCCCTGTTCCGGCATTAGCATCATATTGAGTCGTATCGCTTGTGTTACCACCATCGGTTCTAGAAGCAACGTTTGTAAAACGAATCTGTTTTTCATCAGCGCTTACTGCTGTATCAAAAGTCTGTAATTTTATAACACCAGTATGGGTATATAATTTTTCTAGATTTTTTGTTGTGGTGAATTGAAGGCCACTTTTTGTAGTACCAAAATTAATCGTACCACTGTATGCTGTACTCTTTGTGCCTTCTCTATCATCTGCAATAATACCTTGAATATTTATCATGGCTTTGTTTATGTTTAAGTCCATACCTACACGCTTACTACCAGTAAAAGGTAAAGCCATTCCACCCACTTTTCTAGAAGTAGAAAGAACCATAGTAGTAGCATCTAATTCGATGGTGTTACCGTTTTCTTGTATTAGTCTAATCGGAATGCCCCCAGCCATTCAATCACCTACCTCTTCCTACACCACCGATGCTGCGTGACATTTCTTGTTGCACTAAGTCGCTGATTTCTCTAGCCAATTCTCTTTTATCAGTACGGTCAGTAAGTCCACTTAGATTGAATGTCATATTGAAAGTGTGCCCTCCACCGCCACTAGGTGAATCTCCACCTCCACCGCCACCAGTGACAGCGTTTATGGCACTGCTTCCTAAATCTTTGACTCCACCAACTACTGATTTGCCAAAATTAAATATTCCCTTAAGAGCGCCACCAATTGCATCGAACATTCTACCTAATGTTTTATCGTATACAGTTTGCATTACACTTGCAACGGTATTCCAAGCACTGCTTATTGTATCAAATACACCTAACGCTGCTGTTTTTAGTCTATCAAATGGTTTTCCAATAATGGCTTCAAATGTAGCACTCATTCCATTAAAAATTAATGTACCAATAGTTCTGATTCCGTTAAAGGCTAAGGTAGCACCTGCTTTTAATCCCGACCATAGTTTACCAAAAGTACCATTCCATATAGTTTTGACATTATCTAGGGCTTTACCCCACTCACCTTTGAATATGTTAACCCAAAACATCATTGCCTCTTTCATTAAGTTCCATATTGGTACAACGGTAGCGTTCCATATCGTTACTATTGCATTTGTTAAAGGCTCAAAGGCTTCTTTAATTCCATCAAATACTTTTCTCGCTACTTTACCAGCAGCCCTGAATGCTTTACCGAGTGCCTTACCTATACTGCTGGCTACACTACCGAGTGTACTCATTGTACTACCTATGCCGCTAAGACTACTAGATACACTGGCTAAAGAATTGAGTAATGCTCCTAATGCCATACTAATCTTCTCCTTCTAAAAATGAATAATCGAAATCTACCACGTCTGTGCTTTCTGTACTATTTTCTAGGTTTTGTTTTCTCTCTGCAATACGCTCTTCTTCATTAATAGCAAGCGCCCAAGATAGGGATTGTTTGAATATCGCCTCGCTCATCTGATAAACCTCATGTAGTGATATGTTGTAATGTTTCGCCACGATGTATGCGAACAACTGCATCTGCATCTCTAAATCGCTAGGGTTTTTAATTACCTTTTTCTTTAGAAATTGCCGAACTCTCAGTTGTTCGCTTTCGTAAAACCCCCTTGCATTGCCTCCGCCAGTTCATCGGGCTTTGGTAATAGAGAGGCTATTTGTTGACCGACATATGCATTTAGGTTCATCATGTCGTCTACGGTAAGGTCGGGGTTCGTTCTTACGACCCAGTTTGAAAATGCGTAACGCCAGTATCCTTCAAGATTCAGCGATATATCATCACCATCCATCTGAAACATACTTTGTGCGGCTTGTTGTACATCAAAGAAAGTTAATTCTCTAATCCATACTTCCATCATTAAATCAGGATTTTCTTTGTCTACACGGATTTCGTGTCGCTGTTCATTCTTCTTCGCCAGTAAGTTCTGTTTGTCTACTATCGTCATCTGTTGTCACTTCCTCGGTTGCAGCCTCTTGCGAGGGGGCATCCGGTGTTACATTAGCAGACTCTTGCGAATGGGCTTCTGTTACACCTTGTGTCGGTTGCTCGACAATACCTGCGTCATCGTGTCGTAGCCTTAACACTACCTCAGATTTAGTACCGCGAATAGTGATTCCGCGTGCTTTACATTCTTTTTGGAGTTCTCTTACGGTGAAAGAGTTGTAATCAATTTCCCCACCAAACGGATTATCAACTTCGGGGACTATCATCATTTCTTCATCATCTTTAGTATTATTTTTGACAGGTCTTTCAATAACAATTCCCACTGTATCTTCGATAGCGTTTTCAACAACTTCAACAACTTCTTCCACCTTCTCTTGTATCTCTTCTACCACGTCTTCTACTACTTCGCTTATTGCGCCCCTAGCAGCCTCTACCCATGAAGGTTCTTCTTCCTCTATTTTCTCGATAATTGTTTCAACAGGCGTGTCTTCTATCTCTCTAGCAATCGGCTCAAACACAGTTTCTTCGGTAATTGTCTTACCTTCGTTAATCATTCTTAGAACCATAGAGTCTACTACGTTTCTAGAATTAGTTTTGAACAACTCTTCGTTGTACGGTATATCGACACTATTGATTAACCAATAAACATACTTTTCGTGAGAATTACGAGAGTAGAATTGAACTCTTTTTACAGCAGTTGGTAACACTATTTCACCTCAAGCATGTATGACTGTATCGACAGCAATAACCTTGACTGATTTAGGTAGAATCTTTAGTTTAGCCATTAGTGGTCCTTTATCCTCAGGCACAGGCAATGGTGCTTCGACAATGTAGTAGTCATCCATTAGTATGTCAATAGATTCTGCCGTACCACTAGATACTTGTTTTGTAAATGACAAGCGTATCATGTCTGAATCAGTTTGTTCAGTCTCATCTGTATCATCAAAGTTTTCCACTGCTCTACGCATATTGTGGTAGAACAATGGGTCGTCTACGATTATCTCCATCTCAAGGTCATACTCTGTTTTACCCTCTACTGCTAGTGTAGGGTTACGAGTGCCAGCAAATGGAACTTGGTCAGTAGCACTGTTTGCTATATTAGCCGCACCAATAGTATAATACTGCTCTACACCAGTCTTACCGTTTAACGTGAATGAAACAACTTGACCCAGTGTTGTTCCTAACATAGATATAGAACCGTTGTAAAACATAAACGGTTTCTGTGTACCTTTGCCTATACCCGATATTTTTCTTTTCACTTCTGTATTAGCAGTATCTTCAAAGAGTCTGTGCGTATTGTATCTATCTCCCTTGTTACTTGCTTCTAATCTACCAGTATCTGTATAACATAATGCTGAGTCAAAGTTTGCTGTCAATCTTAGAGCAGCGTCTGTGTCTGTGGTTAGTGAGAAATCTTTAACTTTACAGCCTCTAAAGACCCGTGTTAGTTGTTTTGAATCTCCTGTACCACCATCGGTAGTACCATCGTTACTGTCTATGTCTCTTCTTCTAACACTGACTTCCATAGCAAAAGAAGGCACAGTTGTACGAGAAAAGAAAAGATGGTTAACTGGATTAGTTAAAGCACCAGTTGTAGTATCTCTATGAGGACTACCATTGCTACTATCTGTTGCATATCTAGCAAACTCTACTACTGTATTATCTTCATACGAAAATTGTAAAGGGTCGTCTAACCAAACTTTACCAGCACCACCAGTTACAGTAATGGCTACTATTCTTCTTGCTTCTTCTTTCATAGCCTTATCAATTATCTGTGTAGCATTTACATTCGGCCATGCAGAAATATCTCTTGGGTCAAAAGTTAGAGTGCCATTAGTTACGCTACCGCCTGTGGTGGATGCACTCAATTCAAAAGTAGTAGAGTTAGTTATACTAGATACTGTCGCACCACTAGGAATACCTGTACCGGACACAGACATACCAACAATTAACTTAGCAGTACTATCCATTGTAATAGTTGGGTCATTGTTGTAGTCACAAGTAGCGTCTGTAAATACTTCTGCATTTACATTTGTATCTCTGTAACTCTGCACATCTACTTTGTCAACACCTTCTGTATTGTCGCCACCGAGTAAGAAAACATAGTCACCTACACCTATATCTGTTCCATCGATTGCTGGATTAGTGCTACCACTACTATCAAATGCTATGTAAGAATCTCCTGAATAAACAGCAGAAGATAAAGAAAATGTATCACTAGCATGACCATCTTGTCTCACAGTCGCCGCATTTACAACTTCGTGCCCTAGACAATAATAGAACCATCTGCCATTATGTATGTTACACTCAAATGAGCCACCAACATTAGTAAATCTACCCGGCACTTGAACTGCTACATCTCTACCAAGCCCAACAACATGGTATCTCTTGAGGTCTACTTTAGTCTCAGGAAGTGCAACAGTGCTTACCAGTCCAACGAATTGGTCAGTCAATACACTCTCGGCAGATGCGTTTGCAGCATCAGCATGTTCCATACCTACATCAATTGCGGGTGTAGTAAAAGGTAAGATAGTCATTACGTCATTAGCCTTAGATGCTTGGTCTGCTGCTGTGTGATTTGTCTTTAATGCAGGTGTTACCGTAATCTCAGTTTTACCATCATTGTCATTATTAGCGTCATTACAAACTTCTTGTTTGATTATAGTATACATTCTACCCGATACTGCATAATCATCTTGTGTGTCCCAATTAGGACTAGAAGATGCTATTGTGAATATAACTTTGCTACCGACTAACATACCATTTGGATATTCTAATATTCCAGCGTTTACAGGGGTATTAGCGCTACCACCACTTAATACGATTACACTAGTGTCTTTTACTAAATCTTGGTGCGGTGCGTTAGCGGCATTAGCCCCAGTATCAAAAGATGCTGTGAATGTAAAAGCGCTTGCGTATCCGTGTTCTAATCTCACTCCAGTTTCGTGTCCGAATGTAATCTCGGACAAATCACCCTTGTATACTGTCGATGGCATGGCTCTCTCTCACCTCATGGGATTAACTCTGCAAAGATAACAACTTCTATCTGAAAGGTCATTCTATACAGTTTTTTGCTTCTATCTGATAAATCGGTACGTGTTTTGTACACAAGTCTATCGAAATTGACACCATCACCTTTTCTTTTAAGATGTACGCATCTTCTTAATTCGTTCTCCATCTTTTTTAGTTGGTCTCTACTTCTCGTAGTACGCATATCTACTGTGATGTTGATACGTGTAGTGACGAAATCATACAGCATTTCAGGTAACTCTTCGTTATGTGCCGTTTCAAAGACCATTACATAATCCGTTCTATCAAGGTCAAGTCTCTTTCCACGCTCAGGTGTTTCATCTGCTACATCAATAATAACGGGTTTGAAATTATTAGTATTGGCTCTATTCCAATTATTCTTTAGTACACCTAGTACTACATCAATACCTTCATCGAATGTTGCTACCATTTCGCAAACTCCTTCTTACGCTTTTCACGCTCATGGGCTTTGAAATCGGGTACTAACTTGCCCCCATCGTTTTTGACTTTGTATTCCATCAGTCCCGGCGATTCGGTCATCATGCGTCTATTGACTCTATCTTTCAACGCTTTTTCTTGTTCAACTGTCATTTCTTCCGGCTCTAACTCTCTTTCTGAGCGCTCAACAGCCTTACGATATTCAGATGGCCCTTCTGTAATAGCCTTCTGTAAATCCGCTTGGTATTCTTTTTTACTTAGTTCTAAAGTTATGGCTTCTTTCCATTCTTTGTAAACTATTTTCTCTGTATCACTCAAAGGCTATCACCTCTATGTAACGTGGGAATGTCTTTTCTATATCCATTTTATAGAGTTGAATCTTGGATGCTAAGTCTACGTTTTGTGTACCTTCGGGTATCAATACGCTTCGGTCATCACTCATTAGTAAATCGATAGCAACCATCTTTGTGCAAATATCTTCTATTGCTTTGTCTACGTATCTCTCACCGTATATGTATGATGTCTTAATCGCATTCCACTCAAAGAAAGGGTATGAATTATTGAAGTAGATAATACCCATTTCATGGTCTATCCACCAATCTCGTAATCTACCTTGGTCGCCGCTCGCACTTCCGCCCTGTAAATCGACTTGTAAGGTATCCTGTTTTAGTGTCCCAGTAATATCAGATAGAGCAGAGCCTACGACTATTGCGCAGCCAGTAAATGTAGTATCTGTTTTACCTGTATATCTAAACACATCTCCACTAGCATCTACTACAACACCAGCGTTTGCAAATCCGGCAGTACTATCGACAGTAATTGTAGTGCTACTCAAACTAGAGAATGTCGCACTATTAGACTGCGTTTGACTCAATTCTATATTACTATCAGTAACTACGATACTACATGATTCACCAGCAGTAGTTTGCCTCATACTACTAATCTTTACAATGCCTGTACCATAGTCAGAGTTAGCAGTAGCGAGAAACTCGTTATGCACTGCTACGTTACTAGTGCTACCTTCTAGTGTAAAGTTAGGAGAGAAGACAACATCGGTTTTACCGACTCTATCTTCTTTATTGATTAAGTCAGCAAGATTCTGCGCAGTTGTTACCTTATCGAAGTCAGCACGCCAATTCGCAGTACCAGTGCCGATTGTCAACAAAGATGCGCTTCCATTGCCGGGTGAAATAACTATTGAACCTGTTAAAGCCCTCACATCATCGGGTAATTTTATTCTAGCCTCAGCAGCAGCGATTTCTCTGTAATCATCACCTTGCCACAGTTCTAGTCTCAAGATTTGTTGCACGTTTCTAAATAACAAGGGACTAGTACCTACATAATCAGTATAGTATCTACGTCTATACGGTTTGTATGTATCGAAGTTGATGTATTCTGCTTGTACCAAATATGGTCTCCAAGCGTTGTGAGTTCTGTTGTCGATGTGGTCTTGCATACGAAGTATAACTTCATCAACTTTCTTTTTTGTAATACCTCTAACTCTACCATCGGTAAACGAGGCTTGATTCTGTACATAGGCGTTATCTGCAACTTCAAAATTAGCATGAGTGATTGAATCTGCAAAACCCAATCTAACACCATTAATTGTTGACGTTATTCCGTTGATGGTTCTTTCTAATCCTAATGGGTCTGCATCACTATAAATTAGTAAAGTATCACCGACAGTAAATCCGATGTTTCTATAATCAGCACCAGTAACAAATATACCAGTCGCTTCGGAATCGGAACTAACTAGTATTGCTTCTTGTGGACCTATGTCTAGTAAGTCGGCTACTTTCTGTGCTGTGGTGTAGACAACTGCTGTTGGGTCGAGTGGTCTTGTTTCTCCTTCACCCGGACTAAACACTTGTGGCATTAAAGTCGCGCCTCCTCATTACGTGTACCGAGGTTATACTCCATAGGTTTACCGCATGAACCACAAGTTGCTCTCCATAAGAAGTGTAGTAATCCACAGTGTTTACAGCGCGTACCTGCTCCTATATCGAGTACATCTGCGATTTCACTAGTTCTAGCCCTCTGTTTAGAGGTAATACCAGCCAAAGGTGAGTCTGTATTCACAGTATGAGCGTCGTATGTAACATCTGCGCGTACTGTTTGTTTTGCTGCTCTGCTAATGTCATCGATATCAAGCGTTTGTAACTCGAACCCTGACATTCACTCACACCACCTTCTATTATGCTTTCTGATATACTACTAAGAATATATTACCCAATACTGTAATCGGCTCTACTGAAATTATTTTTGCACTAGCATAACCAGTTAATGCTTCAATGTCAGTAGTCATAGCAGTGCTTAACGCACCGTCATTACCCGCACCTGAGAAGTCTCTAGGGCTGTAAGGTCCAATTACTTGTATTGCTTTAACCATCTAGGTCACCGCCTAATCAGCGCTTTCCTAGTGCCCACCAACGACCAGTGTTACCGCTTACGCAATCTATTGTAAGAGAACCGGGTGCAGCAGTCGTAACGATAGCGAATGCTCCGTCTACTCCTCCACCTGAGTTATCTTCGGTATCACCGATTACGTCTGCTGCAAGTATTTGCGATAGTCCTGTGACTATTGTTCCGGTGTCTACGCTTGCTGCGTTCCATGTGCCAGTGACCATCATTAAGTCACCTAATACGTGCGTTCTGTTATCTTTTGTACTGCTAAATGCCATTTTCTTATTCCTCCGTTATTTCTGTTTCTACTGCTTCTTCAATTGCTTCTTCTACTGGAGTCTCTTCGACTACAATTTCTTCTACAATTTCAGGAGCGGCTTCGACTATGACTTCTTCGACAGGGGCTGGGCTTAAGACATCTTCCACCATTGCAAGCAATGAGGACTTTGTTTTGTATCCATTAGATACTTGTACGCCCTTATCTCTTAACCATGAAGCAATGTCTGCTTTTACCCAGCCACTATCAGGTATTCCGTCGTTTAGTAAATCGTATGCCGCGCCTTCTATTACAAACAATGTTGGTTTTAGTTGCCTTTTATTAGCATCTAACCAATCTTGTGTAACCTCTACTACTTGACCCCTAATCCAGTCACCCATAGAAGTGTCTGCATTAGGTCTCATGTAGAGATTACCAATGTATGTAACTGTTGGCAGTAAAACCACCTCAGTTGTAGAATACTACAAGTTGTCCGCTAGTTACAGTTCCGGTTGTAGGTAATGTGACTACCAAACCGCTTATGGTTGCGCCGAGCGTTTGTGCGTTTGCGCTTGTTCCGCCAGTTGCTATTGCTGTGAGAATTGCACTTGCACCGCCGCTTAGTGTGACGGTTGCTCCGTTAGTTGTTGAACCTAATGTAATCAGTGCCATCTTAGGTGCTGGGTCGTATCCGTTTGCTCCATCGCTGTTTACTGCGCTGAATGTGCCCGGACCTCCGCCCGGATATGATGTGTCTGCTGCTCCGTCTAACCACTCAGTAGTGCTGTGTGAACCCGCTCTGAGTTCCCATGCACCTACTAGTGTTGCCGTTGTACTGCTTCCTGTTACTGTCAATGTATCTGCCATATCTTTTTCCTCCGTTTATATTATCTCCAAGACAACCTCACTTAAGGTCTCTTACGCTCCCTTGTGCTCCGAAGAAAGTGGTCCATAGTTCTCCCATGGTACGGTATAGTCCTTCTTGGCCTAGTCTGTTAATTGCGAATGGGTCACCAGTTTCGATACCACTCTCAAAGTATTGTGTTGGAATTGCTGTACTAAAGTGCAAGTAGTCTGTGTCTAGGTAGTAGATTCTTGATAGTGTATCTGCTGCCATGTTCTTTGTTGGGATGATTGGTACACCGTTGTATGTTGCTACGATGAAACCAGCCTCGATTCCGGGTACACCCTTTACACCGTTGTAGGTAGGGGTAACTCTCTTCTCTTCCATGAACCTCTGTTGTGATTGTAGAAGTTGTTGGATTCTCATTAGAGTATCGTATCCAGTTAGCATAACTTTCGGGTTTCCACCACGAATCCACATCTTTTGGAACATCTCGTCTAGTAAGTCTAGAGATAGTGTTCTGTCAGTAGGTGTACCGCTAGAAGCGTTAACACTCATTTCTGCGTTTGACCATGAGTTTGCACTCCTGTCAATACTGTACATATCCATATCTCCGTCTGCACTTACGTGCCCTGATGCAGCGCTAACTCCTGTTGTTGCGTTTGCACTGTTTTGGAAACCGGAAGTAACTCGGTCAAGAGACTCGAAGTTGTTACCTGCGACTGTATCTACGTCAGTACACATCATTTTGTTGATTACCTCAGCGTGATGTTTACCCATTTCCTCTTTCATTACAGAGCGTATGTCTCCCATTCCGTCATCCTTGTCAGCAAGGAAGATTGCAGTTTCAGACATATCGAATGTGTGTGCGATAGTCTTTGGTTTTGCTGCTACATGTTGGAATGTAGGTTTGATTGTTTCAGGTAGTGTTGCGTTCTCTGCAACTCCGCTTCCAGTAATTGCACCAGCATTTGGTCTGCCAGTGATAACGCGCCATCCGCTTCTATCCCACGGTTTCTTTGGTAGTATAGAGAATGCATTGAACTCTTGGTTCAATTGTGACCATACTTTGCGACCATAGATTGCTTGGTATGTTCCACCTGTTGTTGACAGCATAGGGCTGTCGGCCTTGAGTAATTCACTACCGGAGTATGAGTAACCCATTGCGTTACCTGCTCCATAGTAGTATCTTTCCATGTCAGTTATTGTTCGTACATAATTTCGTGCCATTTTCTTTATCTCCTTTTATTTTTTAATATCTAATCTCACTCGAATGCTTTGGATGCCAAGTTGTGAACTTCGTCCCATGACATGTTAGCCAAATCCTCCGTTGATGGAACTGTTAGTGCTGGTGCACTAGATTCCGATTTTGTGATTGCTTCTCCTGTTTCTGCTGGAGTAGTGATAGATTCAATGCGCTCTGAAAGTGCACTAATTGCTTTTGTTATCTCGTCTAGAGGACCACGTGCATCATATGCTGCTGCTTCCGCTTTTGCAATTTCTGCTGAACGCTCGGAAGCGTATCTGTTAGCAAAGTTGCTTTCTAGAGAGCCACGGAACTCTTCTTCAAGAGCAGCCGCTTTGTATACTTCGTATGCAGACTCGATGTCTGAATCTGATAATGTTGCAGGGTTAATGAAATCTGATTTCTTAACACTTCCACCGCTACCTGTTGTAGCAGCAATAGCCCCAGTTGAAGGATTTCCGCCTTCTTGTGTTCTACCCGGTGCTTGACCAGTTAGACCTTTGTGATTTGCTGAGATTTCCTCAGGTGTTGAACCCATGTTTTGTTTTTCTAGGTTATCAAAGTGAACACGTGCCTCAGCAGTGTCAACTCCAGCACTCTTTAGAGTGTCTTCCATCCAGTTAAGATAGTCAGATGTGATAACATCAGAATATTCTGACTTTTCTACATCAGCATCTTCTTTCTTTTTATCATCTTTCATATCTTCTTTCTTACCGTCTTTCTTGTCAGCGATAGCCTCTTTCAATGCTGGTGGCATTTCGCCTTTCTCCATATCGTCAAGCCTACCTTCTAAACGAGATAGTACGCTGCCAAGTTGTTTCATCATTTCATTATCGTTTTCTGTTTCTGTCAATTTATTCACTTCCGTGTTATTTTTATCTTCTTTGAGTATGCTAAATGTTGCTTCGGGATTGATGCCTTTTTCACAAATCGTTATTTCGTGTAGTTCCAGTTTACTAATTTCTTGGTAATCTCCTCGTTTTGGGTCTGATTTTCTGACTCTCTTAAACGCTTGACCACCGATACTGAATCCTCTGAGAACGCCTTTTCTGATTTCTGCTGAAACCTCTTTTGCTTTCTCGATGTCGTCACGCAGTTTTACTACCACAAACATTCCGACATCATCGACTTCGCTTTTCCACAACCTCCCTTCGTTATCTGTATAATTCGGTACTACATCTCCAACTTGTATATTACTGTGAGCCAATTGAACGTTTCTGTATGACGGATTTTCCATGAACTTCCGAAATGCGTGTTTCAATGCCTCCTTTGTTATTACGTCGCCTTGCTTGTCTACAACTTCCACACTGGCATAGCCAGCGACGATGAGGTCATTAGCACCCTTAAGGATACCAATTGTCTCTTCGCCAGTTCTGAATAGTTGTTTACTACCGAGCACACTAACCCTTGTTACGTAATGCCTTACTACATATATGCTGCGGGACTACTCATCAAGGTTTTTATCATCAAAAACGCTAGACTGCGAGGCTGTTTGTTTCTTTTTCTGTTTTCTACCCGGATAATCTTCGGGTTTCTCCAAGTCCTCAGTAGGTCGTTTCTTCATATCCCAATCGGGTAAAGACTGCTCTGCTGTCAAAGAAGTAGGCCCGCGTGGGCTTTCTACGCCCCCACCAACATCTATCCCTAAACCACGTCCGGCCATGTTACTATGTCCTTTTTCCATCTTATCTAATGCTCTTTCAATAAGTAAAAGCGCTTTTGCCATTTCATTAGGCTTCATAATTAAATTGCTATCTTTCTTTGGTTTTAGAATGCCAGCGCTTTGTTCTTCTATTTTATCAGAATCAATGTGATTAACAGCAACCTCGCTGTCTCCCTTTACTTCTAACTCTTCTTTTAACAATTCAGTTAATCCTTCTTGCCAATAAGACTCAAGACTCTTTGCTAACTTTAACGAGTAATCTGAGGCAGTAATTTCTCCTATCGCAGCAACAGGGTTGACTGCTTGATTATCTACAATATCATATTTCACGACATCTTCGGGCAATCTAATAATAAAGTGACTATCATCAATCTCCATAGTAAATGGAACATGGTAAGTAATATCAGATTTAGCAAGCATAACCCACTTCGGGTGTTTCTCTTCACCTTTCATGTATGTAGACTTAGCATCACGTAGTAATAATTTATCAGAATCTTTGCCTAATTCTTTTACAGCATCTTCTAATCCAACTTCATCTGTGATTCTAATGTCGGATGGACTAGGTACAAAGACAGGATGATAACTTTCAAATTGTCCTCTTAAGATTTTGATTCTCTCGCGTGTAGTTAGTTCGGTTACATCATCCGTGTCGTATAGCAGAATATCATTAATGTAAAACTCACCATCATTTAATATCCCATCAATAACAAAGTTTTTCTTACAGGCTGCTCTAAACGATGCTCTCATTTCATCTTCACAAGATTGCTTTACGCCATTTTCATCTTCTAATTCAACACGCCCATTCTTTTTACTAACCTTACATCTCTTTCCGTCTTTCTGTATAGAAACTACCCATTCTCCTGTAAAGCCTCTTAATTCGGACATATCTTTAATATCAAATATTCTATGTAAAGGTTCTATCAAAGGTATTTCCTTTGGTAAATCTGCTTTTGAAATATTTGTGAAACTGTCACTAGGCGTTTGACCAGTATCGTTTTGAGTTAACTGAGTAGGATTTTGTTGAAATGGCTCTGCGTTTGTTAACATAGATTCAACGTGTTGAGGTGAATGTGTATCTTTGTGTAAAGATTGTAAATATGTTAACGGTAGAGAATGAAACTTTTCTTCTGAGGTATTTGTACCAACACTAATATTTCCATTGTAATCATGTTCTGCACCTATTTCGGCTTGGCCGCTCCATCCCCAATCCATCAAACCGCTAGTAAAGTGGTCTTGCGGTACAGCCCCTTCTAAACTTCTAAGAGGTTTTACTGGCGCTGTCATCCAACCTATTTCTTTCTTAGTTGCAACGGGTACATTTGGTTTCAAATCGATATCGGGGCTAGTATCAAAAGAAAGAATATTACTTGCAATATCTTTTCTTCTTGCGTGATGGTATTCTAATGATGAGTGTCCTCTTTGACTTTGATGTAATAGCGTCCCTTCATTACTTTTATTATGAGCATTATGGAGTTTGCTAAGTTTAGTCAATGGTGACGGTGCTTGATGGTATTGTAATCCATATCCTCCTAACTTCATTTCATTTCTTGCATTTTGATGTAAAAAGTTTAATCCTTTGTATGAAGGATTTCTTTTGAATAACCCACGCGCTCTATCAGCATCCCTATTAGTGGTTGTAGAGATTTGTCCTTCTTTCGGATGTCCTTTAGGATATACGTTGCCTGTATCCTTTCTATCGGGCGGAAAACCAGCCTTTGCTTCTCTGTATAAATTATCTAAGTGAGTGTGAACATCACCGTGTCCTTTACCATCAAACAATTTTTTATCATCGGGATGCCATTGCAACGGCTTACCATCAACACTCATTGTAGCAAGTTGACCTATGCTGTAAGCATGTACTGGACCGGATAAAGTTTGTAAATATCTTTGAGCATGTTCTTTATGAGCGTCATCGTTAGGTAAATCTAACATTTCTAATACATCTTGCACCCCATGTTTACTTGGGTCAATTACGTTATTTGTTAATGGGCCTAAAGTTTTCATTTGATTTGCTAAATTATAATGAGTATCAGATGTCATATCTTCTTCTTTCTTAGTATAATGATGAGCGCGAATAGATATATTATGGTCGCCATCCATGTAAAGACCTCGCTGTGCATCTTTTACCCCTCTTAATGTATTGAGTAATGCTTTTGGATTATCAGGGTGAAACGCATTAGGATGTTCTTTTTCAATCGCGGGTTTTATTTTTGTTCTAAAATATTCAGCAACCGCTTGTCTATCGTCGGTATGAGCCTCTTCCATATTTTTTCTCACATTACCCCTATCGCCCTGTTTTTTAGACCCTGTACTAGTATACTCTCTTTTTCTTTTTTCTTTCATTCCCATATCAGACTTAATTTCTTTTATTTTGTCTCGCAAAGAAGTTATGATTTCAGAGTCCTTCGCCCCACGTTGTTCTATGTCTAATTCGTTTTGCAACATCTCTAAATGTTCTATGTCTTTTCCACTTACTACATCCCCTACGGTTTTTATCGATGCGGAAGGAAGATTAGTCATTACTGTATCTAAATCATCTGTGGTAGAAAGATAATTACGGTTGTTTTCTATATCTGACCATTTAATAAAATTATTAGCAGGTGAATTAGGTGGTGAGGCTCTACGATTTATAGTAGAAAGTAAATGCGAATGACCTGCTAACATATTGATTGAAGTTTCGTCTTTACCTGCTTTACTTCTTGCTGTATACGGATTATATGAAAAAATATTGTTTTTATCTAATTCTCTAGTAGTACGGCTTTTCCCATCATAACCGACCCAGCCATTTTCTTCTTCATCTCCATATTCTAATATTGGTGCTAGACCCGGTGAACGGGTATGGTCGTGGTCGGAACTGTTAGTCTTGTTGGTTCTACCTTTACCTCTTTTACTCCCAGTTTTATATTGAGAATGTACAGTAGCATCTGTTTTTGATAATATACCTAGAGCGCTTGTATGATTAGGTACACCATATTCTAAGTAATCAGAATGTAAATGTCCGTATGCACCTACTGTTTTAGGATTGGCTTCTATCTTTCCCCCTTCTACTTTTTCTCCTAAAGCAGATATATTTCCTTCAAAATCATGCGCTTTGAAATCATGTAAGATTTCTGCTAGTGTGGTGATAGGTCTACCGTGACCCCCAACGTTTGCAAAAGCGTGTGAGAAAGGATACGCTAAGGTTCTATACTTTCCGTCATGGTCATAAAAATGTTTTTCGTCACCTTCTTTCAATAAAGGATTATCTTTTCGTGGACCATTTGGAGTTCTAAACGTAGTTAATGCGTTTCTTATAGGTTTAGCCATTTCAGAAATACCCATGTGTGTTTGTAATTCTTTTTTTACGGCTTTCATTACGTCTTTCGATAAGAAAGGCTCTTTTTGCCCCTTAAACATAGAATGCATAGACGGTGATAAATCATCTTGATTGTAACCCACAAGTTTGTGTAAGCCGTCGGGACTCAAGAGAATATGACTTCCATCTGATAATTTTTTAGCAAAAGCCTCTTTTAGAGTACCGCCTTCTTTCAAAACTTTCTCATACTCTTTAATATCACTTGGGCTAAAAGGTGGTAAGTTTCTTTGTGCTGGTCCATGTTCACCCGCTTCAAAATATTCTAATAATTTATCACCTTCATAGTGGTCTTCTATATTGTCTATGAGATGTTGGTAAGCGGTTTTGTCAAACATTTTTTTCTTTGTATCATTTTCATCGTACGAATAAGGCTCACCTTCGTGTACGAAACCATCTTTTAGATAGACACCTTTTAGCGCTTTGGCTACCATTCCTTCTGTTCCGAGTCTAGTATTATCAGTATCTGCTTCTATATGTTTAGCCTTATTAGCGCCCGGATGCTTTTGACTTCTAGTCCAATGGTCTACCTCTGCATTATTTCTCATTTGCATATTGGCTTTTATTCTATGCATGTGTATTCTTTGACCATCGGGTAAAGTAACAGACTGATGCGCTGGGTTGTCTGTACCGTATTTATCTATATGTTCTATAACTAAACTTCTTTCTTTTGGGGATAAAAACTCTAAACCTTTATTCCATGTATCCCAACCCATACTATGACCATGAGGTATTTTTTCTGTATCGGCTAAAGTAGACCTACCCCTTGCATCTAAATCATCATAAGGATTATCACTAATTTTAGGTTCTATCGTTTCCGTGAAAATATCATTACTATCTAATTTTTTCATTCTATCGTTAAAATGGGCTTCTTCTAAATCCATACCCTGACTTTCTAACTCTTTTACAAGTTTAGGGTTTTCTTTTTGCCATCTTTTGAAATCTCTTAACCTTAGAGTATGTTGGTGTTTAGTGTCACTTTCATGCCCATCATTACCACCTAAGAAAGATAGTTGTCTTGATTTTCTGTTTTTGTTTACACCATGATAAACACCATGGTCTTTATTTCTATCTCTTTCATTGTAGTCTAACTTGTGGGCGTTTTCTATCTCCATACCCTTTTCCGCCCACTTGTTATCCGAAAGATAGTATTCTCTCAACATGTTTTCCCACTCAGGCATTCCGGTATCGACTCTTCTTTTACGAACTGGATGATGTTTTTCATCAAACGGGTTAGCATCTAAGTAGTGCTTTTCTGTAAATGCCGTAGGTTCAATAGATGCTGGTATATTACTACGTAAATTATCTCGCCCTTCTTTCCCACCATCGAAGGCAATTCTAAAAGGATTAAATTGAGGCCACATAGAGTGTTTCATAGTATGTGGAATCATATTTCTTGCACGATATGGACCATATTTTTCACCGTCTTTTTGTGGGCTGTGTAACGGATAATTATACTTTTTATTATCGTTTTCATCCCAAGTCCGTTTTGCTCTTCCAATCGTTTTTATTCTTCTTGGTTCTTTTCCTTCTTCTTGTATGTGTCTAAATACAGTATCTCGCCAATTATGGTCTGTGCCATACGATTTAGCCATCGCTGGTCTAAAGTTGTGCATTGTGCCAAACTCTGTTTTTTTCTCTTTAGCCTTAGATAGAATATATTCACTGAAAGAATCGCACACAACGTCAACATCTATTTTCTCATATGTGATGTTATGATTCTCTAAGTTCATCTTAGAAATTAGATAATCTCCAACCTCTTGTTCCGGTGGAGTATTATCGTAAATTGCTTTTAGCAATTCAGTACGGTGTCTGATGTAAACTTGTATCGCATCTTCTTCCATGACATTCCCTCTCAGCCTCCGGTATTGTACCTTTGGTAATAAGGACAATCTCTGAGTGAAAGCCCCCTTGCTTGTTTACAACCTTCGTATGCGGTTGCACCACACATTTTACATGGGTCCATTTGTGCAACGCCTTTCTTGACGTACACTTTATTCAATCTTATCCCTCAACAAGACGGTCTACTGTATCGTGAGTGTTAACTTTCAAAGTGTCTAAATTAACACTTTCACTAGATGCACCTTTGTTAGCAATATCTTCTGAATCTAAAAGACTTTGATTTGTGTGATAGAAAGCGTTGTATGTTTGACCGCCAGTTTCTATGTTAAATTGTACACCTTCCGGCTGTGTACCAAAACTTGTTTCTTTGTGATGAGTGCCTTTCTTCATAGAGGTGCATCCCGTTTTCATCATACAATCCATTTTTTTCATACCACAAGAAGGGCACTTTGCTTCTTTTTCAAGAGTATCTAGTCTCTCTGCTATTTCTTCTGCTTTTCTTAACATCTCGTATGCCTTAGGTGAGGCCGCTTCATATCTAGGTTTCATTAATACATCTCCTTTACTTCTCTATGCTGGTCTGCCATTTCATGTATATCGTCCCAACTCATTTCGTGAATCTGTTCGTTAGAATATTTATCAGGGTTATTTTCATCTTGTTTGAGTATAGTACCTGATGATGTTTCCATATCTGCTCTAAAGGCATCAACAGTAACATCTTCCGACAATGGTGTAGAATAAGGCACGTAACCTGCTTTTCTCAAAATTATTTGCGGATTATCCATTGCTTTTCGTAGCATGGCATTTTCAGCACGAACAGATTGAATATCTCTATCCATGGTTTCCATTTTAGAAATTAGAGCATTCATTAAACGCTCAGTTACATCTTCTTCCATTCTAAAGCCTCAGTTACCGGGAGAATAACGTCCGTATGTGCCTCTTGCTGGCTTCATTTGTGAATTAGTTCTTGAGGACATAATTGTTCCATTTAATTGTCTATCTCTCATTGAAGGGTCGAAGTTAGAACCAGTTTTGTTAAACTTTAGAACTGGGCTTCTGTGTTCCCATCCATTGTCGGGAGTAACTACTTCTGTTTCTGCTTTCTTTATTGCAAACTCTAAGTCTGTTTCCATGTTAGTTGCATACTTTAATAATTCATTTAGATGTTGGCGTGCGTCGTCTGCATTACCGTCTTCTAGAGCCTTAGTAAAAGCCTCATTATGTGCGGTCATTTTTCTAGCCATTGGATGCATTTTCAATAAGTCCATGTGGTTCACTACCATTTGCGTGTATGCGATGCTACTTTAATTATGCGCCTTTTATCCGTCTAGAGTTCATTAAAGCGCGAGAATTGTTCTGCGCAACTGAATTAGGAGGACCGCGTTGTTGAACACTGGTTACTGGTGACCCAATACCCGGACTTCCTCTATTTTGAGGAGAGGCTGGTCCTCTTGGAGTACGGATACCCATACCCTCACCACCGGGCTGTGATGGTGGCATCGCATTAGCCAACAAACCCGGAGGACTTGCGCCCATTTGTTGAGCCATTGGGCCACCGCTTCCGGGTGACATTCCTTGAGGCGGTTGCATTCCCGGCGGCATCGGAGGTGCGCCATCTTGTTGCTCATTCATCTGTCGATAAGTAAATCGTATATCTCTATCTCCCTGTTCCATTAATTCAGGCTTGTATCCAAGCATCATCATTCTTTGTGCAAGGTTAACTTCCATCTCATCTCTTCGTAATCGAGTAATCTCATCTTCTTCTTCATTCGGATAAAGAGTCAACTTCCAATCTGTTACTTCCATTTGTCTTAACATTCTAGGAAATAGAACTTGCGTGTAGACTTTCTGACCAAACTCAACAGCCCTGTTAGTTACAAGTATTTGCATACCTTCGTTATTTAATCCGCCGGATTTTCCGCTATCAATCATAAAGATACTACTTACACCAAAGAATGCTGCTATTCTATTACGCATCTCATCTCTAACAGGAATATATTGCATCTCTTCTAACGTATCCATGAACTTTACCCAATTCACACCACCTCTACCAGTTTGGCTTTCAATACCAATTTTAGGTATGTAGTGTGGGTCTCTTTCCATTTTTTCGTCTACACTTTTCCAAAATGATTTCATTGATTCTAGATTATCTGTGGTCACAGAGATAATTCCTTTTGGACTTCTTCTCTTCTGATATGAGGTATACATGTAATTATCCATTGCAGTAAGTGTCATAGCCTGTCTCCACATTGTGTTCACAGGACTTCTACCATACAATTTAGATGGGTTGTATTTACTAATGTGTATTACTTCTCCTTCTAAGTAATACTGTGTTTTACCACTACCAGCCATATTTGCATAGTGCGCTTCTTGCATATTATTGCCGCAAACTTCACACTTGTCATCTTGACCGGGATAGGAGATTTGGTCTCTATGAAGAGGACATACTTTGTATCTTCCACCTCGCACACCGCGCTTATCAGATATAATTCTCATAAAGATAGGGTCGCCTCTAATCAATTCTTTAACCCTGTAAAACTTAATGTCCGATGTTTCGGGGTCTACGAAATATTCTTTTACACAGATTAAGAAAGCATCATCTACTATTTCTAAATCTCTTTCTATTTCTTGCAACACGTGCATGAAATCTTGTTCCATAGAGTTTTGTTGCTCTAGTAACCACTTAGGGTAGATTAGTTGTTGTACGTCAGGCTGTTTTACTTCCCCTCCACATAACTTACAACTATCTACTTCGTGAGTATATTCTTCACCGCAGTCCTTGCACTTGTGCTGAAACTTCTTTTCCCAATAATAACCTCTTCTAAATATCTCTTGTCCTAGTTTAGAAATTACAGTTCTAAGAATCAAGTTTTCTTGTGATACTGCATAAAGCGCTGGAATAGTAATACCTTGTGCTAATACAGGCTCTTGAATACCAGTTGTGTATAACGGCATTTGCGGCTCAGGAGTTGTTCTACTTCTAAACGGACTACCTAATGCAGAGATTAATCGACCTATTCTTCCTTGTTCTTCTGCCATATTATATCGCCTCCGCCCATTTTGTTATATCGTCGGCTTGCACTCCCCATTCCGAAAGGAGCGCATTCGACTTATTGGTATCATCGCTCCAATTGTAGTATCTTACGACTTTCTTTAATTCTTCTTTCTTTAATCCATCGTTTTCTTCTATGTATGCTAAAACCGCTTTTGCTTGAGTTTTCTTCATTTCTAAAAACGGTAATATACCTTTCAATAGTTTACTAATATCTGCCTTAGAATAAAATTGTAATCTGTGTTGACTTCTTTGATTATCTTTGTATATTTTTTGGTCTAATTGTAAAACACCGCAATCTAAAGTTTTTTGCAATTGTTCACAATGTACTTTACCTCTTGAACCAGTAGCGATAAATCCGGCTCTAGGTTCACCTCTCCCTGTAATTGTAATATACCCATCTGCATCTAAGAAACCCGCAGCATACGCCCATGGGTCTTTTATGATTAATCCAGTTCTATCCATTTTTACAAATGTGCCTCTAGATGCCCCGGCCATAATATCTACTTCTTCCCCATACATACTGAGTAATTTTGCTAATTTCATAGATGTCATACTTTTGTGTAATATATTTCTATCGTAAAGATTAGCAAATAACGTTCTACCGCTCATAGTACCTTTTTCTAAAAGTATTTCAGCACTTTTTACTAACGCCTCTCGGTCTTTTTCATTTAGTCTATCCATTTGATGAAGTGTACTTTTCCATACTTTCCTTGCATCTCTTTTACCGTCCATTGCAGCCACCCATGCTTTTTTCTGTTCGTCTTGCCACACATCTTCATATTCTTCAAGCATTTTCAAAGCGTCGTCTGATTTCTGCCATTGGTGACAGGCTCTTTGTAAACTAACTCTACGAGAGTCGCCAAACTTTCTCAAGGCTTTCATATTATTATCAGACATTCCTAATTCTTTTATCACATCAGAGTATTGCTCACACCAACTATGCATTTTTAGAGTAGCATCTAATTCCATACTTTTCATAGCCCGTATATCTTCTATGGCTTTATCAATAAACTCTTTTTCATCTTTGTTGCTTCTTCTAGCCTTTCTAAGTCGATGTACTAACTCTGTCGCAGAATAACCTAAATTGGCTTCAAACCAACCATCGTTATTCTTAGAAAAAGTATTCATTTTAAGAACTCCAGTACACCCAATTCTCTATCCAAAAAGTATTATTTTCCCATTCATCTTTCATTATTGTATCATTCATCTTCTTCACCTATGGTATCATTATCGAGTCATTTTTGCTTTCGCCCTTAAACCACTCATCAAATCCGGGCATGTAATCATCTAAGAGTGTAATGCTTCCCTTGAACTCCTTAGATGCCCAATTTGCTAGTGCTAAACTCATCGCCAAGTCATCATGTACGCCTACACTTTCTAGTTTACCATTTTTCTGCATTCCGAATCTATTCAACTCTTGCTCAACTTTGTGAGTGTAGGTTCTACTTCTTTCATCACCATATGGTAATTTGATGTGGCCTTGTTCAAATGCGAGTAATAAACTCATAAACAACGACTCTTTACGAGTACGAGTAGTCATAAATACTCTAATTGGCATATCTGCTCTCAACTCTCTCATTTCTTGTTCTAACATACGCTGAAAATTATTACCTTCAAGTTGAATTAAATCAGGACTAAATCGACTATTTAGTAATACCATCATTCTTTTCTGAGCCATAGAAGACATACCTCTCTCATGTACCACGTGAACTATTTCTTTTGTTGCTTCACCGGGCTTTTGTCGCATCACAGTTATAGCGGTAAAATCGGCATTTTTATCAGATGATATAGCGGGGTCGTGTCCCACAAAATGTTGACCAAAGACTCCGTTTGCTTCACCTTCTTCGTTATAGAAAGTTTCAGCCCTGTCAATCAAAACAAGTTTAGGGTCTCTACATTTTTCTAATAATGGGCCGGGGAACATACTCGCCACGTCGTGAATCGGCTCACATAGGTATTCACGGCTAAACTGTATTGCTGGCATAGACATTCTTCTTTTCTCTAAAGATTCTAAATCCCATCTTTCAGGCCATAAGGCAACTCCTTCTTGGTTTATTGCTGGATAAGTTTCTACTCTAAAAGTTTCTTTTTGTTCTAATTCAGCGTATAAATCGTTGTAACTGAAAGGAGTTCCTACCATCATTAACTTACTACTGTGGTGAAGCACAGGTAACAAAACACCGTAAAACCAATCTGCTGTTTTAGCAAGTTCACTTGCAGTAGTACCCCATAGAATATCGTCACATACAACAATGTCAGGGTGGAAACCACGTGTAGCACCTCCAACTGACTTTGCCATCATACGGCTACCATTGGAAAACTCGAAGTAAGATTTAGCCCAAGGTTTACCCTGTGGCTTCAAATCTCTAAGTATATCGTGCCCTTCTATTGTATTACGTACAAAGCGCATGTGTTCAAGAGTTTGTTCAAGGGAGTGTGAGAATATCATAACGTGGGTATTAGGTTTGAATGCCGCTAACCATAACGCATACATCATAAAGAAAACTGATTTTCCGTGGTCTCTTGACGCTTTAACACAAAAATACTGAGATTCTTCTAATCCTTCTTTCCAAGATTCGTGATGGTGATTGTACATGAAACCTAGCATATCTACAAAAAAGTACTTGAAAGATTTCTTAGACATCTCCGTATCCATATTAAGAATAAAGGCATCCATTTCTTCCTTATTCTTACTCATAAATACTCCTGTCGTAAAGCATTCATTGGATGGTAATTATTACTATCATTAAACCAATTTTGGTCTTTACTCTCCTGTCGTAGAGATTGCATAGCAGCATTAGTCGGTGACGGTGACTCTTCTTCTGTAAACTCATCGTCTACTATCTGACGAGGAGGTGGTAATTGTTTTGGAGATGCGATTGTAGATACAGTAGTATTATTCTCAGGTGTACCCATTCCTTTCCCTCTTCTTACCCCGATTTGTGCTCCTAAAGTAGTAGAATACGGTTGTGCGGTTCGCCCCCCAGTATAAGCAGCAGTACCTATATTCGCCATCCCACTAAAGTCAAGCGGTTCACCACTAGAACTCAAATTGTAAAATGTGCTAAGACCGCCTAACCCAGCACCTGCATATAGACCCGCTCTGCCTAATCTTTTAGCCCATTTTTCTCCATGTTTACCTTGTTCGACAGTGGCAGTACCATCTGTGGGTAATGCTCCGGGCGATGTAACGTTGCCCTGTTTGTCATACGTTCCATAAACTGCATCCTCAGGTGTAACCCAATTTGGTAGATTATACATGACATTACCAAAACCACCTCCCGATTGACCACCACCCATCATAAAGGCTGACGATGGATTAGCACCAGCGTCTTTTCTAATAACGTAAACTTTACCCATTTAGACACCCCCGAATGAAACCTTGACCACTTTAACTACTCTATCGGAATAGCCGTATGTCTTAGATATTCTCTCCCAATCGCCTTTAGTGTTTAATATTGTACTAACATCCATAGATGTGATGTCTAGCATTTTCGCTAAGTAAAGAATGTCTGTAATAGAATCTACGCTTAAATTATTAGAAGGTAAATGCTTGATAATTTCATCATCTTTTCGAGCATCTTCTATTTGTAATATTTCTACTGCTTTAATTAGTCTATCCATGGCGGCATTATGCCCATCTTTACTTTTAGTAGGATAGTCAGAAAGAAAACGTTGGTAGGGGTCACCCATATTTTGTTGAAACTCTCGTTGTCTCTGAGAAGATACTACACCAACTGGTGGTACTTGGGTTTCTCCGGGGTAAAGCACTTGCGCTTGCTGAGGATGGTATTGTGGTCGAGGTAATCTAGACATTACATTTTGTACTGTTTCAGGAGACGCATAACCAAACTTTGCTCTCATTTGTTGGTCAGGAGTTATTTTTTTATTTGCAACTAATTGACGAAAGTGTTCTGTATTTGGGTCTACTTGCAATTGTGCTCTTCTTGCAGCATCGCTTAGTGGTGGTGGCGCACCACTAGTTGCAGCCGGAGGTGCACCGCCGGAAACTGGAACAGGTGCACCGGATATACCTTTTTCTTTACCCGGTTGTGGTTTTAATGTGGTTTCTTCGGGTTGCATAGATGCGCCGACTGGTGACATAGATGATGTCATGTCTGAATATCTAATGTGTTCTGGCACACCTAATTGCCCCCTATCTTCGTGTGTACCTCCTTGAAGTATATTGTCTACAATTGGTTGTAATTGCTGTAATTCTTCTTGTGAAGGTATTTCTTTTCTTTCATGTCCCCCCGCTATGGTGTGGCTATGAAACAAATGGTCTAGCATTATTTTTACATTAGGCGCAGCCGCTCTTGTTTCAGGAGTATCATACAATCTAATTTTTGCCGCTTTCAAATCTTCGGGCGATAAATCATCTTCTGCATGATTGATTCCCTGAGATGCTGCAAGCACAACATTACTCCATGCGTCTTTTGCTCTATTATGATGACCTATACCTCCTCTTACTTGATGTTGCTTATACGCTTCAATTTTTTCAGTATGGCTCATAAAATGGTCAAGCCCTTTTCCTTCTTCTGCTGTATCTCCATATCTCTGCCCATATAGATGATTCATTTTTCCAACAGTTTGACCTGCTTGTTTTATACTCCCATCTTCATTAAACTTAGGATTTCTATTTTCACCGTAAACTGCTTGAAACGCTGGAAACTGAGATAAATAATTAGCCGCTTCTAATTGTCCTTGAGGTGTTTGTAATAATACTTTTAGCGGCTTACCGTTTATTTCACCGGGTATATTTGCTAAATGTTTCATAGCCCCTGCGCTATCAACTATCAAGTTATTAACAACCCCTTCTCTATTTTTCCCAGTTACTAAAGCCATGTGATGAAGAAAACTATCTACTGTTTGTTTTCTTGTTTGTCTTTTTCCACCCGGTGCTGCATCAATTTGAGGTATGTAGTAAACGTTAGGATAATGATGGGCTATTCCCCAAGATGTAATATTTTGAAAGGCTCTACTATCAGGTATTCTACTACCCCATTTTAATCTTTGACTTCCGTGTAATCTATCACCATCTAATTTACCTGAGTCTATCGAATTAGCACCAAACTGCATCCCACCTTTTCCATCAGGAACTAAATGTAATCTATGTGGTTTTACATAAGGTTTCTTTACCCAACTATGTTTTTGCGGATTAGGATGTCCCAGTTGTGCCATAACTTCTCCAAGTTGTTTATTGAAAGGTATAGCATAAGATTCTAGATAAGTGCCACTTCTATGATTATCGCCGTGTCTATTAGTATACGTTGTAATTAAATTACCATCTTGAGTATAATTACTTCTTACTCTATGGTCTTGTTCCGTTAATGGTGCTAAATGCATTTTTCTCCAACCAACGCTATCTACATTAGGTAAATGATTGTCTTCTTTATGGTTTTGATTATGCATATCTATGGCTTTTTGAATTACATCTTTTGCTGGCGCTTTTATTCCATGTTCTAACAAAGAGTCCCCAACTGCACGTATTATTCCGTCAATACCATGCATGTGTTCTCCGCCGGATTTATCAGCGTATATTTGTTCTCCATGCATACCTGTTTTCCAATCACCGGGAAAAACGTGACCCATTCCGGGCACCCCCGTTTCTTCTTCCGAGTGAGCGCCAGTGTGAGCAAACGCTGGAATATCAGGCATATTTGGGTCTCGGTTATGAGCCTCAGGCGGTGGGAATCTTAGAGGATTCATTTTACCTGCAAATAAACTATAATTACCATCGCCCTTTCTAAGTAGAAGAGATTTCATAATTATAGAGGATTTAATCATGGAGTTCTACCGCCTCGACTTGTTAAGTGGTCTAAAGGGTTGATTCCAAAAGTACGAGGGTCATTAGTTGCATCTTCCGTTGCACCTTCCGGCCTAGTAGTTTCTTTAGTGGGCGCATTATTATGCGCTGGTAAATTACTAGCAGAACCTACGTTTGAATCACCTTTACCTTTTTTCTTGGTTTCTTTTCTTTTCATCGCTCTTCGAGCGTCGTTAACGAGTTGGCGAAGTTCGGCCATGTCATAGTATGATAGTCCCCGCTTTTGTAATTCGCTACCTTCTCCAACTTCACTAGTCATCACAGGTGCACCTTGTATAGCAGAACTAGGTAATCTAGGTCTGTAAGTTGGACTCTGACCGGACATACCCTGAACACCAACGCCCATTCTTGGTTGCGACATTACAGGTGGACTAGGTATACTAGGCGATGGTAATGTAGCCCTGCGCGGTGAAGATGGGGGCATTAGTGGTGGTGGTCTAATAGACCTAAGTGCAGGTCTTCTCATTTGTTGCGCTTGTCCGGGTAGTAAACTTTGCAATGTACCACCGCCAGTCAAACCTGCTTTGTAAGAACGTGCACCGAATCTTGACGGTGTAGATGAAACGGTTCGTATGTTACCTAAACGCTTTCGTGCCTCAGATTGACCGAGGTATTGTCTGTATCTTTGTACATCTTTAGACATAGGTTGTTTAGTTTTTACACCCCTGTGAGACATTTCGACAGCAAGATGCGCTCTACTTAATCCAGTTTTCTTCCCACCAGCAATACCACGCATTCTAGCCTTGGCTCTTCTAGATGTAGCACTGCCGGGTGTCATTCCGCCCGGTGGTCTCTTGAACTCACCAGTTGAAGGTCGCCATTTCTTCTGCCTTTCTTTATGTGCTTTTCTTGCTTTTGCCCCTTTCTTTCTTTTCGGCTTTTTACCTACAAAGCCCTGTCTCTCGCTTTTGAGTAATTGAAATGCTATTTCTATGGGATTACCTTTCAAATCACCCATCATTGACTGGTCAAAAGACGGTTGTGAGTTTTTATGTTTCAACGCTTTCAGAGTAGCCATGTACATACTCATATTAATCACTGCTAAATCTTCGTGATTCATGTCGTGATAATTAGTTTGATTTCTCATATTTTGTAAAAGGTTATTAGCAGGGTCTGACAATTGCCTTGGAGCACCTCGCGGAGAACGACTCATCACCATGTAATCATGTAATAGTTTCAAATCACTTTCAGTTTCACGCAATTGAGGCTCAAATGCCGCAACACCTTCATTGCTTCTTGTCAACTCATTTACAGCATCGTCATGGTCTTGTACCATTGGATGATTTACATTCATGTGTAAGAGTGGATATCTGTTTTCATCAAATGAGTTACCAAACATACTCATCTCATTTATATCACCATCTAAATATGACTGTAAATGTTCATCTTTGTATGCTTTTAATAATTGGAATGCTATTTCCATAGGTTCTCCCATGGCAAAGTTCTGCCCTCCGGCAAAACCCGGCCCTCTAGCCTGATTTGCTAAACTTGTAAGTGCGCCGTAATTACCCGGAGTACCAGTCATCAAAGATGGCTCTAACTCATTATCAAACTTAGTAGGTTGTAAATCTTCATCTTCATCTTCAACGGCAGGTAAGTCAGCAGTTGTAATAGAAAGATGTTTTAATCGCTTCATTTCATTTGCTCTATCTTTACGTTCTTGTTTTTTACGGTCAATACGAGCATCACGATGTTCTGTATCTTCTCCGCCGTATGCACCTTCTTCTTCGTGATTTGCGCGGAACATGTGAGAAGATTCACTTCTCGGTCCATACATTCGCGTATCGCTACCCGTACTTGTCATACCTGATTTTAGAATACGCACAGGTTTACTCATGTTGAACCCCCGCAAAATTAAATGACGTTAACATAACAAGTTTTCCGATATTACGATAAAACAAAGGAACGGTAGATGGGGTAGTAAACTTTGTACCCATTTCTTCACAGTGTTCTAAATAATTATAGCAACTATGACGTATTTGTTCTCTTAACGGTAAAACAATTTCAGGTTCATCAGTATCATCTAATTGTTTCACACATTCTATAATATGCATTAAACTATCTTCATTAACTAGGACATTGGCTTCTTTGAATGCATGGTATCTAAAACGTTCTGTTACCTTGACACAATAATCAAAGAACAAAGGATATTGTGATTTTTCCATATTTTCACCCGATAAGAATGAAAGATAGCCCGGATGCTGTGTTTGCATTAAATCAACCACAGGTATCACAGCACTTCCTCCATCTCTGCTTGTAATTTACTTTTAATTCTCTTCCAACTATCAGGACTTTCTTTTGCAAGTTCAACTTTTAGAATATTGATAGTTTGATTAACTTGTGTACCATCTGTTTGTGTACCCCATTTATCTTGAAAGCCAGTTAAATCTTTTATTGATTCTCTTACTTCTTTATGTAAAGTAACTGCATTTCTTACAAAGCCTTCTTCATGCACACTACCTTCTTCCATCAATTCAGACAACTTGTTGTTTAATTTTTCAACATTGCTTCTTAAAACAGTTATTTCATTTCCAACCGTAATTGCGACCTCAGTTGCTGCTGACCTTTGAACCAACGGCTGAAAGTGATGTTTCATGTGATGATACACAGTAGTCTCCTTAATACCTAGTTCTTCTGCAATTAATTCAGATTGAGTACCATCGGAAAAGAATCGATTTTCATATTCTGCTCTATTCTCACTTGAACAAATTACGCAAGAAGGGTTTGCGGCCATATGGTATTGACCCATGTGATTACGGTAATGTCGGTCAGCAGTATTAGCCCTCCAACCCATATCTTTATCCAACTGTTCACAGGATATTTCGCCACTTTTGATGGCCTCCTCAAGCACACTTCTGTCGTCACTTTGACAGAACGCGCATGAACGTTTCATAACTGGCTCTCGCTCAACCATGTGTGACCGGAATACTATGTGGTTAATCAGGGTTGCTTAGATAAACCGCGTTATTCTCTGATATATAGAGGTCAAGAGTATAAAGGAAAAAAATACTCCCACCATATACATTGACATTTCTGATTGGCTAATATCAGCATTCTTGAATATTAAAATCCCCATGAACACAAGTATAGCACTAATGAGTTGTACCATTACCATATCTACTATAACTTCTCTTTTTGGAGCAAGCATGTGCATTGACATATCTGCTATTTGTCTAGGTACTGGTACACCGAAATTATTACTACCCATCATTATACTCTACCTCCTGTGAGGAAATTACGGAAGAAAGTACCACTACCTTGCGCTACGTTATTTATCAATCCGGGGTCTGCTAATGCATTTGTTAATTGACTTTGTAGCATACTTTGTTGAGCATTTTGCAACGTTTGTTGTCTTTGATTATCTGCTTGTGCTATGGTTTGATTTACCATATTAGTCATAGAGTTCATTTGTGACATTACGTTTTCAGAACTCATAGTCTGTAACTCTGTTGGTAAACTAGCCACATCTAATTTGAATATTCCATTCTCTTCATCAAAAGTGTAATTAGCATTTTTTAACACATTTAGTAAAGAAAAAGTGTTTATCTGACTAATAACATCTAACAGCATAGGAAATAATTGTGATTGAAGAAATCTCTCCACAGGGTAAGAAGTGTTTAACATCGTTAACAAAATCTCTGTATCACTAGGTGGTACAATGGCTTGTTGATTGTAAGGGTCTTGACCAGTAGCACCCGCCCACGCTGCGCTTAGAGCACTCGGTTGCTGAGGTTGTTGATACCATTGTTGCGGTGGAGCGGTATATCCACTACCGTAATTTGTGTTAGGCGCTCCAGTTTGACTTAGATTAAGTGCGCTAGAAGCGGGTTGTTGATTATTCCAATTCATTGTCATTGCATACCCTCCAACACTGCTTCCGGTATCAACGGAGGGGGGTTTATGGTTTGAGCCTGTTGGTTTAGAATATCTTGGAATGCAATGTTAGGCGTAGTCATATCTCTAAGTTCTTTTTGAAACATTCTCATATCAAAAGTAATTGTCGTAATATCATTATCGCCGCTAACTGGATTAACGTAATGTTGCATTGTAATACCTTTACTTTTTCTTACATCTGCTGAAATCTCAGCAAAGAAAGGTTCGTATTTAGTAATCATAGGATGTATTGGACCTGTCTGCCCAGCAGTAATAGTAGAAACTGGTACAGTAACTATACTGACTCCTCTTTTTATCTTATCACGAAATCGACTAGGTTTCATTTCATCTTCAACATCTTGCTGTTCTTCCCATTTACAAAGTAAATGATACAAATGTAAATGTTCAGGACAATAAGTTGCTCTCATTTTTCTACCACTTGTTACTCCTTCTCTTGCTATGAATGCTTCTGCCTCACCTGTAACTGGATTTTGCCAGTACATATCCCATAGAGTTTTACCAGTATCTTCATCACTTATTCTAGAATATAAATTATCATGTTGTATTAATTCTTTTACATTACATCCATCAACACAACAGACAGCAGTATCTTTGTTATACATATATTTGCTGTGACGGAATAATCTACGAGGGTCAAATATGGAGCGTTTTGTTGGGCTTAATAATTTGTAAGCCTGACGAATATCTTGTTTTCTTGCTTTGTAAGGATTAGCGTGCCTCGATGGATAGAAGTTAACCTTAGGCACTTCTATGTTCTTTTCCATAGACATTCTTTGCATCTGTTGTTGTGCTGCTGCTTGTTCCATTAGAGCAGCATGACTAAAATTAGGATTACCTTGTTGTGATAAAGCCATTAATGTAGCATCATTCACTTGACCTAGATTCGGTTGCTGCTGAGAATAAAACGGATTCATGTTCATTACCATGCGTATCACTCCTGTGGGCTTACTGAAATAGACATTTCGCCATCTTTTACTATTAATGACCACTCTATTTTAGAGCCAGCAGACAAACCAAATTGCTCTACTATCCACATAGGAATAGTAGTTCTAAGAGAATTACTAGAGCCTCCTGTGGAGACTAAGGCTGTTGTCGACGTGCCCTTACCCATGTCTCTCGCACACCCTACTCATCTAAAAGGTCACTGTTGAGGTCAGTAATCTACCATCTCTAATAATGTGTTTTCTACATTCCATCCTATACGTGTTGCCATGAAAGAACGTCTTGTTGGAATACCTGCTTTTTGTAATCTAATTAGGTCTTCTCTAAAAGGGTCAAATATCTTATGTTCTCCAATTCTACCTTCTCTCCATAATTGAGCGGCCTTGTTATCAAAATATCTATCCGCTTTATTAGCAACTAGAAGAATCATTTTTGGTGCATACTTTTTCCCTTTTCTCCAACTTTTCCAATTTCTATATCTATAATTTCTTTCTATTATATTATCTACTAAAAATCTAAATCCACCTATTTGGGTTAAAGCATCGTCGCCACCTTTGAAAGCCCTATCATCAAACATAAATATCGCATATTCGCATTGTCTAGCGACCATATCATCTATCCAAAGATTCCAATATCTTTCTTCTCCACCTAAATCAGCAGAGTGAATAACTCTTCTCTCTCCTTCCCAACGCACTCTTTTACGTGTAGGTTTAGGTAAAATATAGCGAGTTATTAATTTGAAATGTTTAGTCCTTTCGTGTTCAGGTATTTCTTCCATTTCACCGGGCGTAGTCATATATTTGTCTAAAGTAGTTTTACCAACCATAGACGCGCCATATATTCCCACTCTTCTAGATTTCCAATTATTGTAGGCTTGTTTACCGTATAAGGCTACACCCACTAATATACTGCCGCTTGCCGCAACCATATCAATCAACTAAACTTATTTGTTAACCATGTTCCAAAGTCTGCTACTTTTTGATATACCCATTCAACTGTCATTTCCCATAAGTTCCAATCTGTATTGGCTTCCATTGCAGAAACAGCCATTGCTGCACCGACAGAACATAATATTGTTCTAATCCAACCCAGTCCCCATTCGTAGGTATTATCTACTGTATTTGCTAAATGCATAGCACGCAGTGTTTCTTCAACTGAATCATCACCAACATTGCGAAAAATACGCAATGGAGAAGGAATTAACTGTCCGGGTAGTACCATACTGCTTTACCTCAGGAGGCTTTGTATCTTAAATCCGGCGTACCGTCTTTCTTTAATCGCTGATTTGTTGGTTGCCCATCTCTTGGTGGTATAGGTAATGTTCGTGGAGGTAAGTTAGACTGGCTTGTCATTGCATCTACTGCTCTTTGTGTATTCGACAAACCTAGATTCATCGGTGCTTCTTTTTGTGCAGAATGAGTAGGTACTCCAAATGGATTAGCGGTGTTATGATAATCACCAGCGACACCATCGGATATATTACTACCATTAAAGAACTGACTATTTTGCATTATTCTACTAGGGTCTTCTTGCATTAAACGTAATTCATGTTCTAATTGTAATTCCATTTGTCTTAATTCTAAGTCTGCTCTACGTTGGTCAAAACCCATTTGTTGCTGTCTATACATGTTTTGTCTATTTCTTTGCATTTCAGCAACTTCTACTTTTTCTTTCATAGATTGTTCAAAGAACATTTTGAATAAGTAATAGGCTATTGTTTGTACTGCGAGCGCACCCATAGCATACGTCATTCCATTAATAGTGGAATTAGCATTAGCCCCTGTTGGTAACCATAACCCTGAACTATACACTCCTACTGCTACTCCTACTAACGCAGATTGGGACAAAATTAGCCCTGTCATTTTCATTTCATTTGTATCTCCGATGTCTCTACTCATACTGTGACCTCGCTCTAGCCCACGGTGGGGGTCATCTTAAGCCTTATCTGTCCGAATATTCTAATGTCTTGTATATACATAAAGAATAATATGTACTATTGTATAGATAGACAATCGGAATCATCGGACAGGCCATATACCTTCAGGTGCATATTTTTGCCACATAGATTGAGCCTCAGGTGATTGGTCATTATCAGGGGTTAATGTTTGGTCATAATTAGATAACACTTCTGCCATAGTATCATAGAGATTTTTAGCATATCCTCTTTGTCGATAAGGTTGTTCTGTTCTCGCATTCATAACACTGGTAGTGTTTCTATCGCCTAAAGTTCTAGCATTCATTCTATTCCTATCACTAATATTCCCAGCGATATTTAATCTAGGTCGTGTTCTTTTCAAAGGTTTACCAAAATAAGTTCCACCGTTTTCTCGCCTTCTAACATCTATGTCTGTTTGTAATATTTCATTAGTAACAGGGTCTTGAAAATCAGCAGCCCACGTATCGTGTTCGCCTGATGGTTCAGATGTTACTCTTCTTAATGAATCGGGAATCATAGGCGCTTTGAGCACAATCCACGCTTGGTCGAAGGCGGTCATTGATTATCACTCCACCAAGTATCTACTTCAGGGTCATTCATCAAATCTTCATTAAAATAATAGAAATGCTTCTTGTAACAATCATCACATAACATTCTTGGAAAATCAACGCCATCATCAAGTGTATGATTCTGACTGTTTAACAAAGCACCACAATGTGAACAAGCGCCCACTTCTAATTTTAGCAAAGCCCACGCTTGGTCGAAGGGGTTCATCAGCAGTTCCACCGTTTGAGCGCTGCGCCCTTCGGTGTTAGTTTTCCACCTTTACTGGTCGGTCCTTTGCTCCCACCCATTCTAGCACAGAATGACTTTCTTCTGTTTGCCGCTTTACTACCGGGTTTTAGTGAACTTGGTTTTTTAGTAACAGGTCTTTTCAAGTTTGCACCTGTCTCTCGCTTGAACTTTGCACGCCCTTTTGCATTTAGACCACCACTTCTGCTATGCCTGTTTGGATTGTAACCGTGAAATGGTTTTGATTTCTTTTTTGCTTTTTCAAACACAGAATCTAACAGTGCTACTGATGCTTGTTGCATAGGTGTGCAACAGTCACATGTGTCAAATCCCATAGTCACCGTAACACACCCACCATCTTAACAATTGTTGGCTTTCCGCCCACACCTTGCTTTTTTGCACGTTTTCTTTTTGTTGCTGCTTGCTTCTGACCTGATGACATAGAACCTGATGTTTTTGGCGTTTTGCTTGAAACCTTGATTGATGGTCTGCATTTAGGATAACCTTTACTAGATTTATTTGCTTTACTTCTACCACACGGAGGATGCTTACCATCTTTAGTACGCGACACATCTACCCATTTTTCTTTGAACCAGCGATTTAGGTTCTTAACTACAAGAGTATCATGGCAAGTACATCGTGTCATACTACTCCTACCATTTTCTTAATACTCTTTTGTTTATCCATCAATGCGTAACAAGGACATTTAGGAGCGGATGCTGAACATTGATTACCCTCAATCATACAAACGCAAGGCGTTTTACTAGTAGCCCCGCAACAACATTTGTCTTTCTTAAGTTTCATTTTTTCTTTTTCCCCTTAAACTTACCACGACAATATTGAACAGCCCACCCGTTTGCATACGCAGATGGGTAAACATCGAACTTTTTCTTTGCGGCTGCTTTTCCAGCAGGGCATAGTTTTTTCCAAACCGCATCCATACCAACACAATGACCGCATTCGCAACTCATTTTTTCACCTTAACCCTGCGAAGTGTACCTTTATTTTTGAAATGCCTTGCTCTATTTGAGTGTGCACTCTCTAAAGTTAATTTTCCACCTTGCGTGTGGCTGACATCTTTACCACCTTTTCCGTATATGCCCCGCTTCCTACGCTCTGTGTTTAATTGCTCACGATACTTTACACGCTTAGGTGTCTTTTGATATTGCTTGTCATACTCTAATTTGTGAGCAAATGCTGCTGGCGACTTGCGCTCTTTGAGCAACTGATAGGCTATGTCCATTGGTTCGCTGGCTAGTTTCCGATTTTTCCACTCAAAACGGGTAGTATATTCAGGATGGTCTTCGGGAAGCAACGACATTGGAGGACGTTCTTTACTTGGCTCAAGCCGTCTATATTCATTTTCAAAATGTCGTCTGTTCTCCCTTTTTTGTTTTTCATAATACCTATTGAACTCCTTTATTGAATCCCAATAGTCTTGTTCATTATAATCTTTTATATTTCCATATCCGTATAATCTTTCAGAGCCTTCATCTCGCTCGTATGGTTGGATATTGCTGAAATAATCATATAACATATTTTCATCCATATCTTCGTCTTCCTGAATATTTTTAAGCAACTGGAGGGCTATGTCCATTGGACTACCTTTAGTCAATTCGTAGATTTCATCTTTAGTTTTACCATAAAATAAATTATGTAACTCATCTGCATCCATATCTTCTATCTTTTTTCGTTTAATCGGCTTACCCCAAGGTAAAGGTTTGTCGCTCCATCTACTAATTCGGCCACTTGGCCTTCTGTCTGTATTACTAATATTACGACCTAAATTGGGAGTGCCCATCTCTAGTGTTTCGTCTTTATAATGTCGTCGCAATGGTACTTCAACTAAACTTTCACGTGGAATATTTTCATCATGCTCAATAAACGCTTCTGCTAAATCTTCTTTTGCTTCGTCACTATCTCTTCTGTGCACTTTTCCGTATTTATCAAGATTTCCACGTACATAAACTAACTTATCGGGGGCATTATGGGTGTATAAATTATTAATATCTCCCATTGTATTATTTGAAACCCAAGTTCCAGCCTTTGCATTTTTTAATCCAGCGAAAAGTTTTCGCGCGCGGGGATGATACTTACCATCTCTATGCGCACCTGCCATATAATACGGTACATTTGATATAGGGTCTTTCCTCCATCTCGAATTAGGGTCTTCCCAAACAGGGTCATTATCATGGGGTATTTCAGGAATCAGTGGTGGAAGTCTTGGGTCACCTTCTTCATAGTTTATATTAGAGCCATCTTGCGGTACAGGTTCTCCCGCAGGTCTATGCGCCCCTTGTACACGAACAGCCCTAACGGGGTCCCATCCTTCCCAACCAGTTGTGTAATCTAATCTAGGGTCATGCATTGGCAACTTTGTTTGATAATTATTTTCAATTGTGTACTCCGGGTGATTTGGAAACAATTGCGCTCTTCTCGCTTGTTCCATCATATCCATATATTCTTTCGATTCTTTAATAGCCTCTTCATCTTCTAACGATTTTAGAAAAGCCCAAGATTTGTTAAACACCATTCTAAATCCATCCTGATGTCCTCTTTGATTGTTGTGTCTTAGGTTGTGACGTAGGTTGAGGCGGATTGGCTTGCATATTTCTTTTAGCATCTGCGTTTTTAGCCATTATCATGTCTTGTAGAGACATAAAGCGACCTGAGCCGGGAGGATATTCGTGCATATCAATGGGGTCTGCTTTGAGAAATTGCCAAGCCTCATTGAATGCGGTCAACCCAATCACCTATTTGCAAAAACATCTTTTGGCATACGAGGTCTTGGTTTGTTAGGGTCTGCAAATCGTGGGTCACCCGGTCTAGGCGCACCACGTGGTTTTCGCATTTCAGGCATACCTTCCGCCATTATTGCAGCCCGTTCCGCTTCATTCATTTCCGCTTGGCGTGCATCTTCATCACCAAACTCAGGTTTACCGTATGGCGGTCCTAAATCTTCCCCATCATATTCAGGAAAACCTTCATCATCGTATCTACTTGGACCGGGCATACTATCTCTAGTGTAATTATTCGCCCCTTTTCTATGTAAATCTTCGTCTATAAAACGTTGAGGAGACATATCAGGAAGATTTCGTGCTCTGACGTGTTCGGGTAAATTAGATATTCTAAAGTTTTGCTTCAACATTTCAAATGCTTTTTGCATAGGTTTACCCCTGCCGGGGATTCGATGTAGCATTTTTGAATTGATAAGTTCTTGTAATTTTGCCTCACTTGCTGCTCTTTTACCAAGTTTAGTGTTTTTTAACGCTTCTTGCAAAAATGGGGCATAATCATCCTTAAAATCCCGCACCTCTTTATTAGTTGGGTGTGTTTGTTGGTATGAGTAAGATTGTGGTGCTTTGGTTCTTCTTTGGTTATCTTTGTTAGCATAAGCATTCATTTGGTCCATAGGGTCATCTACACTTCCATATGGCATACTATCGGCGTAGTACTCAGGGTGCATATCTAACGTTGGGGTTTTACCATCACGGTAATCTAATGCACTTTCATTTGCACGAAGATTCAGATTTGGCAAGTCTGCATTTTCGTCATTATAACTACCTGATGTCAAATGGGGGTTTTCTTTCATGCGCCTCTGCATCATCCCATATATCGCAGGGTGTATAGTACCCGCACCCTCTTGCCTCTCTCCGACATCAGGGCCTTCTCCTTGGTAAGTGATTTCTGCTAGATTGGCTCTGTCATAAGCAGGTTCAAACATTTGATGCTCAGGTAGCGCTTTCAAGGTCTGCCACGATTTCTTCATAGGCATAGAGCCGTATTTCTTCATGTTCGGTGTAGCGGCATCGGTGGGCTTAGTTTTCATTTTTGGCCCAATGCTGATAATTACAGCAACGCCCTTTTTCTTTTTCTTGTCTTTCATTTTAATCACTTTTAATTTTGATATTGTGGATTATTTTGCTGGTACGGTGGCCTTTCATGCTCAAATGGGTTTCTTTTAGCCTCAAATGGTTTGGGTTGATGAGGTTGGTAAGGGTTGTAAGGTAGGTTGTTATCATTTGGATTACCTTGTCCGTATGGCGCATTTTGCTTCATTCTCTCCATGTACTCGTCCAAAGTTCGCTGTTTACCTTCTTTTGATGGAGAGGGGGCGTAAGGGTTAGGTTGAGGATTATTTCGGTAAGGTTGGTTAGATGGATTGGAAGGCATTGCTCGGTGGTATAAATAATTCGGGTTAGGTGCGCTTTTCAAAAACGTCCACGCTGTTTCAAATGCTGTCATTCTCCTTGACCCCCTCTAAATGACTCAAACCATTCGGGATGGTTCTGTCTGTAAAAATCAATTATTTTAGCATCTTCTTCGTGGTCATCTATTTTTTCACGTAATTTTGAAGCCTTTTGCTTCTTTTTACGGCTATCAGACCTTGTTTTACCAGTTTGATTCAGTGCCTCTTCCATGTAACTTGGCATATCGTGCTGCATAGCAACTTGAGAGGAGGGGGACATTTTTAGCACATTTATTGCTGCATCTATTGGATTCATTTTATTCACCTTTTACGCATCGGCGTGGTAACTACGTGCACCGCTAGTAATGCGATATGTCTAATATGTTACGCTCTATCCTGAGGGCGTGGTGGCTTCCATTCCGCAGGGTCAAGTTGTTGTAAGTTCTTCTTCTTTCCACATTCATTACCTCAAAAAAAATAAGCAGACTGGTGGGAATATGGAAGTCACCGCACCTGTTTTGGTTACTAAAGGCGTAGGAGAAACAGCGCTAAACTTGGGCGCTCTTGCACTTGCACCATTTACTGGTGGTATGTCGGCAGTTGCCTTAGGAGCAGCAAGAGGCGCACAGGCATTGAGAGCGGTAAAAGCAGCAAAAGGTGCAAAAACTGCCGTAGGAACTACTCAAGCCGCTAAAACTACTGCTGGTAAAGTTGCAGTTAAAGACCCAATGGCTATGGCAAACGCAAGACATGCAGAGCAAATAGCAGAGGCTGGTGAAAGCGGAGGTAGATTAGGTCAATTGCGAAGTAGAGCAGTAACACCAACGGCGGCAGAAGAATTAGAGGCTGCAACTTCAAATCAAGCAAGAATGAAAGATATAGCAAGCACTACTGATGCAGCAGCAGAAGCGGAAAAAAATCTTGCCGAATTACATGAGCAACAAAAAACTGCAACAGATACAGCAGGGGCTGCTGCTGTTGTGGGAGTACAAGGCACAAACGCTGCCGCACAACAAAAACAGGCACAACAAAAAGCCGAAATGGAAAGAATAGAAGGATTAGCGGAAGATGCTAGGTCAAAAGCCAGCACCGGAACTGGTGGGAAGGTAGCGGTGGCATGATTGCCATGGCTCTAAAAGGCTACATTAAACTGCAATTAGCCCAAATGATACAGCATTTGATTGTCGGCTTAGGACTTGTAGTTGTAGTTACTGTTATACTTTTATCTTAGTATTTACAAACTTGACTAGCGGTTCTAAGTCTTTAAGCGTAACACCACAATCAAGATTCTCTCTATCAGCCCAGTGTACTAACTGTTCTGTGGCTAAATTGCCCCCTGAGCCGGGTACAAACGGGCAACCGCCCATTCCTCCAATGCTAGAATCGAACTGTGTGATGCCGCAATCGAAGCCAGCAGACAGATTATCGTACATTCTGCCCTCTCTTACACCGTGATGTAGGTGCAATGCGATATTTGCATCTATCTTTCTGTCAGTTAAACGCATTACTTTGCGTATCATCGATGGGTTAGCATTACCTATGGTGTCAGACAAAACTATTGTATCGCCTAAGGTATTTGCCCATTCCATGGTTTTTAGCATGTCTTTTGGCGGTATTTCGCCCATAATCGGGCATCCAAAAGATGTAGAAAGGTAAACTCTGACGTTTTTGGTCGGTATTCTGTCTAATGCGCCACTGTATTCAGCAAAAATTGTGTTTAGGTTTTTACCTAAGTTATTGACATTGAAGTAGTTTGACGGTGAGAAAAAAATATTATATTTTTCTACACCAACAGACTTTGCCCTTTCAACACCCACACGGTTTGGCACTAACATACCCAAGTTGTGCGTAGAGGCTAAATCTTGCACTTTGAGGAATACTACTTCGCTATCAGCCATATTTGGAACTCTGTCAGGATTGACCATTGAGCCAATTTCAATATTTTTGATACCCGTATTTGCAATTTTACGTATCAAAGTCACCTTATCGTGCGTAGATGTGATTGTATCTGCGCTCTGCAACCCATCGCGTGGTCCTACTTCGTAGATTGAAAAGTCGCTCATTATTCTGTCTCCCAATCCCACATATCGGGTCTTTCAGTTTCACCAACACCCCCACCGTAAGCCAAATCTTTAATGTCTCTCGGCACATTGCCCCAAGTAGATTCATCATGCCAATTCATTGGCTGCCCTACGTTTTTACCCTGTCTCATCATAACTAATCGGTGCGGGTCAATCGCCTCATGGATAAGCCCTTCAGGAAATCCTTCAGGACTTTGTTTTGCGTTCCTCCACTGCGCATCGAGATTTTTCGCGCCCTCAGGTGTCATACGAATCCCAACCATTGAATGTCCCATTCCTTTTCCACTAGGCGTAGCACCAGCGTATGCGGGTGTAACATTACGAAAATCGGGTTTAGTCACCCAAAATCCTTTACCCCCACCACGTGTAGTATCAAACTTTTTGTCATTTTTACCAGCCATTACATCTTCCCATTGCGAATTATCTTCTCCATAACCACGGTTTGCGTTTTGCGGCAAAGGCTGCAAACCTCGATTATCAATATCTTGCATATATTCGCTCGGTACAACACGCATCATCGACATCGGCCCAGCCCGACTAGGAAAATCTGCATGGTATTGACCCAAGGTAGTTTGGTCAGGGTGCAATTCAGGATACAAAGGTGACTTTAGAACAGCCCATGCTTGGTCAAAGGGGTTCATTGTTGACCCTCCCGATTCGCCCAAAAACCCTCAGCATCCTCGCTCTGCATGTGATTAGTGTTCTGCACAGTAAGTCCAGTAATTTTCTCAGCGTGGTTGTACATGTCCGTGGCTATACCCCCTCTCCGAAAACTCGGATGCGTGTAACTAGCCAAAGGAATCAAGTTACCGTCAGCCACTGAAAACTTTGCATAACCATATTTTATGGGCTTTTGGTCGTATTTATCCAAACCCTGTATGGCTGCAACCTGTAAATTACCATGTTTATCGTATTCATGCTGCAACGAGAAATCTTCGGGGTCTCCGTAGTAAGGAAAATCCGGTTTAGGCATTTTGAGTACAGCCCACGCTCGGTCGAAGGCAGTCATTCATGCACCCCATCATACGGCCAACGTAGTCTTATCCCTCTATAATCATCTTGAAACTTAGTGTGAGCAGAACGCCTCTCATCTCCCTCATACGGCAATTCCATGTGTTTTGCCCAAAATGGGGCTGAGGATGCGCTTAACTGACTCGGAAATGTCGTTAGCCTAGCATTTTTCTTCTTCGCCATCTCATTCGCCAAATTATAAACACCCGTCATCAAACCTCTTCTTCTGTAACCCTCTCTAGTTTTTGCATGAGAAGTTTTCCATTCAGGGCCATAATGCTCGCTAATATGATTAACAGCAAGCGGTTTTCCATCATTATCCATAATTCTTGTATTTAGCCCATACATATCATATTCCGACACCATTGGATAGATTTTGTTTGTTTGAGGGTCTTGAAATTGTGCTTCCATCCCACCGTCTTGTACGTCAGCCTCCTTAATGGGGTCCCACCCTTCTATTTCTTTAATTGAGCCGGGGATTATCGGCATCTTGAGTATAGCCCACGCAATGTCGAATGCGTTTACCATGCGCCTCACACAGCGTTACTCTATATCGAACTACCGCTAAATTAGCGTAATGTTAAAACCTTGACCCTTAAACATATGAGACCCGAAGGGGTTTTTTTACCAAAAATATTTTTTTTATTCGAGCGCTGTATGCGACTATAAGAGCGTAATGCTATTGGCGTAATGCTATCTCTCCGGCTAAGGCAGCGTAATGCTTTGGCGTAATGGGGTACTGCAAGCCTGTTTCAGACATTACGCCTTGGCGTAATGCCCTGTTGTTGTGGCGTAATGCTTTGTAGTGGGCGTTACGCGGTTGCGTAACGCTTGTACATGTGCCTATGTAGCAAAGCACGTAAGTCGCGGCTTACAAACGCATCACTGCTCTATGCTTTTCGCCTCACACTTAGCGTGATTATAACGCCAGCCCTTGCACCGCTTTGGATTCCCCACCCGTATGGTTGGTGCATTAACAGTGCATCTTCTTCATACTAGGGCGTATTGCTGTTGAGCGTAATGCTTGTGTGCTGCCTGTATTCTTACTCATCTCATCTCTTTCAGTCTAACGTTTATCAGTCTTGACTATATAAACCGAGATTGAAAGGGTAGGTGGAGGAATCTGAAATGGTAAACGATTTGAAAAACGATACCCAAATAACGATGATTGAGCGAATTGCTACGCTCTTGCAGTCACTTGTGACTGTAAGCAAAGCAAAAGGTCGAGGTAAGGTCGACATAGGTAGGTGGGATGTATCCAAAGGATACCCTGACCCTCTGTATGATGATGAAGCACCTAACACCACATTGACAGCCAAGCAAGCAAGCACTGTACTTGCACGCTTCTGTCAATCTGTGATTGATAGTGGTTGGAAACCTGCAAGCGAATTGACTGTTAGTCAACATGCACTTGCAGAGACACATACTCTTTCCACAGGAAAGAACAAAGGCAACGAAGTTCCTGTCTTTGCATACGGCCTGAACAAAGTCCGTGGAAATGCACGTACAGCAATTAGGAAAGCAAAGTTGGCAGCATCACTTGTGACTGCTCAGGAGAATGGTGGTGCATGGTTTGCTGTTGGTGTAACCAACAAAGATGGCACAGGTAAGGCGTTCCCAAGTGAGAAGAAAGCGAGAAATGCTTATGCAAACATGACCTATGGTAAGGATTGGTACGACCATCCTGACAAAGAGGCTAGGAAAGCGGAGGCATCAATCCACCGTGGCACATACATAGCCTTCGATGAGAATACCATCATCACAAGTGACACAGTGTTCACGACTGATGAAGCCTTGATTGCTGCTGCTAAATCATTAGGCAGCAAAGCAAGCACAGCACGCGGTGCTAAGACATTCATGAAGAAGCACTTCGCTAAGGCCTGAGTCTGAGACAGACTAGACGGACATACGCAAGCCCTCTGCGGGGATACTCGCAGGGGGTAGCCCTCATACTCTTGGGGGTGCAGGTTTTTCATTCATCCCTGTACCCCCACCCCCCCCGCCGCGAGGCAGGGGGTTTTTTTTTGGCCTAGCCTCACGCATTACGCGGGCTTGGATTCTGATTCTCTTACGCTCGTCTACGCTATGCGTATCCTTCGCAGAATCCTCTCCAACCATACGGGTGGTAGTCACGCCCGTATCTTGAAAAATAATCTCATCTTCTGCGAGAGCGAGACACACCCTGTTGACGCTATCTTAAACTCGCACCCTCATTTCGGTGTGTCCTCAGCACACCCGTTAATCTGCACAGTTTGTATGGATTCTGCTCATGTGCACATACGCACGTGAGGACAGAGCGGATTCACATAGAAAGAGGGTAATATTCCGACTTGTCTAATGTACTATCTAAACATTATACAGTAATATATAGAAGAGAGACTACAAGAATAATACAATTGTCAATCATACAAATGAATAATCGGAAACCTCGGACAATTATCTTTAACACACTAGCATATCTATGCTCGAAGTTGACATCAGTTTAGTAGCCTTGACTATATAAACCGAGATTGAAACTAATGCCATGAAAGAGTTGATTACCTCTGACTTTGCTTTGACAACGAATGACATCTTGAGTAGTGTGAGTATACACTGCTTGACTTGCTGTGTCCCAATACAAGTGGACATGGATGCTTTTCTTTACAGAGAGTGTGTGGATGGGGAGATGACTGAGAACTACAACATACAATGTGACTGTGATGCTGACGAACAACCTTGCCTTGTGCTACGCACTCATGTACTAGAGGTGGAAGAATGAGTTTAACTTACTGCCCTAACTGTGGTTTGAATCCAAATCACCATCAGCCCGACGAACAACAAATATGGGAGAGCGACTATGTGAAAGAACATGGTCTGTGCCACTATTGCGTTAATGTAGGAACAGGTGATGATGAATGAGTAGTACACACACTAGTAATACTCTTGGCTACATGCGTGGGTACTTTAGATTGAAGAGAGAGAATGCTGAGTTACTCAAACAGGTTACACAACTACAAGTTTTATGTCGTACACTTGCAGATGAAATAGAAGGTGATTGTTAATGGGTACACGCTGTAACATACGTGTTGTTCAAGACACAGGTGATGAGTTGTGGTTCTATCGTCACAATGATGGTTACCCACAGGAAGTTATACCTAGCCTCACACCCTTGATGGAGAGATTGATAGACGGTACTGTTAGACCTAACGTGAGTCAGTTTTCAGGTTGGTTAATTGTATTAGGACATGAACAACGCACACCTTCATCACACTATGGCGGTGGTAATGCTGAACTTGATTGGAAGGTAGGACACTACGAGCCTACCACATGTATGCATGGTGATATAGCATACCTATACACCATTGACCTAGATTCAAAGTCAATACGTGTCACATGTGCGTTTGGTAATATGCCGGATGAGGATATAGATTACATTGAACGCACAAAGACAGAGATATGGCAGAAGTACAGGCAAGCGGGACTAACAGGCGATGACCTCCTAGATTCTAATTGGATACACTATGACACATATGAATGGTATCTAGGAGAATACGAAGTGGAGAGGTTTTTCTCATTGAAACAAGTAATCAACTTTATGCAAGATTGCGACATACCTGAGTTAGGTGATGATGAATGAGTTACGAGTTTGTGATGATAACTTACGTTGTGCGTGATGGAGACAAGGAACACATAAACCACTACATAATGACGAAGAACAATGCAGAGAAGCACGATGTTGATTTGATACACATGATGTATTACTTGGATGGTTTTGATACAGATGAGGATGATGAGGTCAATGCAGAGCACATACTGTTACACATGTTAGAACATGAGGAAACACGTGGTTGGGTGACTACGGACTGGGGCATGGTAAAGGTTGTTAGAAAAGAACCAATGAGCCGTGAGACTAAGGAACTGTTCAACAGTTACGGGGTGTACTGAATGAGTATACACAACGAGATAATGATGTGGAGAAAACACATAGCAAAATGCAGAGAGCAAGATGCTGACTATATAAACCGAGATTGATAAGATAAGGGAGAGATTAAGATGGCTATGAATAAAGAACAGAAAAGAGCATACGGTGAAATGAAACAGAAAGAGAATAGTGAGCGTTGGTTCGATAACCTTAGTGCTGCTATCATTGACAACAAGATACCATGGCGTAAACCATGGAGAGGAGGCACTGCAAGTATGCCGCGTAATTTAGTAAGTAAGAAAGCATATCGTGGTGGTAATGTGATACAATTATGGGTAGCAGGTATGACTAATGGTTGGTCTGACTTACGATTTGCTACACGCAAACAGTTGTTAGCAAAGGGTTACTCAATAGAAGGATTGACTAATGACAACGCGGTAAACATACAGTTCTTCAAGCGTAGTAAGTTCACTGTTGAGAACGAAGATACAGGAGAGGAAGAGACACGCAGCAGATGGTTAGTACGTTGGTACTCTGTATTCTGTGTTGAACAGTGTGTAGATTACGTAGCACCTGAGACTGATGAAGAAGTGGTAGTAGTGCCTGAGTCTGAGATGATGGTTCACTTCCAAGAGTATATTGATTCACAAGATACACTAGACTTACACCGTAAAGGTGTACGTGCATACTACAACCTAAGTAAAGATGAGATTGTTATGCCTCCACATGAGTCATTCATATCACCTATTGGTGAAGTGATGACTGCATTCCATGAGGCTATTCATAGTACGGGTCATGTCAAGAGAGTTGAACGACCACTCAAGTCTAAGTTTGGTTCACCTGAGTATGCCTTTGAAGAATTGATTGCTGAAATGGGGCAGTTAATCGTGACACTCACACTAGGTGGTGAGTTCAAACCTGATTCAGTGGTTGAAGATAATGCTAACAGTCAGGCTTACCTTAAGTCATGGTTGGCTGCGTGTAAAGATAAAGATAAGGCTCTCAGTCAAGCGTTTAGCAGTGCTCAAAATGCGGCTGACTATATAATAAACAGTATACAAAAGGAGGAAGAAGAATGAATGATGAAACAATGAATGATGAAACAATGAATGTTGAAATATATGGGATGGGTGATGAACCACCTAGAGTGATTGATAAAGAACCTGAGTCAAAGATAGAAAACTTGAATGTGCATGATAATCCTATGGAAACAGCACAGCATATCATTAGAGCGATTGCTGATTATGATGAGGACTTGTATGAATTAGTCATGTGCAAACCCGCATCATATCCTGATGAAGAGGATGACAAGTACCACGATGGTACTGCTGACTACGATAACGATGTGGATTGGGCTGAGTTACACTCACTGATTGGGGCGTTACAATATATGTCAGAAAGATATTACAAGGAGGAAGAAGAATGATTGATACAACTAGATTTATACCGAGCAACGAAGATATGCACAAACTAATCAAAGCCTTTGCGTCAGTTCACGTAGAGAATGAGAAAGATGACATCGGGCCTAACAGACCTGACGCACCATTCTTTGAGAGAGTAGCACGCATGGATAGTATTGATGAAGAAGATTACATCGAGATGGCTGATAGATTCTATAAATACATTAACACACAACTACCAACTATTCAACACATCGCTGGCTACCCACCTGAAACAGATTGGTCTCAAGCACTTATTGTATTGAAAGAGAAAGGTGAGAAGGCTAGGGCTGCTAGACTAGAACGTGAAAAGATACTTGCACAATTTGAAAGAGATAGAGGAGATATACGCCGTTTGTTTATGGATGCGGTGAAGAAGTTACAATGTGAATCAAGCATTAATGCTTTTAATGTATCTTTTGTTAGAGTATTACCTGAAACAAACATGATTAGTTTTGCTACGCAGTTGGAGGAAATAGGTATGACATCAGCCGAGGCTCTAGCCGAAGTTGCTACATGGATGCGTAAGTATGCACAGATGATAGTCTCCAATAATCAGTCAAAAATAGTCCAAATTGAGGAATATGAAGAGGTTTGGTACAGCAGAAACGACCCTCACCAACGTTATCCGCGTAAAAGTAAGAGGTTAGCATTGGATTGGGGTACACGTGACTCAGACCTGTATAGGACTCTAAAGAACAAGATACCCTTCCCCTCATTCAAATGGGATGGGGAGAAAATGTCAGTAGCACTTGATGTTATGGTGATTAATACTGCTGTTAAAATACTACAAGAAATGGGCTATTTTACCCATGTAATAGAAGTTTTTGCATCAAAACTTGAAGCAAGTCAACCCACACCTACTAACAGTAGTGGTTATAGTGCCACCTTAAAATCAGATGCTATAATACTCAAAGTTCCATTCGATGATACTAATTCAAGGGCTGTAATTAAAAATGTAAATGGTAGGAAATGGTTAGCAGACATCAAAGCATGGTCTGTTCCTCTATCGGAAGCAAATGTGTTGATTAAAAAACTAGGTGAGAAAGATGTGTTTGGTGAACAATCAAGTCAGAAACAGAAACTACTCGCTGAGGTAAATAAGATAGAAGAAGTCAAAACATACCTCATGGGTAAGGCTGAGAGAATAGCAATCAGTGATGCTACCGCTTTACATGACGATGATTTAGTCAAGGACATGAAAGACAGACTAGCAGCAATGTTTCCCGCAGGTCGCGAGTTATATCCTTTCCAATACGCTGGTGTTAGGTTTGCTGAGTTAGCAGATGGGAGATGTCTCATTGGTGATGACATGGGTGTAGGTAAGACCATCCAAGCAATTGCATACTCAGCCTTACATCAGGAACATTGGCCTGTAATTGTGGTATGCCCTGCTAATCTAAAGTATAATTGGGGCAGAGAAATTAGCACTTGGCTACCTAACTCAACTGTTCAAGTGGTAAAGAATGGGAAGGTGGATTTAGAAGGCTGTGACTTTACCGTTATCAACTACGACTTAGCAACTAGACAGAAGGATAACTTAGATGCTTTAGGTGCTAATCTAATCATCTTCGATGAATCACATTACTTGAAGAATAGTAAAGCCAAGAGAACTATTGCTTGTGTATCCGTAGCAGAGAATGCTAACTCAGTTATATGTCTCAGTGGTACACCGATTACTAACAGACCAATTGAACTATTCACTACGCTTGAGATGATTAAACCTGCTGAATACAAGGGCAACTTCTTCCCTTATGCTAAAAGATATTGTAATGCTCATAACAATGGTTGGGGTTGGGACTTCAACGGTTCATCCAATGTTGAAGAGTTGCATGAGAAACTAAGAGATATTATGATACGCAGAATGAAGAACGATGTGCTTGAAGAGTTGCCTGATAAGATTAGACAGTTCATTCCAATAGTACCTAGTACAAAGTATCTAGCAGATTATAGAAGGCTTGCTAGACAATGGCTCAGTGAGTATGACTACTACAAGACAGCAGGTGGTATGCCAGCAGGGTTTGTATTGAATATGCTTACTGCACTTAGACATGCTGCTGGGCAAATGAAAGTACCTGCTGCTGCTGATTGGATAGCAGAGTACCACGACCAAAACCCTGACAAACCTATCATAGTATTCCACCATCACAAAGATGTAGGAGAAGAATTGATTAAACTATTACGCACTGATAAAAGATTCAGTGGTAGGAGATGGAGTACAATCAACGGTAGTACCCCTGCTGAAAAGAGAGATGCTAGAGTTCAGGCTTTCCAAGCAGGTGAATTAAGTGGGCTTATCTGTTCAACGATTGCTGCTAAAGAAGGATTGACTCTTACAGAAGCAGACACAGTAGTGTTCATAGAAAGAGAATGGGTATCAGGTTGGGAAGAACAAGCAGAAGATAGAGTCAATCGTATAGGACAAGATGCTGATACAGTACACGCAGTATATCTATCAGTTGTTGGTACTATTGATGAGAAGTTTGATAGAATCGTAGAAGATAAGAGAGAGGTTGTAAGTGCAATCTTAGATGGTACTACACATGAAGAAGGTACTAAGTCAGGGGTAGCAAAAGCATTACTGCAAGCAATGGTTGATGCGGGAGACATACCAGCAGGTATGATGAAAGACATAGGTGTTGCTAAACCTAAGTCACACACAGGAGAGGAAGAAGAATGAACCTTGGCTATATAAACCGAGATTGAATTAAGTGGTGATTAAGATGTTGTTTGATTGTGAGTTTTGTAATGAAAAAGGAATGGAATTAAGTCTAGGGACATACTTAGCACCCTCAGTATTCTATGGTGGTGAGCCTAAGGAAACAGACATTATCGTAATGAAATGTATTGAGTGTGGTGTGCATGAGCCTTGTGATGATGATGATTTAATAGGCTTCATCATGCAGATATTAGGTGAGACTAACTACCAAAAAGCGATGATAAAAACACTACAAATATTGTGGAAAGAAACATACATGAAGGAGATGATTGAATGAAGATAGACTTAAGCGAAACAAAACCTGTGTATGAAATACACATTTGGTATGAAATATCAGAGTGTAAAACCTGCGACCATATGTCGTTAGGTGAGTTTGATGACTTTGAAAAGTTCGACAATAAAGATGAGGCGATAGAAGCGTATAACAAATTAGATTGTGCATACAAAATACTCATGGAATATGCTGGTGATGATGGTGATTGGTTAATGCAATGTGCACCCAAAAGGCGGAACATGCTACAAGATAGTGGAGGTGATGATGAATGATTGACACAGACATGGCTGAACAAATACTGCAAGGTGATGACACACACCCTGACATCCCATGTCATAACAGCAGGTTACAGGCGTTGGGATTAGAGATGCTCGCAGAAGTCAAGCGGTTGCGATACCACCTTGACTTGATGATAGAAAAGTTCGGTGAAGCATACCTTATTGAAACATTGATTGAAAGAGGTGAAGAAGAATGATTGACACAGACACAATTGAAAAATACATACTTGGTGGTGAATGGGAGAACCAATACCCACAAGTAATAGAATATCTGCTCGCAGAAGTCAAGAGGTTGAAAAAAGAACTAGCGTTTTACACAGACAACTGCACTGTTGTGTGGATGCTCGATGATGTCTTGTCCGTTGATAACACATTGTCAGATGAACAAGCATCGTGGGTTCTTGAAAGAATGGAACACAAGCACGACGCTTGCTTAGGTATCAGTTGGGACACGATTGAGTTTTGGATTAGCGAGGTGAAGAAGAATGATTGACACAGACAAATACGAAGGACATACAGTAAATCGTAGGGATAAATTGGGAACTTTTGCTGGTACTGATATATATGTATGGACTTACTTTGCTCAAGAACTTCCGAGTTGGACGAGTAAAGCGGATTTCCTATTGGTAGAAGACGCACCACTTCTCCTAGCAGAATACAAAAAACTACGTCAGTTTGCTAGGCTTAGTAATTACAGTTTTTCTGAATCATTACCTGAATTGATGCAAGCACTTGTAGATGAGCGAGCAGAAGTCAAGCGGTTGCGTGAAGAACTTGACGAGGTTTATCAAGAGAGAGATAAATACGAAGGTGCTTTGAACATAGCACTTGAACACTTAGGCTATCAAGGTGCAGACCACGAATGGTTTTGCAGAGAGAAGTATCAATGCAATGTGTATGGTGATGAACTACTAACAAAGGAGGAAGAAGAATGATTGACACAGACAAATACGAAAAACATACACCTATGTGGTATTTAGATGGTGACTCAGATGGATGGTGGATTCTATCTGACTTCACTACACATAATGATTGCGTAGTAGCGGAAGTGCGGTCAGAAAACGAAGCCGATGCACAACTCATGGCAGACGCACCTGACTTACTCATAGAAGTCAAGCGGTTGCGTCGTCTATGTAATACATTATTCACCTATGCACATAGCATTGAAACCGGACAATCCACCATCGAGAAATCCAATGGAGAGCCTCTAAGCACAATAGATTTTGAGAAAGATATGACTTGGGTGAATTGGGGTGAAGAAGAATGAATCTAGTTAATGTAATACCTGCTGTATTAGTATTTGGGATATTTATTACTTTGATAGGTCACCTGTTATTTGAATCATTCATATACTCTCGCACCCGTATGAATTGATGATAGTCGTTGTTTGCGATTATATGAGAGTGATTAGAACATTGACTATATAAACCGAGATTGAATGAAAGAGTGGTAACTATGACAAATAAGAATTGGATTAACTTTGCTAGATACAGTTCCCCACCAATAGGTAAGGGTAGGATGTATCAGTGTGAACTGAATGAACAAGAGGGTGAATTGATATTGAGTATAGACCTTGATGGGACTAGATTTGAAGGTAAACTATACGATATAAGTATGATATTAACGAAGGAGGAAGAAGAATGAGTTACGGATATGAACCTAGTCCTAAACCTACATGGTGGAAGGGACTAACTGAGAAAGAGCAGATAGAGTGGTATAATGGTTACATTAAAGCACTAAAGGATGTAATTACTTACGGTAATAGTAACATAAACGGTGACCTTGAAGATGCGAGGCGAGAGTTATTTTTACTAACAGGAAAATACGAAAGAAACACCGATAAAGAACCCACAATGTTAGATGTGATTATGAAAATGAGTAGTAACATTGTGAGATATGAAAAGGGGGAAGAAGAATGAGTATGAAGGGTAAGGCAAAAAGAGGGCGAAATTGGGATAATTTACAAGAAGAGTTCGTTTATGAACTAGCAGAAACTAGAATGGCAAACGGTGAATTGATGGGTTTACCTGCCATAACAATGTTCTATAATCAAGAGTTTAATGGTAAATATGATGATTGGATTGAGCGACCAGTTAGTGCTATCGCTTCTAGGTTAAACAAAATACGTGCTAGAAAGAAAGATGAGATGTTAAGAGAAAAACGTAGACAAGCGTTAGCAAATCAAAGAGAAAATTATCAGCGTGAAATAAATGAGACGATTGAAGAAATAACTCCTAAAAATAAACACATGACACTAGATGCACATAAAAGATTACTAAAATCTGAACGTCATGTAAAGGGTGCAGAAACTAAAAGAGAGTTAGCAAAGACTCATCTAAACTTAGGTAAAACTTGGTCGATGGATGACAAGATATACTTGTATGAAAATTGGGATATTGATGGTATATTTGGTGCAAGTACTATTTCTGACCATGCACAAGAGGTAGCGGATACTCTCAGTAGGACTCTTGATTCTTGTCGCACTAAACATTACGTTTTATCGAGAGATAAAAAGTTCTTGAAGAGGTACGAGGAAATGTATGGTATTCGTAAGGATGGTGTATTTAAGAAATACATGGAAGAGAAAAATGAAGTAAAAACTCTTGAAGATATTGTTGAATACCGAGGCTTCACCTCACTCTTCTTCCGTCTGTATACATGGTCTAAGAATAGGAAAGACCGTAAGAGGATGAAGAAAGAACTAAAGAGACAGGCTCAAGAAAAATACAGAAGATATGTGGAGGACTTAGAATGATTGACACAGACACACTCATTCAAGCATTCAAACGCGGTGTAGAAGATGGTCTTATAGAACAAGGATTGGTTCATGCTCATGAATATTCACAGTTTGCTTTAATAGCGGATGAATTAGGTGATGGGAGTGAGTATCTTTGGAAAAACTACCAAGATGGCTATGAGTTTGGTGCGTATCTTCACCACGTTATGTCTGTTGCGGATGTAGAGGTGATGAGAGAATGAAGATGCCTGAGATGTATTACAATCAGGGAAGTATATACTATCCCCGCAATAGAACTGTTGACTATATAAACCGAGATTGAATAAAGGAGAGAACTGAAAATGACGATGACGAAAGATGATGATACCAAAGGTATGAGTGTAGAAGAACTGTTCGCAGACTTCTTCAATTCAGCCAAAGAAACAGATGCAAAGAAAGTGAAAACCAGTAGCGTACAGTTTAGTACAGTTAGCAAAGAGAGAAGAATACTATGTAACTCTCAGAAAGCAAGTGATATGGTAAAGTATGGGATACACTATAATTCAGGTGAGGTTAGATGGAAGCCACCTAAGACAGAACTAATATTACTTACAGATACATACGAGGTAGTTCAGTCTGCTTTCGATAGACTACTACCTGAGTGTGAGGATGGTAAGACTGCTTTCCTTCGCACATGTCCTCAGGAGGCTAGACATGGTGTCTTAGAATCCTTGAGTGTTACACAAGAGACACTAGAAGATTCTTGGAAAAAGTTAGTTGAAACCATGGATGAGCATGACCCTAATGGTAGCCTAATCCTACAACCATTCATCAATGCCACATCTAGTTGTGTGCTTGCACCTCAACAGTTCGCTGCTGTTGCTGAGGGTCACGATGGTATCACGGCAGGTATCAATGAAGAGACTGGAAGAATGTTATACTTCGCACTGAATCCTGAACAAACATATCTATCAAACGACATACACATGGTCAATCCTAATTGTAAGTTTGATTCATCCACTAAGACAACTAACTATGAGTTAGAGTTCGTCTATCAAAGAGATGAGGACTTTAAGAGAAAAATGGGTGGTGGTACTGAACCTTTCATTACACAGATACGTGGCTCACCCCCTAATCCACCTAGAGAATTACCTTTTACCTACATAGATGAAAACGGTGTTGAGCGTGTTGCTAACATAGATGGTAGTGCTGGCTCAACTGGGAGATGCGAAGCCAAAGAAGTATGGACTGCATCAGGTTTGGAAGAAGTGGCGTGGTTAGAAGCCAACATCACAAGAGACTTATGCCCTGATGGGTTTGTTATATCTCATCCAACTGGCTCTCTTATGTCACACATTTGTGCTCATGCAAGACAGCATGGTATACCATACATAGTAGGTGAAGTAAACGTGGGTGATAGGTTTACAGAAGGTTCACAAACATGGCTTGCACTTGACCCTAATTGGGATATCGTACCTCAACCTTACAACCCATGTGTACCTGAATACATTGAAGCATTCAAGGCTGGACTACTACGTTCACAGACACACTGGCAAAGACAACAGGGTTGGTTTGCTCACTTCTTCCACCAATGGGTTGGTCTAAACTACAATGGTATAGAGACTGCTTACTTAGCAGGTGGCTTCGTTGGTTGGATGGTTAAGGCTATCCTTGCCCTCTCACTAGGTGAGATGAGATATTCTCAAGGTAACAAAAAGAATATTTGTGTAGACCTTTGGCCTACCTTAACAGCAATTATGGGTGAAACTGAATGGGAAGAGTTGTCAGGAGAGAAGCACGCTGGTACTACAAGACAGCATTACTATGCTTTACTTGAGCAACTAAACTTAGATACAGTTGAAATGGAAATGGCTTTGAGATGGTGTAAGAAACACTTCTCCACTGGTTGGGGCACACACACAAGTTTTGGTGGTGCTAACTGGGGTGCATGTGCATCAAGAGGGGCTGATGTTTGTAAGAGCGTGAATGCATTCTTAGCAGAGCCAAATCAAGAAACACTTAACGATTTGATAGGTGAAGTGAATCTAGCAAAGAACCTAGAACACAATGGAGGCTTCTTGTATAATAAGTTCCTAAGTAGAAAAGCCTTTGATTATAGTACAATGCATACAGATAGTGCAGGTAATCAGAAGGGACTATTCTCTCATTCACCTGAGGCTTTATCATACATGTTTAGAACCTATGAGTTAGCAAGAGAGTTCCTTGATGGTGACGCAAACAAAGGTAACAAAGCACCCACTAATGATTGGGTAGAAATATTTGGTTTCCTAAACGGTAAAGGTGCATCCTACTTCCGTCAACATTTCATCGCTAGTGACTTAGATGTACCTGAGTCATTGAGAAATGCAGCAATAGCGTGTGGACCTAAACTACTACACTACAATAACAAATACTCAACTGAGGAAAGTTATGTTCCATGTGGTATCAGTACATGTGAATTATGTATCAAGAATGATGTGTTGGTTGTCAATCTAAAGTATGGTAATGTAGGCTCTCAGTTATTGTCTACTACTTACCCTGAGGTGTTCATGGCTGGTGGTAAAGAAGTATCATCAGTCGATAGTTATGCAGTTGCATCTTTACTTAGAGAGAAGAAGTATACGGATGTTACACCAAAGATGTGGATAGATGGGTGGAATGGTTTGAATAAACTAGATGCCGCTTATGCCCTGTTGTCTGACCTGATGAGTAAGTTCCTGAGTAACCAAATGGCTGACAACAACCAGTGGACTGAGGAAGTATTAAAATTATTGAAGGAGGAAAAGTGAATGGGTAGTAAAGATGGATGTCATACAGGTAATCCCCTTGTCTTTGAGGCAAAGGGTGTCAAAGTATATGCTGGTGGAACAAATAGAAATGGTGGCTGGCACAAGATGTCACCTGTACCTGACTTGGCTCTAGGGCCAATCGGTGTAATACACAGTGCAAGAACTATTGATGTATTACCGGAAGGTTGGAAGTCATCGTCTACATTAGTGGGTGGTGATACACCTATTGTAATGGAGATTGATTGGCCTGATTACAGTATTCCTAGTAACTTAGGCCCATCGTGGTGGAGAGCATTGGTTGAGGATATCGAGACTAAAAACATCAAATCAATATCTACTCAGTGTATGGGTGGTCATGGTAGAACTGGTGTACAGTTGGCTATTCTTGCACACTTGATGATACCAAAAGCAAAGCATGAATGGAAGAACGCATACGACCTTATAAAGTGGGTTCGTGGTAACTTTTGTGAACATGCGGTAGAAGCAAAATCACAGCAAACATACATCGCAGATGTGTGTGGTATACCTGAGGGTGACTCTGCAATTGTAGTCACGCAGCCACAATGGAGTAACTTCGATTACACTGCTGATAATCTTCTAACAGAAGATGAGTTGAGAGCAGAGCAAGTAAAGATTGAGAGAGAAGAAAAGAAAGCAAAGGCTGCTGCTAAGAAAGCGAAGGCTGCTAAGAAAGGTAAGAAAGGTAAGGGCAATAATCCTAAGAAACATACCCTTGAAGATTTCCTTGCTGATGATGATGAGCGTGTACCTTTTGGTAGTGATAACAAAGTGAGTTCTCCTATTGAAAAGGGTTGGACTATCGTTGAGTGTTGTGATTGCCACCATAACGAATGGCGCAAAGCAGATAGAAATACGTTTACTACACCTTGTAGTTCATGTGGTTTTGACGGAGGCTTTGTACAAGTTGATAGAGAGTTCCTCGATGGTAATAAGACTAGACTTTGCTTAGTTACTGATGAAATGTATCACCAAATAGAAATGTACGATGAACAAGTTTCATACGTAGGAGAAGCAATACGTAGAGGTATGAGTGTTAGAAGAAATCACGGAGGTATTGCTACTATTAGAATAGGTAACAAATACATACCTATCCACTTATTAAAAAGAGACGGAGATGACATCGTTTCTATGAAAAAGACCACACAAAAAATAGTCGAATCCCGTAGTGCCATACAAGGTATGGAGTTTATGGGAAGGCAAGAAAGAGAAATACTGGAGGAATAAATATGGAAGAAAGATTACAGGTAAAATGCAATTATGATAATGGTTTGATACACGTTCAAGGTGTATCGAAAACGGTGAATCAAGGAAGAGAGTATGGTTTTGCGACCAAGATGCGTACAACAACTGAGGTTAGTATGTGGTTAAAAGAACAACCGCCAGTGCTTAAGTCAGCCGCTTCTAACACTCTTGCTTACACACCGTTTCAAATCATCAGATACAGTAACAAAGTACCGCAGTTATTCATACCCGGCACGCCCGCTAATCACCCAAACGGTGCTGTATTAAACTTACACCCGCTATCTAACGGTGTTAAACAACTGCTTTCTTTTGCGGAAAAAGCAGGTTTTATTGTAGATTCAGATGAGTTACCATTCACAACAGACGAGGTGAAAGAATGAGTATCATAGAATTATCTGTGCTTACTGGAACAGCATCTATTGACTTGAGAAATGTAACTGCTATTGTTCGTTCAGACGACTTTGAAGAAACATGGAATCTTAATGTACACATGAAAAGTGGTACTATCTTTATGTGTGCTGAATATACTGTTGAGGATTATGAAAACTTAGTTAGACTATGGACTGGGGTTGTGTCATCGTGAGTAAAACACCATTCCCTAAAGGTCACGTACTGAATGATATTTGGGCATCTCTTAGATTAGTAGCCCAAGAATTGAACATAGAACACCCTAATACTATGTTTGCTATACCTGAGCGTACCGCTAAGATGATTGCTGATAGAAGAGAGATACAGGCATCTTTACGCATACAAAATGATGATAGTCTCGCTCACCATGTAGGTTGGGGGTTACAAACTAATGTCGTAGATTCTATATGTATGGTGTCTCTTTGGAATGAATTAGCAGAAATATACGGAATACCTGCTGGCTTCTTCTCAGCATTAGAGTATTCAATTAGAGATGACCCCGCTTTCATGGATGTGAGAATAGTAGGTTTAAGTCCATTTTTAATAGATGCAAACGGTTCACCTACTATTGATTTGGAGAAAGCGACACATTCTACACCCGCACTTATGCGTTTAGCATGGGATGGTGCATTATCAGGTGATTACTGGGATGTGGAGAGTATAATGCACTTACCTAAGACAGTGTATCATAATGACGACAGGGCGCTAGAAGCAGCAGAAAGAGTAGGGGTAGAGGTCGAGTTCGCTTAGAAGAACATTGACTATATAAACCGAGATTGAAAAAGGAAGTGAGACAAAATGAAAATGAAAGTATTTGGAAAAGAAAGAGAAGTGGATGGATATGAAAGAAGTCCTATAAATATGAAGAGTAATTACTTTTTAGGTAGTTCGGGAAGTAATGCCCCATTACTGCTCAGTGATGGTACTAGCCTAAATCGAGATGGTAAATATGGCTTTTTAGCCTTAAAAGACAGAGAATCAGGAGACATATTCCTCTTAGATATGTATGGGTATGATGGTTATAATCACACTTATGAATTACAATCACAAGTTCAACACGTAGATACGTCAACTAGGAAAAGAAGTACAAGCGTGGTACTCAAAGCATATGGTATGAATGATGCGTTTAAGTGTCTAAAAGAAGTTTATAGAAAAGACCCTAAAGACTATTCATTGGTTATATTAGAGGCAAAAAGTTATGATAGCCAATGGCTGTATTATGGTGGTAAGATAGGAAATACTAGAGCGAATTATGTGGGTAAAGGTCCGTTGGAACGCAACGACATGGCAAAGATAAAACATGTTCATGTGCTTATAGATTCGTTAGATAAATCGATAGTATCAGGTAAAGCATCAATGATGAAATTAAAAGAATTAGTAGTGGAGGAAATATAAATGGCAAAAGCAGAGAGACAAGGTTGGCAAACATGGGAACGATACAAAGCAGCAGGTATAGTCAGTGATGATATTACATTTACAGACGAGAAGATAATAATAGACCACGCTATTGGTAAAACTAAAGAAACAATAGGTAAGTGTTACCCAATAGATGCAGCAGTGGCTTATTCATTAGCATCTGCTGGGCCTGAGGCTAAACTAACATCTAAACAATTAGTAAATCAATACACTAGAATGGCTACTGCTATGATGACTCAAACAGTTGGATATGGTAGAGTACCTAACCCTGATACCGTTTCATGTGGTCACGATGAAATCAACGGATTTAATATTTCATTCCCATACCCATACTTGAAAGGAGAATGTATTGCTAGTAAGTATACTCATTCTTCCACTCTAGAAAGTTGGTTGAAAACTAATGAATTAGACCATCTTTTACCTTATGCTAAAATACGAACCAATTCTAAAGGTATGAATGCACTCACTACTCAAGTAGGATATGTCCGTTTATTGATGAGTAAGAAATACACACCACTTAGATTAGCCATTGAGGAAAAGTTAGGCACTACCATTTGGTTAATTGGAGATGGTAATAGTAACGTAAAGGTTACTGCCACAAAAGGTGAGTGTAAATGGAAAGATGACCCAAGTAAGAAATGTGGGCATCACGATGGTGATTACATTACAGATTGGGTTATGATAAGAGATGGTGGAGGCGGTCTACATGAATTATGGAGTAGAGAAAGAGGTGAAGCAGTGGTATCTAGTGGCTGGAATCACGACCAAATTGAAAGCACATTTGGATATAACCATCACAAGGCCCTAGCCCCATCAGACATCATCCTATGGTCTAAAAAATCTAGGACACTAGGTAATATCATAGCAGAGAAAGAAGTCATTAAAGAGATTAACAAGGCACTAAGACGTATGACTGCAAGAAACTTCAACGTTGTACGCAAAGAAGGTTTGAGGAATACTGCAACTTACACTTGGAAGAACTGGAATTGGTTATACAGTCTGAGAGACTTAGTTAAACAAACAAGTAAGAAAAACAGAAAAGAACACGATTTGGTTAACGGTTGGTTGTACAAAAAATACGATTCTAGGATGTCTTACGGTCATGAACTTGCTAAGTTCAAGTGGATACCCGGAAAGAAAGCGGAAGAAGGTGCTAGTGTACCTGCTGTAAAGGATGAAGAATCCATTAAAACCTTTATAGTATACATGAATGCAACTGGTGGTAGTTATTACAACAGTGGTAAAGGTATACTACCGTTTAGATTCGCTAGTATTCAAGATGCTAAAACTTTCGTTAATATGTCTGCCCAATTAGCACAGAAACTTGGTGCAGTAGATTCAAGCGGTAGGAAATGGGATGCTCAAACTATAACAGACTCTACACCTAATGTCGATAAACTAAAGATAATGGCTAAGGTACACAGGTTAGAGATGGACTCAACTGTTGAGCCTGAGGTCACACCTTCACCTAGTGAGATGATTAATGCATTCTTTTGGGGGTCACCGCAAGAGTTCGACAAACACATTTCATATCTAAACGAAGAATCACAAGGCCGATTCACTAGACCAAAGATTGTAAACAAGCAAGAGGAGATTGTGGAAGTTGCTACCGAATGAAGTCGCATTAAGTCCTAAGTTATTATCAGACATAGCAGATACAAACACAGCAAAGATAGGTGGTAGAAAGTTTACATTTTCGTGGGGTGATGCAACAGTTTTGATGTGGGCTAAGGGTACAACTATACCTTGTCCCCTATGTAAGAAAGAGTGTAGTAGTTGTCTTGTATTAAAGACAGATATAGGTGATGTTTACGCTTGTATTCACTGTGAAAAGTACATTATGTATAGCGATAAAATGGAGGAAGAATAAGAATACGATTACAAGTTGGCGAGGCTACATGAATAGGTGGTAGCCCAAAACCGTAACCAGTATGCACAGAACGGGATAAAGAACCGGAGGAGAAGGGTCGGAGAGAGATTAGATTGCAACGCCCAAACTGTTCTGATAAATGAAATAGAGCATTAAGAAGTCGGATAAGCCAACATATCGTAAACTATTACTGAATCAAAACAAGGAGAAAGAAAAAATGAGTAAAGAAAATAATTGGAAACCTGATAGAAAATTGAAAGAGTGGGCGCTGAAACATTTTGCAGAGATGCAAGTTGGTGGCGTATGGATGCCTGACGGAAGCGGCCTAACGTTTGTAAAAATAGACGAAAACACTTGGAGTCTGAAATCGATAGTAGAATCTATTGAAGCGGAAGAGAATCTTCAACGTATGAAAGTGTTGATGTTTGACGTAGGGTATACTCTCTTAGAGGGCGACACAGAAGTGATGCCTGAACCCACTAGTGCAGAAGAAGCAAGGATGTTAGAGATACACATGAAGCGAGATATAGCACAGAACTGGGCTGGTAGTGACGGCACATTACTCAAAGATATGGGACTAGAAAATGTATGGCCTAGTTACATAGAAGATAGAGAGATACTACTTGACAACGGTGACACGACTACTATACAAGTGTGGGCATATCTAGTAACTAATCCTAACACTGGAGAAGAGATACAGTTAGACCCTGACGATTACCACTTACTTATGGGTGACAAATACTTCATGCGATTTAGAACATCTGAGTTTGAATATTCCGCATTAAGCCGTGAAGAGATGATTGAGGATATAGACATGCATAAAGGGCACACAAGTAGTGTTGGAGTAGGTAGTATACACATTGGAGGAAACCAAACTCATAGTGAAAGAGTCGTAAAAATACCACCTTGGATGTGGGGCACATATTGTCAACAGTTAAGTTGGGATGAAGAAGAGGAATGATTGAAATGTTGACTAATGAAGAGTGGCGTTTAATAGACGTTATAGGGCAAAGCCCAAAGATTATCCATGACGGTGGACTCCGTTCTACTCTTCCTCTTTGGACTCTATGGCCTTCTCTTAACGAGAAGGGTAAGACCAACGGATACTACAAAAACGCTCTTACAGTTGGAGGAAAAATCAATCTTGGATTGCCATTGTTTAATGAAGTTACTCCAGCAGAAAATGATGTAGTACGGTTAAATGTAGAAGTTAAATTACCATTCTTTACTAGCCAAGAAGATTGCTTAAAGTATACTCTAATGTTACCTATGCTTGCAGAAAATTGCGGGGGTGTAGTATTAACTCAACGAGATTTAGATTATACAATAGATACGGCAGTCAATGATTTGGTACTCGAAGATGGAACAATAACTAGCATAAGTGCATTTGATAAAAGAGGTGAATATTCTGAATTAAAAATGTATGACTATGAGAGACTTTGGGATAGCGAACAGGCTAGATTTACTTTGAAAGGTTTAGAACCAGCCTATACACCAACAGCGATGCATGTTTTACCCTACATCTTAGATAAATTAGGTGAGGATGACGAAAGAATAGATATTTACGATATGTATAGAAAACTGTCGAAGGAAGCGTTAGTAATGAAGGCTACACTTGATGCACTTATTGAAATAGGGAAGACTAGACACTTTCACCAACACTACGATAATTTGTTACAGCCGTTTATGGATGAAGAAGAATGAAGTGTAAAATATGTCCGAGAGTTTCAGGAGAGAGTTGTTGTAGAGTTTGTGGGCATACATACTACGGTACGAGAAGGGAGGAAGAAGAATGAACTTTGAAGAAGCGAAGAGACTAATGGAAACAATAAAAGGTGATACAGACATAATAGGTCGGCCAATAGATTCGCGCGGTAGAAGGGTTGGCAGGTCGATAGGAAAATATACTCGTCTTTACTACGGTATGTATGAATACAAATATACTCCATATTATAGTATACGTTATCGTGGTGAAAGTATAATTCAGATATTACCTGAGCGTATATGGTTTCCATGTAAGCCTAATCATCATACCCATTCGGATGAAGCGTGCGAGAAATTAAACGGCTATCTACCAGTAGGTATGCATGTCTATAAGGAGGGTACTGACGAGTATGGCGTTTCAAAATGGTACTTACGAGATATGAATGTAACTAATCCCGATAACCCTGATGAAGATGTGGTGTTTCACTTTGACATTGTACGACATATTTCCAATGATGGAAAGGTGATGTTGTATAGTACAGAGCCTAAGTATCCTAGAGTTTATGAGGAGGAAGAAGAATGAGTGATGAAATCAAGTGGCAATCACCTAGCATGGAAGGTAAGTGGAAAGATAACAAAGGTATACTACATCTAAGGATGATAGAATATTATGGTAAAGACTGGGTAGATATACGGATAATGAATATGTCTAATACCCCGCCTAATTTTACTAGACATGGGGTCAGATTAAACGAGCAGCAGTTGGAAGAGTTGTTACCTATACTAAGGGACATGTTAGTGGATATGAAGAACAAGAGGGAAGAAGATGAAAGGAAGAGCAGTTAGTGTAGTTCATGTAGAGTATGAAGTGTTACAACATCTACTGGAAGAGATAGAACTATCAGCCTTGAAAGAAAGGATGATTAACGATGACGTTACAAAGAAGAGATTCGATTCAGGGGCTAACAATGTGGCTGAATTAGTACAGAACATGATGGATAGAAGGAAGCATAAGTTACCTAAAGACCATGTAGATTACGAGGTGAAGAAATGAGTAAATGGTATCCCGAAGTTATGCACCATAGTTTTGGTACTGATGGGACTGTTTGTGGCGCTAAGAACCACACATGGCCTGAGCATTATATGGATGATAAAGTAGCGAGGAAGATACCTCGTTGTAACGATTGTATGGAGATTATAAACCAATTAAAGGCGAATAATAAAACGCCAGTAAAGAGAGAGAAAACACAAGTAATGCGAGTCTACTTGAAAGATTACTTGACTATATAAACCGAGATTGAAAGAAGGGGAGAGAAAGATGACAACAAAATATGAGACTGAGATAGAAGAGATAACTGCACAAAGGGCAGCCTTAGCAGCAAGAATGAATGAATTAGTAAAGATGAAGGATATGGAAAAGACATTGAAATCGTGTGAGAAAGATGGACACGTGTGGACTTTAACTACCGTAGGTTCTGACCTATGGAACGTTTGGAACATTGGTCTTGTTTGTACTAGATGCAACGGTGCGGTGAATGTTCAAGTAGACCCTAATAGTCAAATTACTTGGGATTCACATGAGACAGAAACGTTGAAAGAAATGTTGGAGTGATTACAATGAATATATTTGTATTAGATAATAACCCTATAAAAGCAGCAGCAGCAATGGACTGCGTGAGAGTGCCTAAAATGGTCACTGAATCAGCGCAGATGATGGCATCGGCCTTGCGTAGACATGGCGCTACTGATGATATGATGCCTCTCACAAAAGCAGGTAAGCCATACAAAGGGGGCTATCATCATCACCCATGCACAGTATGGGCGGGAGATACACGTGCCAACTTCAAGTGGTTGGCCCACCATGCCGAGGCGCTGTTGGATGAGTATTACCATAGATTCGGTAAAGTTCATGCTTGTCACAACCCAATCTATCAGATGTCAAGTATGAGTAAGATGATACCCGAAGGCGACCTTACACCGTTTGCCTTAGCCATGCCTGATGAACACAAAGATGATGATGTAGTCAAAGCATACCGAGCCTACTACCACAGTAAAGCAGATAGTAAAGGTGGTGTGCATTACAGACACACAAGCCCGCCTGACTGGTGGATGGGGGTGACATCATGAGTGATGGAAGAGGGCAAGAATATTTAGACGAGAATCTATGCTTGCATGATTGGGTGTCCATAGTCGATTTTGAGGTAATTAATAGTAGTGAAGATGTGCTTGTAACTCTTAGTTGTAATAGATGTGGTGAAACACAACAACATACTTTGTGTATTGAATCAATACTAGATGACTTAAAGTTGGAGTGGAATGAATGAACTTGTATGAGTTATTATGCGGCGCTTGCGGAGTAATAACTACATTTATAGCATTCTGTGGACTAGTAATACTATTTGAAATGAGAAAATATTTGGTGATATAATGAGTGACGATGCAGCAATAGAATTAGCAAAAATGCTAGGATTGAAAATTGAAGTAAAGAAAGAAAAAGTTACGCATAAGAAGTCTATTTGTAGAGTGTGTAAAGAAGAGTTTACTTACAAAGTAAAGAAAGGAAAAGCGCCAACTCTCTGCCAATCAGAAGAATGTAGAAGGATACATAGGCGTAACATAAGAAAGCCTAAACCTAAAGTCGTTCGTAAGAATGTATGTGTCGTAGAAGGCTGTGAGACAGTCATCATACAAACTGGTAAGGGTAGAACGATTACTCATTGTGACAGTTGTAAGACTGAACTAAGAGCAGAACAAAATGCTGCATACAGGGCTAAAACTTTCATACCGTTACAGAGAGTAGGTGTTTGTATAGACTGCGGTTGTCAACTAGAAACTATGACTGGTAGAGGTAAGATGAAACTACGTTGTGCTGAATGTCAGAAAAAGAATCACGCTAAGATTGCTAGAGAATCTGCTAAGAAAAACTACAAGACAGTGGTAAGAACTTACTTTTGTGCTGGTTGCAATAAGAACTTTGAGCAAATAGGTAGAGGTAAGTTAAGAAAAACTTGTCCTGATTGTAAGACTGTACCCGCTAAAGTAGAGAAGAAAAGTGCGGCAGAAGAACTATTCGATGCACTGAATGAAGAACAACAAGAAGCCATTAAACTATGGGAATCTATGAGGAAGTGAAAGCATGAGTAATATAGCAGTCTGCCAAAAATGCGGTAAAAACTTTAGAAAGAAGAACAATAGAACAGTGCGCAGTTATTGCGATGAGTGTAGTACAAATTATACTAAAACGCTAAACAAAAGAAACGTCTACAATAGAAGTAAATCTTCCATTGAAAAAGAGACCAAAGAAGAGTACAGGATACGTTTACTAGAAGAAGAAATAAAAGAATTAAAATCTGTTTTTGAAAGTATTAGCGATAGCACAAAAAGACAGATTGCGAAAGAAGTAGGGGTAGCCATTCAAGAAACAATGAAAATAGCCTCAAAAAACCTAGAAGAAGATTTCAATAATCATAAACTTCTTGTCGAGAGCGTAGTATCAGATGAGTTCAAAAAACAAAACACAAAGTTTCAGAATCAATTAGCCATATTGAATACGCGAATGAAAAAGTTAGATGAAAGTTTTACAGATTTAGATACAAAGATGGCGGAACATTTACATTATTACACCACTAAACTAAGTTTACATAAGAACCGTAAAGGCGGTAGAGTACAAAAGAATCGAACTATTACTGGTAAAAAGAGGGATGAAGTTGAAAAGGGGGATGAGATATGACAATACATGACGCATGGGCGTTACTCAAGGAGGAAGTCAGATTGAGAGGCTCTACTGGGGCTGCATTGCGCATTTTACCTAGTGGTAAAAAAGTGGTAGTAAAAAGAGGCGGTCACGCTGGAGGTAACCCTCAGGCTCACATTAACAACGAGTATGACATGAATCGTTATCTGAATGAATTAGGTGTTGGTGTTCCTAATGCTCGAATGGTAGAAGAAAGAAGTAGACCTACTATGCTTACTGATTATGAAGAAGGGGCTAGACCTGTGAATTATGGAGACAAGCAAAAATTAAGACAAGACTTCGTTCCACAGGCGCTCATAGCCAATTGGGATGTTCTAGGTATGGATATGGATAATGTTCTGATGAGGCCCGATGGCAACCTTACCTACGTAGACGTAGGAGGGGCTGGACCGTATAGAGCGCAAGGTGCGCCTAAAGGAAATGCTTGGGGTTCTAGGGTATCTGAATTACAATCAATGCAATATAAGCCACCACATACAGAAGAAGTATATGGGGGAATAACCCCTCAAGAACTAGGTCAGTCTTACGATAAATATGGCGGTAGCGATGCGATGGAGGCTGCTCTATCCTCGCTTAGAAACAGTCAGACAAGAAACGTACTACAACAAAGAATAGGCGATATAGCAAGACAAGTTGCATAAGTAACTTTGACTATATAAACCGAGATTGAATGAAAAGAATGGAAAGGGATTGAAGATGTGGATAGCATTTAACGACGCATGGTTGAGCATAGTAGAGAATAGAAATGATGAGGAAACGCTGTTAGTGAGGGCTAGGTCAAAGCAGCACTTACTAAACATATTTCCTAAGTGTGAACTGTTTAAGGATGAGACAGCAGACTATCCTTATCGGGCTTACATAGATAGAGAACATGTGGCTAACGTAGTATCCGATAGGTTAATGAAAATTAATTATCCTAATTTCAAAGCATCGGTAAAAGACGATAAACTAGGCACTGCTTACTCTAATATATGGAGTGAGATTTACTTCTTCTATCACGATGAGAGATAAACATGAGAGAAAAAGACATCTATGCTTTAGGTATAGCATTCGGTATGAAGCCGTTACAGATTAACAAAGCGATTCTATCGTATACGAAAATAAGATTAGATTCAAATTGGTCTAATCAAAGAAGTAATAAGAATCTAATAATCGACTGTCTTTACTTGTATGCTAAGGAATACAAAAGCGGTATCACTGTAAAGAAAGTGGAAAGTATAACATTGGATATGTTAGGAACGGGTACGAAACCAAAGCCAAATAAGTGGCTCGCTACTCACAAGCATCTACTGGTTTAATGTTATTTACAGATTTGGCGAATGCTTGGGAAAGAAGTCGCTTAGGAGATAGGAGTCTATCTTCTTTAGACTTCAATGAAGAATCGACTGCGCTTTATGCTTACGAGATTCTGTTTTCTAATGAAACCTTGACTGAAAGAAAAGTCCTTTCTAAAGTGGCTAACGAATTAGAAGTACCGTATGAAATTGTTTTAGAATTACTTGACAAAAGAGTATCGACCTTACTCGCATCAGAGAGCAGTGCATCGAATCCTTGCGATTGGAGCATAGAAGATATGCTGAAAATAAGAAATGCTGTTATTGAAGGCGAGTATTCGTTTTTAGAATTAAGTAAACAGATGAATGAGATAGACGCTAGATTATTTTGGTCGTCCGTAATAGGCGAGCAACAGCCTATTTCCGCTCTCAGATTTTTGAGAAGATTGAACACTGCTGTATCCCCTGACATCATATCGTCTAGTAGGGATTTTCTTACCGATAAAGAAATAATTCATGCGGTATACAATGATGTAAATTATTTATACGACCCTAAGTTATGGTATCAGAAACCCACTGCTGCGCTAAGAAAGCGTAGATGGATTCCGTGGAGCAAGTACAAATCTGTGGATATAGATGTATACCAATCTATACCTAACAATGGTATAGTGAGCGTTGAATACAACGAGGAAGAAGACGTTATCATAGAGAAAGCAGGTGATGTAATCACCGATGTTGCATACCCCAAGCATCCTAAATTATCATTAAAAGAAAGGTTGCTAAAGTATTCTGAATCACACGATGAGGAAATCGCTTGGCCTACTCCTACACCTTCTTGGGATTCAATAATTAAACATGAGAACACGGTACGGTTTCCTAACACTGGGGCATTCTCTCCTACTGAATATGGAGGCTATGTCTTAGTGAAGCAATCTCACATTCATAATTTAAGATTAGCAGCATACAAACATGGTGATGTAATGGAAATAAAATTACAGGCAATCGATGGGATAGACGAGTTTTTGGATGTAGGATTTTGCGGAGTTTATATAGAGTCAGAAAAAAGTTCTATCGCATTCGATATTGAAAGAATACTTGGTGCTAATACGGAAGAAGTAAACAGGTGGAAGGTAATACCTGATGATGTTTGCATAGTGATACGTGTGTCGTCGCCCTTTGTTGATAGAAGGTCAGGCGCTTTGAGTAAACCTTCGTTTGTAGAAATAGATAATGAAATGGGAATATCCGATGTGGCTCAGTACGTCGATTTAGTGGGTGTAGAAAATGAATAGTGAAATAGATAGAAGAGAAGAGTGGATGGGTTTAGGTATCATATTAACCGAACTACGTATGAAAACTTGGGTAGAGAATAGAAGTGATTCCAAATTAGGTATGAGAGTAAAGAAACAAATAAGTTGGCGCTCTCTATTTACTAGTGGTACTTACATTCAGCAGACCTGTGTAAGCAAGTTCCTAAGTCCCTTCGGTATGGAGTTAAAAGAAAAATACCATAGCAAGGGTGACATTTTCAAGTGGTTGGTCTTATTAGATAAGTTAGAGAACATGTATGGAATACGCTCTGCTTTATCCGATAGTGCTGGCTGGCACATGTTATCTTGGGTTGTTGATAATCCTGTCCCAAAGACATGGGATGATTTTCTTGTTTGGGTAGAAGCACACGATACAGAATTAGATATGCTCTCATACGATGAAATTGGTTGACTATATAAACCGAGATTGAATAAACAGGGTGATGAAAACTCCAAGTATTTTCAATTACTCAGTAATCAGTGAAATGGCAGGTTTAGATGCTCTCAAGCAAGATGTACAATCTTGGTACGGGCAAGAGTATGAAACTGGTCAATCGGTATTACCACAGGCATTGTTGTTCTACGGTCCTCCGGGCACAGGTAAGACTAGTGCCGCTCACTGTATAGCAAGAAGTTTTCTAGGCGACAACTTCAACAGCATGAACTTCATTGAATCTAATGCAAGTGATGATAGAGGTATTGATTTCATTAGAGGCTCATTCAAAACTGCTATGAGAACAAAAGGTATAGGTGTACAAAGAAAGATAATCCTACTAGATGAAGCAGACGGGCTTACCCCAGCAGCACAAGATGCTATGCGCCAGTTGATAGAGAAGTATGCTCACAATGCAATGGTTATACTCACGTGTAATGAGATTGAAAAGATACGACCTGCTATACGTTCAAGGTGTAAAGCATACGCTTTCTCACCAGTAGATGAAACAGTAGGCGCGTCTTGGATTTATGATAGATGCGTCGCGCACCAATTGATAAATCCAACCGAAGTTTATACGGATATGATGGATGAGTTAAAAAGACTTGTAAAACATATGAACGGAGATATGAGAGCGACTATCATGTTTATGAAATCCATGAACACACAAGATGATTTCAATTCTGTAAGAATCGGTATACGTATAGACCAACTTGTATCATCCGGCGCAGAAGATTCGGTAGCATACGCAATTAACAATGAATGGTATAACCTAAGGCGAAACCTTCATGCACAAATCAAATCCGGCAGAACACTCCCAGCCGTACTCAATGGTTTCTACGGAGACATATATTCCCACTTTGAAGATGAGGATACATTGGATATGATATGGGACATAATGGCGGTATATGGTGATACTATGACACATAGATACACATGGCCGGGCGACGACTATTCCTTCCTTGACTGGATGGTATCAAAAATGAGAAAACAAGTAAACAGAGGTAACAAAAATGAATAATGCAAGTGAGAATAACCCGTTCAAACAACGGGAAGAAAAGAAAGACGAATGGCCCGAAGAGGTGATGCTGCGTTTCAAGATGCAAGCGGAAAGAACTGGTGAAAGTGTGGAGAAAGTTATCGAAGCATACATCAAACATATCGCTGACACATGGAACTGCACCGATTGGACTGCCGAAGATGCAGACTTATTGGTAGATTGGGCAGAAGGAATGTACATCGAAGATAGAAGCAGCAACATAAGCGGTGGCGGTGGAGACACAGTTACTTTCGTAGGACACTGGATGGGTGTAGAAGAGAAATCAGCAGATAGAAACGGTTGGTCTGTAAGAAATGCTAGACAGAAATGGCAAGAAGACCCTAATGCGGCTATGTCAGACGGTGTTGTAGGACACTACTATGAAGAAGATGGTGTGTGGGCTATTAACACCGCTAACGGTGCTCTAGTAACCACAGACCCAGCAAACGTAGACCCTACTATGGGATTCAAACAAGGTGATGATTGGATTTGCCTACTTAGCAAAGCAGGTAGACCGTATCCATACGAAAGAATGGGTAGGTATTACAGATTCTTCGGTAATGAGCCAAAGAAGTTCTTAGATGGCGACTTACAATTTTGGAGAGTAGACCTAACTAACGAAAACAGAAACATGAAGATAGACGTAGGTTCTCCTGTATCTATCCAAGTTAGACTACCTAATACTAAAAGTGAAGCATTCCAAGACGTTCTAAGCACCAATTACAACTTTAGCGAAACTATGCAATACACCGATGAATGGTGTCCTGAGCATATCAGACATCATCTACAACCTTTCAAGATGTGGACTAACGATGACTACATGGGAGATGCATACGTAAACCTAACAGAACTAGAAGATGCATACAACGCTGGTAAAAGACACTTTACTGGTAGAGATGGTAACGATGGTACGGTTGGACCTGATGTAATCGTAAGAGGTAGTGTAATGAGAATGTCTACCGAAGGTAAACCTAGTGATTGGGATGAGACAGGGCGTAACTTTAGCCTATCTGTATCTTCCTTGAATCTACAAAATCAACACGGTAAAGGTAGAATGAGCGAAATCCCTTGTTGGGTTAGTGGTTCATGCAACGATATTGCAAGCCCATTCCACTTTAGAGACATAGACGATGAACTATGGGGCTTTGGAGAAAAGAGTTCTGTACTAGTCTATGGTAGACTAAAGATGAAAGTACAAGACGGACAAAGTATGCCACAACTAGCAGTGTTTGGTGTATATACAAATCCATCAAGAGCAATTAGAAGAGTCGGTGGTGGGGACACCGATTCTTCACAATTTGAGTGAGGTGAGAAAGTGACAGATAAGAAAAGAACGAAAAAAGAATTGGAAGAAGAATTGGAGACAGCCGTATCAAACAATGCGAGCCTAGTAGAGCAATACAACACGCTTTACACAGATGCTATGCAGGTACAGAAAGTTGCAGGTGACAGACTGGTTAGCATTAGGTTGCTAGAAGCGTTTGCTAATGAAGTGAATGCAGCGTTAAACAAACTACGTAATGACATAGCAGAAGTTAGCAGGGCTAATCAAGCAGAAGCACAGGCAGCAGAAGAGGAGCAGAATTAAGATGGCGGGTTTTGGAGAGAGTAAGAAAGTGCAACAAAAGGCAAGCGAAGAACCTGCTGACCCTTTTGCAGACTTGAGAACCGAATTAGCAGATGTAAATGCTAACAGACCTAAGACACACATTTTCATGGCTTTAGTTGGTCAAGAAAATACAGGTAAAAGTGCTATAATATTTGACTTCTTTCAGAGGTATTGCGATTCGTTTGATACAGGCAGACAGACTAACTTAGTAGAGTTTACAGAGGTGAATAAATGAGCGATAAACCTAAGCAATTTTGGGTAATTGACTTTGACAACGGTGGCTCTGCTACTAAGTCTGCGTTCTATGCCAACAATGACAACATCAAGTGCTGGGAGCCGTGGGTGATGAACAAGAACGATAGGACAGCCTATGACTATCCAGCAACACACGATAGGACAGTTAAGATAATGCAGTTCGCATTAGATTCACATGAGGATTTGTGGGGTGTCTTGGTCACTGGTATAGATTTGTGGGATTCTGTCGCGACCAACTGTATGAGAATACAGGATTTGGGATTATCCAAAGACGGTATCGAAGCGGCTGATAACAGAGGTCAAGGAGAGAACAAGAGAGTGCAGTCACAATGGGACTGGTCTATTCGTTCTACAAGATTCCATCAACTTACTGCTTTATCACGTGCACTTGTAAAGAGAGGGGTGAATGTATTTTGGGAAACACACTTGAAAGATGTCTACAACAAGCAAGGTGAGATTACTGCTAAAGAAGGACAACCTGCATGGGAGAAAACAACAGCAGGTTACATGTACCAAATTATACATTGCAGACGTAAAGATTCCTACGATGACGATGGTGAGGTTACACGTTCTGAGTTTACCGCCACCTTTGAGAAATCAAAGACCGATGCGACACTACAAGGACAACGTAGTACTATACTGATAACTGAGCAGGGTAAACAACCTTCGTGGTTAGGCTTACCTGAATTACAAAGGCTGTGAATCAATGGCTCAGATGACACTTGACAAGAAAGAATGGTTAAGCCATTTAGGTCAATTTGATAGCAACATGAATGATTTGAATGTAAACGTCATGGTCAATCCTACTTGTTTAGGATATAGTGCCGCTTATCAAACGCATTTCTTGAAAGTGTACTACCACTACCCCGACGCACCTGCTAATGAAGGCACTCTGAATATATCAGACTTGGGTAAAACTTGTGCTTTTATTAGCAAGTGCGCTGGACCTGTTACGATTAAACAAATTAAAGGTGGTAAAACTGTCTACATTACAAGCGGTAAGATGAAAATGAATATACCTGTAACCGATATGAAGAGTAGTCAGTTAGTACCTACGTTTGAGAAGTTAGTAGCGAAGGCGGAGAAGGCTGAATGGGCATCCTTCGGTCAGGACACTTACACTTTGAAAGGTAAAACTCAGATGACCGACATACTCAAATTAGCGACATTGAAATCGATAGTTAACAAGGATTCTGACTACAAATTGACTGCCGATGCAGATTCGTCTGAACTTACAATATCTGTGGGTAAAGCCCACGATGTCAAATTATTTGCTACAAGTGAACTGAGAGAGGCAGAAGGACCAAAGCATTCAGTGTCCTCTAGTTTCGGTCCTTGGCTTCTTCCATGTTTAGGTTTAGTTAATCCTAAGATGGTGTCAAGGATACACTTTGGTGATTCTGTGGGTTTAGTGGTAAGACAATCTGATAATATGGTAAAGCGCTTATTGATAATTATAGACCAACAGGAATGAGATGAATGATAATTGATTATTACTATCCCGAAGATGAATGGGAAGGTGTAGGTTACCCTCACGTTTACATGAGGCATAGAGGGGCTAGTGGTGAGTTGGTTGAATTAACCATAGACCCTAACGATACGGATATTGATTTTAGCACATATGTGCCGTGTCATTGCTGGATTGCGGCTAACACACATGCTAGGAGAATAAGTAGAGTAGTGGCTAGGTATCCGGGCACTAGAGTCAGGTACGACATTACTGCTACTGGTTTAGACGGCGTTCCTCTAATGAGATTCGATGTTCCTAATCCAGCGCATCTATATGATATTAGGAATGAAATACGAACTTATGAAGCCGATATTAATTACAATGATATGTTAATCAAACATATGTATCCTAAGGCAAAGGATATACCTGACTTTCAACCTAGAATATGGTATTTCGATATGGAATGGCAACCGGAAGGATGTCCTAATGAGGGTGCTACTACAATGATTGCTATTGATGATACACACGCAGAATATCCGGTTGTATTCGCTTGGAAGAGTGACGGGTCTGCGTTAGTAGGAGATGCATACGTAAAGTATGTGAGAAACAATCCTAAGATTGAGACACCGACTATTGATTTTATCGATAGAGAAAGCGGTTATATGTTGTATATGTGTAAAGATGAAGGTGCTATGCATGAAGCATTCTTAGAACATTTAGAAGAGTGTGACCCTGACATGCTTGTGGCTCACTCAATACTATGGGCTGATTTACCCCAGTTAGTTAGAAGATTGGGTAATGAATCTGAGAGGCTTAGTCCTGTTAGACAAGTGATAAGACCTCACAAGAAAAATGGATACAGAGAGAACAGTCAACCTATACTTGGTAGACTATGTTACGATACCGCACTGTCTTGGGAGAAAGGTAGTGGTCTTGAGGCTATGTGGCAGAAGAGCGGCAACGGTCAATTTAGAAATAAGAAGTTGGCTACTATTGCAGAAGATTTAGAATTAGACAAAGAGTTTGGTGAAGAAGGCGCTAAGATGGATGCGGATGTATTCACATGGTGGATAGATAACTTTGATGAGTTTGTCGATTATTGCGTGCGTGATACTACACTTCTTAGGAAATGCACTGAGAAGGTGAAGGCTATACCATATCATCTTGCTATGCAAAAACACTGCGGCGTATCTTTCAGAAGCACGTGTAATGTATCCAATTATATCAGAGGATTAATCTCACGTGAAACTGATTTGAAGGCTTTAACGACATACAACAGGCAAAGAGAAGAGTATGCTGCTGCTAACGTACCTGACACTGTTGGGGGTAGACATAGAGGAGTTGCTTGTATTGATTTCAAGGCTATGTATCCTATACTGATAGTAGACGCAAATCTCTGTGTCACTACTAAGATGAGACATGGTGGGGATGGTATACGTAGTGTTCCTAATGGTACTTACTGGTCTAATGAGAAGGGTGTAATACCAACTATTATCGCTAGTATGTTAGAACTGCGTGGAGAATATAAGGCTCTGTTGAAAGCGGCAAAAACTGACGAAGAGCGACTACAATACAACATGATGCAGACGGCTGTCAAAGTGGCTACAAATGCCGTGTATGGTTATGTATCTCAGAAGGCCGTTGGTGGCGGGTGGATAGACCCTGACATCGGTGCTACGATTACATATTACGGTAGGCAATGTATCAATACTTTACTCTTAGAAAGTGAGAAAGCGGGATATAGAGCGCTTGCTGGGCACACAGACTCAGGTTACATACAGATACCATTCGATGAAATAGATACTCATGTAAATGATTTGAATAAGATAATACGAGAAAGGTTTGATTTGCCTTCTATGGAAATTGAACTAGAAGCGTATTTCGATTACTGGTTAACTGCCGATGTGAAGAATCAGAACTTCGGTATCTTTGTATGGCCTGAGGAAAAGAAGGGTCAGTTGAAAGTTACCGGATTCTCATACAAAGCATCTAGCGTATCTCCTATCACCAAACAGATACAAGGGCGAATCTTCAATATGATAGGCACTGGTGCTGAGGAAGATGAGGTTACAAACTTCATTAGACCAATTGCTCTATCTGTAATTAAGGGCGAGAAAGGTGCGGAAGAACTTGCACCGTATGGTCGTATAGGTAAAGAAAAATATGCGCGTGTGCCCCCTATGCCAGTAAGAGGCGCTTACTACTATAACGAGCATATCAACCCTAGAGAGCCTTTCAAAGTGGGAGATAGCCTACAATGGGTTTACACAAAAGCATCTCCTGATGGTATGGTACATACTAACGTAGTGGGCTTTAGGTCAGTGGATGAGATTGATAATTTTGTTATCGACTACAATACCTGTGTTGAAAAGTTCATCACAAGGAAAATTAAGAATATTTACAGTGTATTAGATTGGGATTTAGATGCGGCTGTTGGGGCTAAAAGGCCGAAGAAACATTGGTGATTGTATGAGTAAGATAGAAGATATAGTAATAGAAAAAATAACTGCAAGAGCAGAATTGGGTCAGCGTAAATATAACACTACGATGGAGAGAAGCGATTTAACTCGTAAAGCGTGGTTAATTCACGCTCAAGAAGAAGCGCTAGACCTAGCAGTTTATTTGCAGAAATTGATAATGTTGGAGGAAGAGTAGATGCCAAAACGTAGTGTTCACATACGAAATGAAAATCTAAAGAAGTGGGAGGCTATTTCTGAAAAAAGCGTATGGATTAACAATATTTTATCATCATGGTCTATAAAAGACCTTGAGAGACTAAAAACGGAAAACCCTTATTCAAAACTTGAAAGAAGAGTGGCTAAGTTAGAGGGGATGATGAAATGACTAGGTTTCAGATAGTAAAATGCTTTTGTGGATGGCAAGGTGAGAAGGGTATCTATATGGTAAAAGGTGTACCTACTTGCCCTAACTGCCGAAGAGCACTTTCAGCGTTAAAATGTGAGGGGTGTTCCGAATGAGTGAGTTTATGAAGTTCAATCCTAACAAGGAGAGTCTAGGTGATAGAGGCGCTGAGGCTCATACTCTTGAGTTGTTAGAATCTTACAACAACAGTGCGTATGCTTGGCAACCGGGTATGGTTAAACATTTGAGAGTTAGTAAATCATCTCTTAATGCACATGGTTGGTGTGGCTATTCTTACAAGATGAAATACATCTATCGTTTATCTGAGGCAGAGACAGAAGACATGGTAAGGGGTACTAACGTACACAATATTGTAGAATACTTTTGGGACTATGCGCCTGACAAGATAGATGAAACCTTGAGTCTTATCGACGATGGTAAAGAATTGTTAGCCAAAGACTTGATGTACAGTGTAATTCCTAAACCTCCTAAACCATATTTGTTAGGAGAAGAAGAAATTATACAGCAATGGTTCGATTGGCAATGGGATAGGTTTCTTGTAACTAGAGGTGTTAACTGGGCAGCCAAAGGTAACGAGGTATCTGCACACGCTCTAATTCATGTAGAAGTAGACGGTGAAGAATACCCAGTACATCTACGCGGATTCATTGATACTATCTTCTCTGATGGAGAAGGAGGCTTTGTATTGATGGAATTAAAAACTGGTAAATGGAAGCAGAAAAAGACCGCAAAGAAGATGCGAGAAGAAATGCAATTTTACAGGCTGATGCTGGATGAAGGGGAGTTCTCAGATTGGTTGCCAGTAACGCATTGGGCTTGGGAGTTCCCTAGAGGATGGGCTAACGGTGGAGATAAAGCCAATTGGGAAATAGAAGAGGTTGGCTCAAAGATAACTAGGTATGCACCTAGAACAGTACAAAACAAACTAAAGAAATTAGTAAAAGCGCACATAACAGACTCATTTGAGCCTGAACCATTTAACTATACAGATTGGAAAGGAAACGTAGTTTCTAGTTGCCAATTTTGTAGTTTCATGGAATTATGCCCTGCGTGGGGCAACAACTTAGACAGTCAAACAGAAATAGACATGGAGGACATAGAATGAAAGTATATAGAGAGACAGATGAGATAACAGCAATAAGAAGAACAATCAAAACAGAATTAACCAAATTGATTGATAGACCTGAAACGGAACTAACCGTAGTAGACGGTATGATAAAAGATGATTTATACAGAGTTGATATAGGTGAACAGATGACGTTACGAGCATTTACAGAAGAGGATGGAGTAGCCTCTTTTCCCGTAATAATAGTGACGTTAGATAAGCGAATATACAGGTCTTCATTTTGTCGTGACCAAGAGAATATAGAAATGCTTGCTACTTTGATATATGGAACGATAAACAATAAAATCAAAAGTCAAGGTCTAAACAAATACTGGTGATTGTGTGCCATTCATACCACTTGACTTTCCGAGGGAAGTCTTGGAATTAAGCGCTCATGGTGGTCATGGCGGGCGTTACCTTGTAAGGAACTGGGAAGAACTAGAAAGATACTGGAAAGGTAAAAATGGAAGCGGAAACGCTTACTTTACTGCTTACGGGTACAGACGAACTCAAGCGCCTAGACACCATAGAGCGGAATACAACACAGCCATAGTTAGACACTTTGTCATGGACTTCGACTGTAAAGACTTCAAACAGAAAGGTAAGAGCGTAGAGTTTTCTTTCATGCATGAGCAGGTAAAGAGACTACATCAGCATTTATTAGATAACGACTATCATCATTTTATTTATTTCTCAGGCGGAGGATTCCATATTTGGATTCCTTTTGAAGAGGCATTCCTCCCTACTGATGGATTAGAAGTTACTAGATTGAAAAGTGCAGGTAAGATGCTTATGATGAATTGGCACGATGCGTTAGACCTTTCTTGTAATGACCCGACAGTGGCATTTGATTTAGCGGGTATGATAAGGATACCCAACTCATACAATATGAAACGTGGATGTTGGTCTACACCTCTTACCTCAGAAGAAGTATTGACTCTTGAACATGAAGATTTGTTAGATTTAGCACAAGAGCCTAGAGGTGGGTATATACTTCTGGGAGAAAAACCGATTAAACTCGCACTACCTGAGAAAAAGACGGGCGTATTCGCTGTGAATAAAAAGAAAGTGGGTGATTTACCCACTATCTCATTAGGTAAGATACAGGTACTACCATGTCTAGCACAAGCGGCTTTAGGTGAGGGTAATCCTATCCATAGGGCTAGGTATCATCTAGCCTCATATCTAGCCCATAGACTAAGGTGGTTCTTTCCAATAGATAGAGTAGAGGAAAAAGAATTAGATAGCCATGTGGAACAGATAATTGAGATTTGTTCTGAACAAGGTTGGGCTGATTACAACGAAGATACTACTAGAATGCAAACAGAGAGTATAGTTTACAAAGGATACCCCCACGCCAAATGTAGCACTTTGATGGAAGAGGGCTTCTGCACAGGTAAGTGTAGATTCTACGATGGAACAGGAGAAGGATTAACATGAAACATATATTCAATTGCTTGCAATGTGGTGCTAAGTTAGGTACTAGAAACTACACTTCAAGAGGAAAAAGCATAACACATTTCTGTCAACGTTGTTTTAGTAAACCTACCGATGAACATAGATGTCACGGTGTAACAGCAAAGAAAGAAAGATGCAAATGTAGAAAAATAAACGGTAGTGATTATTGTAAAGTTCATAAAAAGAGGGGTATAATAGATGGTTGATTTAATTATAGATAGTAATGAAAGAGGAAAACTCTGCGAATCTATTATTCGCAAGGCTGAGAAAATAGGCTTGAGGATTGAAAGAAAGCCGTTAATAGTCGGTGATTATTTACTAGGCGCAGCGTGTGTAGAAGCCAAGTCTGTCAGCGATTTCTTACAATCATGTGATAGCGGCCATCTTTGGAAGCAATTAGACAATATGGATGCTAATTATGAACGATTCTTTTTACTAGTACATGGAAGTATATCGCAGTACGTGAAAATGACAAAGACATCGTACAGCAAAACGCAGAATAAGTTCTTAGGTCTATTAGCCCGCATAATGGCCGATTTCGACTGTCAGGTGATATTCACCCCTAACGTAAGTGAAGCGGCTCTATTTGTCGTTAAACTACACAATAAACTACACAAACCAGCGTCAGCACATGGCGCTCAAGCAATTCGTAGAGTAAGTACTAATGATGTGCGTAAAGATGTGCTACTCACAATACCCGGTGTGGGTAGTATAATGGCAGACAGGTTATTGAAAACTTGCGGCTGTATAGAAGAGATGATGTATGAAGATTCCCTAAAGAAAGTGAAAGGTTTGGGTACAAAAACTGCGAGAAAGATTGCAGAAGTACTCACTAGCGAACAACCTGTTCATGTGGAAAGGACGGTGTTTCGCTGATTGACTATATAAACCGAGATTGAATAGTCAGATATTCCGATGTATTATCTATACATAGTTACAATTATGTACTCTAGTATAGACGGACAATAGGAATATTCGGAAGGGTATGAAAAGGAGAGAAGAAGAAGATGAAGCAAGCAATTGAATATGAAGCAGTAAAGAAATACAAGATTTTTGATGGGTATATCAAACATTTTGGTAATGTATCGATAGATAACGACATCCCAGCGATGTTATCGTTTTTCTTCATACAGGGACAGTTAGCAGTCCCTTATGTGAGATTACCGTGGGGTGCAAGTCACCTAGACCCTAGAGTGCATTCTTTTTGGATACAGTCGAGTAGAACAGGGAAGAGCATAGCATGGGAGTTTGTAGGAGACATACTAGAGGACATAGGTGTCCCATCTGATATGTACACCTCAGGTACAGATGCTGGTCTACTAGGCTCTTTTCACGTAGAGAAGGACGATAACGGACAAGAGAACTACATACACAAAGAAGGACTACTATCAGGGCGTAAGGCGCTTAATTTTGACGAAGGCTCTATCATACTGAATCCAAGTACCCACAGTCAGCAAACCGTATTGTATCTGCAATCGGCGTGTAATCCGGTGGGAAGCAATAACAACAAGTTAGTTCTACAACAGAGAGGCGGAAGAGCAGAAATTGAATCGCTTGTTTCTCTATGGATTACAACTTATCCACCTGCTGGCGTGAAAGAGTATGTGTTGACGAAGGGTATCTTTCAGAGAGTACTTTTGTATTGGTCACACTGGGACATGAATAGAAGGAAGAACGTGAGTTTAGTGCGTTCAGAATCAGCATTGAAAGTGAAGCCTAAAATGAAAATTACATACGAGGATATAGTCAATTATTTCAAGGACTTGGAAAAGAGAATGAGAAATAAGGTATTGGAAGTTACTGAGACTTCTTTCGTAGAATGGGATGCTATGGATAGAGAAGAGCAAGAAACACTATTACAGGATAGCATGACATCTATATTTACAGCAGACGATAATACATTCTATTCAGCCTTTGCTCAATCTATTGATGAGTATTACGAACTTATGAACGGGCTAGGGCCGGGTATCAGTGACGTAGTGGCTTCGTTCATACCTGCTATGGAGAATTACACTCTGATATTCTCTGCGCATCTTGCTATGCTTGATGAAAAGTGGGTTATTACAGGAGAGCACGTATCTATGGCGACAGAGATATTATTCGATTTATTCCGTAACTTAATCTCATGGTTAGAAGGTGAGGTAGAGATTGGACCGAAGATTGCCGAGAGAGTGACACAGAGAAATAGATGGATTGTATCTACTCAGGCTTGTGAGACATTTGAATTGGGTAACAAGGGCGACAAGTGGATTAAGAAACAAGACCTAATGAAAGTATACACAAAACAGACTGGAGTTACTAGAGGCACTGCTTATGCTCACTTTGGTAAATGGGCGGCTAAGATGTATGAGAATACGAAAGATGGTACTATTGCGTATCTAAGGCTAAAGGAGGAAGTAAAAGATGCCAAATGAAATAAAAGTATGTAAAGAGTGTAGAGGGGTTGGCTCAGTTTTCTTTCAGAACGCTAGTGGTGAATATGATTGCGAACATTGTATGAGTTGTCTTGAGCAAGAGATAGAGGATATGCAAAAGGAATACGAATATGATATTGAAGTAAAAGATGAAGGAGTTGATGTATATTGATAAATAAAGAAGAATGGAAATGTGAAAGAGAAGGAAGCGGGTCATCAGGTATACCGTTGAAACACTCAGGTTTGAGTGAATTACAATTGATGGAACTAATCGCTCATCTAAGGGGCACATTAGAGGGCGCTATCTATGTGGAAGATGGTATACCACATTGGAAACTAGAACGAATCAATTGGGAACATGATAAAACCGACAAGGCATGGAATGTATTATTGAAGTTTCACGAAAAAGAATTGGAATGGCAAGCGATAGATGACGGGCAGATAGATTGTGATGTAGAAGCGGGTACGGTAGGCGTAGAAGGTGAAGAATAATGCTGAAATCGAATGTAAAGATACCATGCCCTTCATGTAAGGGCTATGCATCAGCCAATCTAAATAGAGGCACATGGAAATGTTCATGTGGTGATTTCGGGACGTGTGGTGTGAAATGAGCGACATAATGGCACTAGATATAGAAACGAGTAATTACTCATGGGAAATAGGCGGTTGGGATAATAAGGCATTGTTCGATGTATCGGTAGTCGCTACATGGGATGGCAAGGATGCACATATATTCACTAAAGAAGATGTGTTGCTAGATGGAGCGACCACACACAAGTTACACCCACGTGAACTTGGAGACCATATTACAGCACATGTGCAGAAAGGTGGTAAGATATTAGGTCACAACATAATAGGTTTTGATTTTCCTGTACTAAAGCAATCTTTGGATTGTTACGCAATCGGAGATGTAATGAAAAAGGCCGATAATGTAATTGATACTAAACTTCTTTTTCAAAAAGCGTCATTACCTTATGGTAAATTAGAAACAAACTTACAGTCTTTAGTTTCTCATACGCTAGGTAAGAGTAAGAGCATGAAAAGCGAAGATGCTCCTAAAGGATGGAGAGCAGGTAAATACACAGAAGTGTGTGATTATTGCGTAAAAGATGCGCAGTTAACGTATGACATATACCAATACGGTAAAAAGAATGGTATGTTAAAGTCGAGGTCTTTTGAGACTGGTGACATAATGGAGGTAGAAGTAGAATGGTAGAATATGACCCAAGAGAAGGTGAATTGAAAGTGGACGACACGACAGAAGAAGAGATATGGAAATTGAAAAAAGCGTTAGATATACTCTTTGGTATGTTGCAAAGAGGTAACAACTTAGCAGATATACAAAGAGTAGCAAATAAATTATCGAAGCAGGTACAATACCCTTTCGTATCTAAGGTGACGGAGGAAGAAGAATGAGAGATGTAGTGAGAGAGTTTGAAAGTGGTATGGCTAGATATAATGAAATGCTACTACGTGAACATCTTAGAGAGAAGGAGGAAGAAGAATGAGTGAAAGAGATAGTGAGACAACATTGAGAAATAACATAGACGCAGTAAAGACGATAGTAAGAACAGTCAAGACCACACTAGGTCCACTAGGCCGTGATAAGTTAATGGTTGATGGTGGTGGAAACACCATAGTAACCAATGATGGGGCTACTATACTGAGAGAACTAGACGTCGCTCACCCTGCTGGTAAAATGGTAATCGAGTGCGCTCAAACACAAGAGAGTCTATGTTACGATGGAACAACAACGTCTGTCGTACTCGCTGGTGAACTATTGTCTAACAGTGAAGGCTTGATGAATAAAGGGCTGCACCCTAATATAGTCTGTAAAGGTTATACTGAGGCAGCGAATATGGCGATAGACCGCCTAACTTATTTAAGCGCCTCGCAGCCCGATAATGATGAGTTCCTTATCCAAGTCGCAAAAACCGCTATGACTGGTAAAACACTAGATGCTGCGATTGATGATGTAGCGTCACTATGTGTACAAGCGGTAAAGAAAGCGGGTAATGCAGAGAAAGTGCGTGTGTTGAGTCTACCCGGTGGTGGGCTAAGAGATTCATATTTATTCAATGGCGCAATAGTGAATAAAGACTTGACTATTGAAAAAGAGATAGATGGTGAACATAATATAATTCTGTTGAATAGCGGCTTAGAGCCACAGAAAACAGATGAGAATATACAAGTGCAGTTAGACATGCAGGGATACACACAGTTCAAATCGTCAGCAAACGATGATTTACTTGAGCAAGCAAAATTAATTTTAGAGCAAATGCCCGAAGAAGGTGGAATGGTTTTTGTCAGAGATGGCGCTCTCGACCACGTGTGTACTTATCTACACAAACATAACGTTACCGTAGTTAGAAGATTACCTGAGAGCACTATGAGAGCGCTCTCATCGACACTAGGCATACCGATAGCCCAATCACCTTCTGATATTGAGTGTGGTGCTATGGGTAAAGTGAGTAGGCAAAGACATTACGATGTGAACTATTTGTTCGTAGAGGGAATGATTAATTCAGACCAATCTACGTTAGTTCTTAGAGGCGCTACTACAACTACTTTAGATGAGATAGAAAGAGGATTTGACGATGCGTTAGGCGTTGTCTCTCTTGTCTTAAATGGAGATGATATAGTGCATGGTGGTGGTAGCGCTTTCGCTAGTATGGCATCGTATTTACGTTCAGAAGCAGCGTCTGCTCAGGGTAGAAGTCAAATGGCAATCGAAGCGTTTGCAGACTCTTTAGAGATAATACCAGCCACTATTGCAGAAAATGGAGGACATGACCCTCTTGATTGTATACTTGCGTTACGACACAAAAACCAAGACGGCGCGTTTGATTACGGTCCTGATTTAGAAAATGGCGGAATCACCTCTATGTATGAATTAGGAGTATGTGAACCTATGAGTTTAGTCAGACAAGCAGTATTGAGTGCAACCGAAGTTACCACTGCAATCCTAAAGATTGACGATATGATAGCAAAGAAGGGCGCTTAAGATGGGTCGGTTGATGGATAGGCTAATTGTAGAGTGTCGTAACTGTAAACACAAGCATATCCCTCACCGCTTATCTGCTCGTTTTCATAACGAAGAGGCTAAGAGAATCCAACTGTGGAAGTGTAAAGAATGCGGTCATTTTTGGGAAGATTCTGTTTTTAAGTAGGAACATCAATATAGAAGCGCTTTACTTTTTACACTATGTTAGAAATGGTGATGCTAGAAAGTATTACCTCACAACCCATTGAAATAAAAACTGCTATTGTTCAAGTTAAGATTTTCTTTGCAATTGTTACTACGCAATTTATACATTTATTCTACACTCTAAAAACTGAGGTGAGAATATAAACAGAATAGATAAATGGTTTTGGTCTGTTTCTAATGACTTTTGGTTTTGGGTAGCGAAAAAAGGGGGGTTACAATGAAAAATAGAAAACACCACAATGGTGCTTGTAAAATGTGGCAAGCATTTATAGCAGAATCATTTGAAGATTGGGATTAATTATTGAGGTTGAGGTATAGACTCCCAATTGCCCATTGTAGTAACGTAATCTCCATATTTTTCGTACATTAATTCTTTGTATTGTCTCATGTTCATCGGATTATCTACTAACCAAGTATCAAACCAACCATAATCCCAATGACTATCTTCGGGTATTTCCCACGTTTCTATATCTGCTGTAATTAAAGTAAAGGTTTCATCTTTAGCACAATGTTCCCAAACTAAATCTATTACATCTTGACTGTTTTCTATTATAGTTACAGATGTTACATTAGGATTATCAATTAACTTTTGATGTACCATTCCTATACCTAATCCACCTATCAATACATCTCCTGTTGCATTATCCCAAAGTTGTTGATGTTCTCTATATTCAGCATAAGAATCTTGCATTATAGGCCAAGGACAACTTTCTTTAGTCAATACAGTATATTCTTCTGCTGTTTCATTCTTCATCATCAAATATCTTTCCCAATTATAATCAGTAGTTTGACCGTTAAAATGTCTAATTGCAAAGTCTCCCGAAGTTCCTTCCGGTATTATTACACGCTGTCTTATTGCCATTTTAATCATATCCATTCAAACAGTATACTAAGAGTATTTGCTACTGTACTACCTGCTGAATTAGTAGCAGTACCCGCTAAATTAACTATTATTTCATCACCCGATTCGGGATAAGTTATACCACCTCTACCCCCGCCAAAGGATATTACCATCGCTCTACCTAAGTTTGTGCTTGGTGGATTATATATTGCGTTTTGGTTGGTTGTTATTGTTCCCGTTAATGCTACGCTTGAACCTGTTAAAGATTGAGAACCAATTGATAATTGCCATGCAAATGAAGTAGCACCTGTGGCTCTAAGATACGCGCCAAAATGAGTAGTATATGCTGAATCACATCCTTCAAAAGCGGCAGGGTAAGCATTATTAGATGTATCAATTTGAACTGTAACTCTATCATTTATACTATCGCTATTAGTATCAGTAGTAAATGCACCACTAAATGTACCCTCTGCAAAACCGCAATTGTCTACATGAGATGAAAAAGAATTGTTAAAATTACCTGAAGAAGAAGTAGCAATAGAAACATTAGAAGGTACAGAAACAGGGGCAGCATAATACCCTTGATTAACTACACCAACAGCACCAATAAAACTCAATTTAATCACCCGATTTGTATCCAATTATTAGCAGTAACACAAACGAATGTAACCGCTTCATGGTCGCCTGTTGCAGTAACACTAGGCCAACCTGAAACAATAGAACAGTTAGAAGCATTTAATTGAACTGTTGCTGAACCACCTGTATTGTTAAAGATAGTATATTGAGTTCCTACTGTTCCACTTGCAGGTAGTGTTAATGAACCGTTAGTCCAAAAAACGTATGAACCTGTTTGTGCTAGTGTTAATGTTGTGCCACTTGATACTGCTACAACATTTGCTCTGCTTGTCATTTGACCGGGAATTGTTACTTCACCACTACTACCTATGGTTAATCTCGCTGTTCCACCTGTTGAGAATCCTAGTGTATCTGCCCCACCTCGATACATTCCTGTATTTTCATCTACCTCAAAAGTATATGTTGGATATGAAGCACTTCCGTTAGCCGAAGAAAGCAAAGTATTGTAAGATGTTCCGGCAAAATAAGCACTTCCAAACTTTTTACTTGATGAACCTAAAGTGTAAGTATTATTGGTATCGGGAATAATATTAGCATCTACTTCATCTCCCCAAGAATCACCACCGCCACCTGCGGCTTCTAAACCAATAGTACCTGCTGAATGGTTGTAAGTCATTACATAGTTATCTTGACCTGAACCTACGCTTTGGTCTGCATCAAGAGTAAAGTTTCCTAATGCAAGATTACCTGTTCCTTGCGGGGTTATGAACATATCAAAATTAGCATTACCTGTATCTTTCATCTTTGCCCCAATCACACCTGCAAGAAAACCTGAATAGTTCAATTCTCCTAATCTAAACTCTATTTGAGTTCCAAACCCTGTCGTTCTTGAACCGCTATTTAATCCATTTATGAATTGTCCTGAAGTTAAAACTTGATTAGTGCCACTGCTTTCTAATGTTGATGAAAATGGGTTAGCATTAACACTTTGACTGCTAACCATGAGAGAATTATTATTATTTGTTGTATCATAATTTATTCTTAATGAACCGCTTCCATTTGTGTTTATGTCTATATCTCCATCAGCCCCGTCTACCATTTTAATTTCAGAAGAGTTTGTTCCATTATTGGTTCGTAAAATTAAATCTTGAGTTCCTTTAGCATTAACATAACCTGCTGAGTTTCCATCTCCAACAGTTATTCCATATGGGTCTACTGTTAATTTTAATTGACCCGATGAAGTAATTCCTGTTGAACCATTTCCGATTCTATATATTCCTTGATTTGTTTGTGCGCTAAAACTTAATGCAGGTGCAGAAACACTACCGTTTGATAATTTAGCAACTGCACTAAATGTATTAACGCCACTAAATGTTTGTGTTGCTGAAAGGACAGCATCACCGCTACCTGCATTTGCGTCAACATAAGCCTTAATCGCACCGGATGACATTATATGGTCGTCAGCATCAACATGCTCACTTCCTATGTCAATATCATTGAAAGTATGCCCTCCGAGGGTTATACCTTCCGCTACTTTCAATCCTTTCTTTACTACAAAGTCTCTTTCTGTTCCCATTTATTCATCACCATAATTTCACTATCCATCATGCTCAAGGTTCTACTATCAACTGGGTTGCCACTAAACAATATGAATGTGCCCCGTCTGCGGTAGGTGTAAATCTAACTTCTATATTTGCGCTGTTGACAGTACAATCCCATGTACCTACAACTGCGGTTGTGTCTGTGTTTACTTGACCGTAATGTGTAAGGAAAGCGTTAGTACCATCGTGTGTAACTAATATCTCTCCAGCATCTGTACGGTTGTTATCGTCTTTCTTTATGTGGTATAGTATTTTAGCGGCCTTGTAAGTCGCTTTTGGTATAGAGAACAAGTTAGTCTCTCCTGTTATAGTTGCGCTGTCTCCTGACGCTGTATCTAAGATAGCAACTGCATCAACGCTGAGTTTAGCGCCTTGCAAAGCACCTGTTGACGTTACATTGTTTATGTTAGTGAGATTTCTACTAGCGTCTACAACAAGAGCCTCGCTTGCTGTAACTGTTCCTATTGAGGCAGTTAAGTCAAGATAGTTTAGTTCTGCGGCTGTCGATGTTACATTAGTACCATCAATGTCGAGCGTAGTTACTGAGATTTCACCAGCGACTGTTACTAGACCATTTGCTAATGTGATTAGGTCTGTATCGTTTGTATGACCGATTGTACTACCGTCGATTAACACATCGTCTATGTCTAACGACCCACCTGAGATTAATCCGGTAGTAGTAATCGTCGATGAACCAGTGTCTATTGTACCGAAGCCTGATGTTATAGAGCCTGAGTTTAGAGCGCCAACGGTTGTAAGGCTTGATGTGACAACTGCACCACCAAGTGTAGTAGCGTTTAGTACCTCAGTGCCGTTGATTTTGTATGTGTTACCTGTACCTGATGTATCTATGTCTACGTTAGATTGCCAAGCAGTAGTAGCGTGATTATATATCCATGCGATGTTAGTTCCAGCACCAGCACCATCTGTGTCTACATCTATTTCTACACCACTAGCATTTGCATTTGCGGTGCTATCATTACCCTTAGAAATAGTAATTAAATCATCTTCAACAGTTAATTGCGCTGTTGATATTGTTGTCGTCGAGCCGTTTACTACTAAGTCTCCCACAATTGTAGTCGTGGATGCAGCACCAGCACCGATTGTAACGTCTACTTGACCATCAGTAGCGTGCTCTCCTTCAAGAATCAAGGCTGCTGTTTGCGCTGTATTAGTGCCGTCGCTTTCTGCGATAAAGAAAGTTAGTTTACCCGCTTCATCTGTATCTGCTGATTCTGAAACTTCTGCCACTATACTTGCAAACGCTGTTTGATTTTGTCCTGAATCATCAGCATAGAATGAGATAGTACCTATATCATCTCCATCAGCGCCAGCAGCACCGTCGTCTGACTTAAATCTTAATTCTCCACCAGTAGTACCATCGTGTGTGTTTTGAATCGTAAGAGTCGGCTTTGCTGATGTGGCGCTTGAGATAACTACTTCGGGCGTAGTCATAGCAACTGCTGTTGTTGCAGTCATGTTTACCGCCTGAGCAGTTAAATCAATTATAGCATTTGAACGTAAATTAAGTTGTGATGCATCCCCATATATATTTTGATTTGCATTCCTAAATTGAAGTTGCATACCTGCGTTCAATCTAATCCCAGTGTCCGGTATATGTGTGAGAGTTACATCCGTGTCTGCACCAAAACCAAGAATTGCATCGTCTGAAAGTAGCGTCATGTCATCGCCAACGGCAACATCGTCTGTGGTCGTCAATGTATCAACAAAAGCGTCTTTCCACCTAATACTTGTTGTACCGAAATCTACATCACTATCTGTTTCGGGTCTAAACACCCCATCTGCAAGAGTAAGTTGAACAGCGTTTGCTGCCTTGAAATCTATCTCGTCAGGAGTACCGAAGTCGATAGCCGTTTGTGCATCTTCTCCGATAATTAAATCAGTAGCGTGAATAGATGTAATTGTAGTTTGAGCAGCCTCTACTGCGATAGTAAAGTCGCCTGTCGAGCCGCCATTAGCACCGCTAATACCGCCACCAGTTGTCAGAGTTTGGTTTGCATCTCCGCCCGCAGCACCCGTTACCCAAGAAAGCACACCTGCGCTTGTTGATTGTAGAACTTTATCAGCGTTAGGTGCGGCAACTGGTAAAGTGTAGGTAGCACTTGCTGATGCACTTGGACTACCTTTGAAAGCAGTAGTCTTGTCAGTATTACTAGTAAATACCAATTGACCATTGTTTTTGTGTATGGTTACAACACCATTTGGTTGCACATTAAAAATAGAGTTAGCGAGTATCATTGGATTTTCTGGGTGTTGGTCATTATTACTAGCATTTGCATATCCTATTTGGTCATAATTATCTGCAAAGTAACCTATCGTAAATATATCAGCAGTTCCTGACATCCTACCAGCAGCAAAAGTGCTACCAGTATCAGCACCTGTACCAACAGAAAAAACGACTGCTTGGCCGCTTATGGTTACGTCTTCAGCATTTTCTAGTATCACTGAATTACTCATACCGTAATAACCGTTCCATGAACCAGCAAGGTCATCATTTGCAATGTCGGAATATAATCTTAATTCAGAATACTGATTACCAGTATCGCTATTTGCTGTCCCGGTTCTCGAACTACCATTAATTTGCACATGACTAGTAGCCTCTTTTGCACTACCGTTGATTTTTGCGTGTCCGGTGGTCTCAAGCGTACTGACTTTGGCAGTACCCTGTGCAGTTACCCCTATGTTTGTACCATCTATGTTCCCTCCATTTATATCGGCGGTAGGTATAGTGGCTACACCTGCCCCAGTTAATGTAAGCGCAGTAGTGAGAGTAGTGGCTGTTGTACCTGAACTTCCTCCACCACCTCCTACTTTGAAAACCATTTCTCCGCCGAGAACGTTACCTGTGGAAGTACCTGCTTCAAAGATGAGGTCTCTACCAGTTTGGTTAGTCCCTGAGGTTGGCGCTATTGATATTTTATGATTAGAGGTTTTCTCAAATTGTAAATCTTTACCTAATGCAATTAATTCTCCATTGTTAGTGGTTGTAAACTTCATGTATGAGTTAGAGCCTTCGGTGATGTTCAACGCATCAGCAAGGTCGTCTCCAAGAGTCAATTTCGATGTGCCTGTGTCAGCACCACTAAAATCTATATTGAGACCAGTCCCTGCTGCATCGACGCTTATGCTGTCTGCGTTCAAGTCTCCTACGTTGGTGATGTTGTTGTCACCGAGACTTAATGCCCCAGCGAGTGCTGTAATTGTAATTGAGCCAATTGTGCCACCGTTAATCGCATCGCCGCTAATTTGGTCGGCTGCAAGAGTCAAAGTTCCACCCGATACGTCGAGTGTTTTACCGCTACCTACTGTAATGTCAGCAGCATCAACTGTACCGCCATTAATGTCAACCTTAGAAATAACTACTGAGCCATCACCGTGAGGCGTGATGTTAATATCGTGGTCGCCTGATAAAGTTGAAATTGTAGAGCCGTTAATTTTTAACGGATTACCTGACGCTGGTGTACTCTGTAAAAATCCAGCCGTTAATAAGATGTCTCCATCGGTTAACGTCAAATCTCCGTCGTCTATATCTAGTCCTGTTTTTACTGTAAAATTACGTGCTGTGCCCATACTTTTTCACCTCCATTATATTGTTAATGCTTGCCACGATACGCGCACCGTAACATCTTTGTTGGCTACCGTAGGGGTGACCACCAATTGAATGTATTGGCTATCTCCAGCCCCCGTAACGCCTGTTTCATACGCCCCTTGTTGTGTGGCGCTACTCGTTACTATCCCATATACGGATAGATATACGTCACCCGTAACAATGTTAGTTCCTGTGTTTGTAGTACCGGAATGCGTAACAACCATCTCAGCCGTTTCAAAGACAGAATCTGTGGTGTTCTCAACTGACACAAGTAATTTTGCAGCCTTGAACTTAGTTCTCTGATACAGGTTTACCGTAACAGCAGATAAGCCGCTACCTGTACGACTACCTGTGCCATAACCGAAACCTAACTCGCTTACTTGGAATGGAGCATCGGGTGTGCCTTGTAGTACTCCTACTCTATTGTTAGTAGAGTCTGTCTTTAGTAGATTTGCAGACGATTTTACAACCAAATCAGTAGTATCTAAATTATCAGCATACACATTAGCCCATCTGAGAGGAGTAGAAGCATGAGTTGCTCCTAGATTTAGTGCACTGTCACTACTAGGTAACCAATGTTGATTGACTTTGAATCCTTCTAAAGTAGCATCTGAGGCGTGATTACTAAAGAGAATACTTTTGTCGCTGTCAGATGACTTGACGATTATACCCGCACCGTCTACTGAGGCATCATCTCCTTCTGAGCCACTAGGCGAATGTGCTAATTCTATTAGTTTGTCATCGACTTGTAGTGTTGTAGAATTAATTACTGTGTTAGTACCATTTACAGTTAAATTACCTGTTACAATCAGGTTCTGTCCTACTGTAAGCGCCGCATCACTTGGACCTATTGCAGTTATAGTAGGTTGTGAAACGTTAATACCAATTACCGCATTAGATGCAGTTAATCCTGTACCTGCAAACAATGTCGCTACATCGTCTATTGATTCTTTTCTTGTTGGGTCTCCGGTTTCTCCTTCATCAGAGATTGCGATGTAATCGCCCGACGCTATTTGTACTTCTGTAAGCCCGTTAATGTCTATTGTTGATGCACCACCTACCATTTGTACAGCAGTTGCACCGAACTTGAGTACATCGTTAGTATCGTCATACCACAAGGTTCGTGCATCCGGTCCTGAACCAGCAGGGTTGCTTGTCACACTGGCTTTGAGTGCTATACCACTAGCATCGGTAAGAAGTCCAGCCATTGTAAGATGTACGGTGTTGAGTGTGTCGCCTCCTGTAAAAGTAAGGTCTGAATCGTTGGAGAATGAACTACCGTCACTTATCTGTATAGCACCTGCTGAACCACTTGCACCTACTGCTGATGATGTTGCGAATACTTTCACCCACGCTGAACCATTGTAAACGAATATGGCAGAGGATGCCGCATTAACATTACCGTCAGTATCAGAGCCATTACTCAAACCATTAGGGTCAAATACAACTATGTTACTATTTCCTGTTGCAGCATTGTTAACTATAATCATATGACTTGGAGGAAATGTACCAGTGGGTGTTAAATTAATAGTACCGCTAGGTGTTGTATTGAAAATATTTGGACCATCAAATCTAACATCCTGTGCTGTATTTATTATACTAATTTTGTTTGGACCGATTCTGTGTGTTCTTCTCGTACCACCTTGTTTACCGCTAAAGTACAACACGTGGTCTCCATCTGTACCGTCTGTACCGTAACTGTATGACATCCACATGCCACCAAAGTTAGATGATGATAGTCCCCCGACTTCATCTCCACCACCATGCATACCGTCAAGGTCTGCCGTTGAGTCAATTCTACCTGTTTGGTTACCAAGAGAACCAGTAGTCATTGGGCTGAAATAAATAGGGCTAGGTTTTACGAATGTACGTACATCGTATACTTCGGTTACTTCCATATCTAAATCTCCAGCACTCGCATTGAAAGTACATTTCACAACTGCAAGGGCTGTGCTTTGTTTAGATGCAAGGTTCAGGCTACCATTTAGACCACTTGTATCACTTAGGAAAGCCTCAGGTGTTACTGGAAAACCGCTAGATACGGGAGAACCCTGTTCTATGTGGATACCATATCTTGGAGATTCCGTGTCACTACAAGCATAAACAACTAACAGACAAGTTTGACCGCTAGTTAACGCAGATGTACTACCTTCGATAGTACTCTGTTGTAGTGTAATGGTGTGCGTTGCACCTGCGGCTATGTTACCAAAAGGTATGATTAACCCGTCTAATACAGCATATCCGCCTCTTACTACGATAGAGTTAGTACCGTTATCAGAAACAAATCCGGGGCTTGTAGCCTTAGCGTTTCTATTGCTATCGCCTGTTGCTGTATCTTCATACATCAAGATTCCATTACCGTGTATGCCTTCAAATAAATTAGTTAAAGATGGAGAGAGAATATAATCTCCATCAGTCAATGTTGTTGTGTGCCCTGAAATGACGTTTTCTACCATAATATCACTTTACCTCTATCATTAATTGGATTACTACTTCGTTTGTCGATGTCTTCTTTATCGGATTGAAAACATGTCTTGTAATAGGGGTGAATCCGCTTGAACCCCTTAATTGCACGAACACTTCTTTGAGCGTTTCGTCGAATGCGTTTGCTGTTGTTAAATTACCTTCTACAAGTAATGTTGAATTATCCATAATGCGTACAGTAGGCGTTATTGTTATCGCTGGTCTACCAGCACTACCATCGCTACTTGTAGCGGGTGTACTATCAAAACCAATAACCATTTCATTGATGTTATCTGCTATTGTTTCTATCACTAATCGTTTCAAATGGTCGTTTGCTGGCATTATGATTCCCCCTCTATTGTTGTAGATTCTTTTTCGATGAGTCCGATAGTTTCATTGTTCCCACCTAATACCCCTCTTTCGCTATTTCGGCCAATTAAGAAGCCAGCGTGCGATAGTTCAGTAACTGTAATTGTCGGTGTTACTATTATTTCTAGGCTATCAAAGAATGAAAAGTTCTCGTCTGTAATTTGGTTTGTCTTATCCGGCCTTCTCTTAGATGATGATGACACACTTCCACTTTCTATACCCTGTAAGACTCCTTCTAATCCCGATTCAACGCTGAGGAAAGTAAAATCACTCAAAGCGCTACCTGCTCTATGTTGTGCTTCCAGTATAGTCAATCTTTTACCATCATATTCTATTATATCGCCCGGTCTCGCATCCCATAAATTAGGATGTCCTCTAGATTGTAGTGAGCCTGTTGTAGACGCATTTGCTTTCAATATCTGCCTTGCAACTGTTTTTGCACGCGATATGCTTGTAATAGATTCATCAAATATAGGAGTTACACTTTCTAGTACATCTGTATTGTATTTACTTTGTTGTCTACTTCTATCGTCCATTGTAAGAATCAAGTCTTCATTTAACGCTATTTGTTTACCTTGCACTGTAACGCGATTTTCTATATTTTCAATAGGGTTAGTTTTCTTCTGACCAAAGCGTATGTTACCTGCTATTTTTCTACTCACGTCTGCATGATTAAAAGGTACATAATTTAACACACCGTATCTATTCATCATAGTCACACGATTGTCATGTCTAGAAACAAAGCGTAAGGCTGTAATTAGATTAATGCCATAGAAATCAGACGCTAAGAATGTATTACTTACCTTACGTCTATTATTGCTACCTCTAGTGGTTGTAATGTGTGAACCAGTCGTTACCGCAGTAATTGCATCAGGCACATTTTGTGCTAATCTAACCGCTAAATCAGTAGTTCTAAATCCAATATCTATACCTTGTGCAAGATGTACTCTTTCATCTCTGAAACCTATATCTTTCAAAGTCCGACCTTTCATGTTGCGTAAATCTAATTGTAGACCATTGCTGGTAGAAGTAACTGTACTCTTCATAATTCGGTCTACTGGGTTATCTTCGCTGTACAATAAATCTGTAACCGTGTTTTTACCATTACTAGACCATACATCGCTTTTCAGCGAATGCCCGTCAGTTTCAGTATGCGTGATGATAATACTAGATTCAGATTCAACTAAAGAATATGTACGCTCTGTTGCTAAATCGTAATTATCAGCGTTTATCGCTTCAATAGTAACTCTAGTCTTACCTGCACTTCTTGGCTCTACTTTTGCGTAATGTACAGCGTTATCTACAAACACTGGTTGTCTAATATCGTTCATTACATTTGTCAAGGTTTCATCAAACCTACCTTTTGACGATTGAATAAGACCCATCACGCACCATCTCCGCTATGGTCTGTGACATTAAAGTCCACATCACCTTTGTGCCCTTTATTGTGTAATGACTGGCTAAATCTAGGTTTTACAGCAAAGTCACTTCTCTTGAGTTCATCGTCTGTATCTTTTTCTTGTCTTCTTCTTGCTGCATCCGAGCGATGATGTTGTAGTGTGTTTTCACTTATGATAATTCTAGATACGCTAGTTTTCAAACTTGTATTATCAAACCCACTTACGCCCGTACCTAACAATTTAGGACCAAAACTAGTAGGCGTGGTGAATGCACCAGCGTGGTCGAATACGAATATAGGGATGTATGGACCATTACCATCAGGTATGCTTCTACCAGTTGGTAGATTTGCAGTAGGTGCTCTGCCGTTTTCTACTTCGTATGTGAATATACCATATTTACCACCCGATGTTGCGTGTAGATAATTTTGAGTGTATTGAGG
>Ga0208767_1000009_pt1 | contig 108479 bp, 112 predicted proteins | sample VirMetDEL_Mar_21_FD_184514 | JGI IMG/M metagenome (GOLD analysis project Ga0208767, IMG submission 184514) | Aqueous microbial communities from the Delaware River and Bay under freshwater to marine salinity gradient to study organic matter... | ecosystem: Environmental > Aquatic > Marine >...
AACTTAATGAACGTGATGAACGTTTAGTCAGTTTAATTGTAACTGAAAGTATAGCTGATTATATGGTATTAAGTGAAGATTCAAATTTAGTAGAAGCAGTAGTTTATGAAACCGAGCAGGGTCATACTATGGAGTTCCCCGCAACCACTGACATTAGTGATACTGATGCTGAAAAGATTTTCGAAAGTATATCTAAATTTTTCCAGGATTTTGAACTAGAGGTCAGCGGCAACCAATAAGTAGCTAATGATTACATGGTTGTTTGATCGTAAAAATCAGTGGGGGGTCATACCCAATCTGATTTCTAGGACAGATATTGTTCCGAACAGTAAAGAATGGTGGGACCTGTGTGTTCAACCACCTTATAGTTATGAATTCAGATTCTTAAAATATTGTTCTTTTGATAAAGTTGAATATAAACTTAGCCTTGTGTCTGATATCTGGCAAGCGCCAGCATATTATCCAGTCAATTTAAATTTCTGGGATAGTACGTTAGACTACTTCAGCTATATGTCACCAGACAGTCTTGCTAAACTACAGCGTGGTGATTTCAAAATATTATTTTATTACAGTGAAGGCGACGATGTTAATATTGAAATTAAAGACCATATTAATAGACTAGCCAGTCTGCATAATATTGATAATAATAATATTATAGTAGTTTCTGCAAATTGGTTATCTTCTGACGAAAGAAATTTCTTTTATTTTCCTGATGATGAATTATACTATAGATATATAAACCTGATGAAAAAAGACAGTGACTGGGTGAAAGAAATTAATTTTAGCCCTAGACACTATAAGAGTACTTGCCTAATAAGAGCTGACAAAATATGGCGAAAGATCTTTGCAAGTTACTTTGTGCGCCTAGGCCTTAATAATCATAGTCAGTTTAGCTATAATAATTATAATTACGAAACTCCATTCATTGAAGAGGATGATATTAAATATTGGTCTAGACTTGATGATGAGCTGTTACAGGTGATATCTAGTTTTGAATTACATCTACCATATAAGTGTGATGACTTATTAGATTCCGACCATAACAATCATAAGTTAATAAATAGGAGGTTCTTTAACGAAAGTTATTGGAACATTGTAGTGGAAACACACTTCAATCAGAAAACTGTTTTCTTGACAGAAAAGACATTTAAGCCTATACTTAACTTACAACCATTTATTATACTTGGCCCACCGGATACTCTTAAATTACTCAAACATTTGGGGTATCAAACTTTTGATCAGGTACTAGATGAAAAATATGACAATATTACTGATGACATTGATAGAATGCATGCAGTAATTGAAGCTAGCTACAGTTTAGATCAAAGAAACGATCAGGAACATATTAATTTACAGCATCTAATGGCAAAAGCTTTAATGCATAATCAGCAACACTTTCTAAGACCAAAAGTCAGTAGAATAAAAAACCTATTAGCACAGTTGGAATACTAATGACCTCAATACACTTTGCAACACCATGCTACGGGGGACAGATCAACGAAGTCTGTTTTCAAAGTTATTTGCAGTGGACTATAATGGCGATGCAACACAATCTTGCGTTTACAGTTGACACACTAAGCAATGAAAGTAATATCAACAGAGGACGTAACAGTTGTGCAGCAAAGTTTCTCAAAGGTGATTGCACACACCTAATGTTTGTGGATGCTGATATCGGTTGGAACCCTGTTGACGTTGTAAAACTAGTGAGTCTTCAAAAAGATATTGTAGTAGGCGCTTATCCTCAAAAGACAATGCCTGCGAAGTATGTGGTAAACGTTACTAAAGATGGAGAGCATGACGGCGATCTAGTAGAAGTAGACAGTGCAGGTACAGGCTTTATGCTTATTAGGCGTAATGTATTTGAACGGCTTATTGAAGAAGGTGCAGCTAAATACCATGACGATATTGGTTTAGATGCGGAAACAAATGCTAACCAATACGACTTTTTTAATTGTACAGTAGAAGGCGGACAATATCTTACAGAAGATTACAGTTTTTGCCATAGTGTAAGACGTGCTGGATTTAAAATTTGGTTAGATAAAACTATTAACTTGACACACACCGGTTACTGGCGTTTCCCCGGTGATACTGCATTATTAGAGGATCTATATGGAAAATATTGAATTTTTATTGAATTTAAAATGTGGAGCAGGTCCAGATGGATACCCTGATGTAAAGATTGGAATCATTACACATGATCCATTTGTTGAAAATGTCTATTGGCAGGGAAAAATTGAAGGCGATAAATTAGTTAAGTTCAATGCCGATATTGAAGAGGGCGATTTTGACCTTTTCATTGATTTTGAAGGTAATCCTACTGATAAACTAATTGTAGACAAAAGTACAGGAATACCAATTAATGTTGGAGAACTAAGTATAGTTCAAATAGCTATTGATGAAATACAACTAGAACACAGTTTTTATACTAAATCTACATTCTACGTAGATGAATCAGAGATATGGGTAGACAATAAGATTCAAACAGAGTGTATTAACTTTGGAAATAAAGGCGTATGGCGCTTACCTATGTTTATTCCTGTTTACTTATGGCTACTCGAAAATCTATAAATACTGTATGAAAATCTATGAGGCAGAAGGTAAAACAGCAGTAATAGCTTTTGGTAGGATGAATCCTCCTACTATCGGTCATGCAAAATTAGCTGATAAAATAGCTAGTTTGCCTGGTGATCCGTATATCTTTCTAAGTCATAGTCAAAAACCCAAGACAGATCCCCTAAGTTTTGAACAAAAAGCAGGATATGCCAAGGCATTCTTCCCTAATGTAACTGTGGGTGATCCTGAAGTACGCACTGCTATTCAAGCGTTTAGTAAAATTTCAGACATGGGCTACAGCAACCTAATATATGTTGCTGGTAGCGACCGTGTGGACGACTTCCAAAAACTACTTTCAACATACAATGGTCAGCCTGATAAAGAAGGCAATGTAGCATATAACTTTGACAATATAAAGGTTGTCAGTGCTGGCGCCAGAGATCCTGATGCAGAAGGTGCTGAAGGTATGAGTGCTAGTAAAATGAGAGCCGCCGCAGCAAGTGGCGACTTTGAATCGTTTAAGAGTGGTACACCCGATCCCAAACTTGCTCAGGCAATGTATAGAGATGTTCGTAATGGATTGGGTATGATGGAGAGTCTTGCACGTATCATTGAAGTTGCTACAATGCTAAAAAGTTTAGATGAAGTTAAACCCATTACAGAGGACGTTAAGAAAGCCTTTGGTGTAGTAGTTGAAGCCTGGAGCGAAAAGTATAAGCGTAGCATAAACTGTAACAATCCAAAAGGATTTAGCCAACGTGCTCACTGTGCTGGCCGCAAAAAGAACAAAGGCGTAAACGAAGATGCAACGTCCTCTGATCTTTCCAGCGTATATACACCAAGTATTCCTGAAATTGCTAAAAAACATAATATATCACTGCAACAGGTTGTTGATCAACTAAAAAAGGGTCTTGCCAAAGAATCAGAACATACTAAAAACTTTGATGTAGCCTTAGAGATAGCAATGGATCATGTAGCAGAAATTCCTGACTATTATGATAGAATAGAAGATATTGAAGGACCTTATGTAGAGCCAGATCCCAAAGGCTACCAAAAAGACTTGTTGACTATGCCACAAAGAGCTGTGGTAATAGACACTCCCGGTGAGCTTGACTGGTATAAGATTGGTCAACACTATCCAAATCTAGGACAAGAAGATCCACATGAATATGGACAAAGCGAAACTGATATGGTTATTGTTCCTCCCAGTGAGGAGATGTTAGATAAACTAACCAAGGATCTATCACGCTTGGGTATAAAGTGGAAAGTAATCGGTGGCACAAAAGATCAGCCCGAGATCCACAGTGAAAGCGAAGTAGCAGAAACAATACGTAAGACTGGTAGTCAGTATACTGTTTACAGTAAAAAGGGTAAGCGCATGGGCACTTATCCAAGTAAAAAACAGGCTAAAGAACGTCTAAGACAGATTGAATACTTCAAGCATGTAGGCGAATCTCAACTAAATGAACGTGCCACTGATATAGTCTATCACTATACCACAATTGGCCCAGCATTGAACATTTTAAAATCCGGTGAGTTTCAGTTAAGCAGCGTAGCAGGTAGCGTTGAACAGGATATCAATCCCAAAGGTCATAACTTTTTTCTAAGCACTGCCCGCAGCAAAGGTGGCGAATACCACAGCAGAGTTGGTGATTCAGCAGTAATGTTTGTACTGAATGGGCGCTGGTTTAGTGATCGTTATCCAGTTAAACCAGTGGACTATTGGGCTGGGTTCTCTATTGCTGGACGTAACAAAGAAGCAGAGGATCGTATATTCAGCAAAGATCCTACTATGCCCATAGACCCTGTTACAAGTATACATGTTTTATTAAAAGAACAAAATCCATTTGCTAGTGCTAAGACCAGACAGTTTCTAATACGAGCAAAAACACTGGGTATACCAACTTACTTGTATAAAGATGAATCTGCGTGGAGACTACAAAATACTGCCAAAGCAGTCAGTGTAGCGCAAATGAAAAGTGAACTAAGTGGCCCAGAAACGTTTCGTACAGGTGGTAGCGGATCACGCTGGTTATTACCCTGGCTCGAAGTTATATTTGGCAAAACTGACGCTGATCTAGGTAAAAAAGCCAAAGACTTGGTAAGAGGTTTCCGCTATTATCATAACGATGGCGATGACCACGGACTAGGAAATGAACTTAGCAATGCTAGAAAGCCTGGCAATTTAGACCGAGAAGATGCGGTTAAGATTCTAAAGTTCATGCGACAAAATCGTATGCTTACACACAAAGATCTAGTAAACTATCTAGTAGACAAGTGGAAAGTAAAAGACGAATCCATAAACGAAGCAGGTGTTGGGCGTATTACTAAACAAAACGCAACCAAAGACGCACCAATTGGTAGCGAGTATGCAAACGTTAAGAAGCTAGGTTTGGGTAGTGGTAAGCCCAAAGAGCTACACGCTAAAGCAAGAAAGAATTCAGATCCCAATACACTATTCAATCTTGGACTAACAGAAGGACAGTTAAATGAAAAAGGCAGCATCGGCATACCATTGAGCAGTGGTATGACAGTAGTTATTGCGCCACACCGTCCACTTAAAGTTAGGAAGAGCAAGAAAAAAGTCAAAATGGTAGGAGCAGGCGGGGAGGAATGACATGTCAATTACCACTATGGAATTCAAAGAGCGCAGTTTGCTTTTTGCACAATTAGCAAAGATTGCATACTTAGATGAAAAGGGTGCACGAGCAGCAGCCAAAGTCTTAGGATTCACAACAACAAAATTTTATGATAGGAATGGTGCACAAGCCTATCGTTTCCAAAACAAAGACGATTGTGTTATTGCATGCAGAGGTACACAGCCTACTGAATTCAATGACATCAAAGCAGATCTACGTGCACTACCAGTTATAGCTGAAACAGTAAGTAGAGTGCACAAAGGTTTTAAGGTTGAAGTAGATGAACTTTGGCCTATGATACTAGAAGACATTAAAAAAGCAAAACAAAAACTATGGTTCTGCGGACACAGTTTGGGTGCAGCAATGGCAACTATTATGGCTAGCCGCTGTCACTTGTACGAAGGTATCCCAGTTGTAGAAGAGCTATATACATATGGAAGCCCAAGAGTTGGATGGCGTAAATATGTTAACAGTTTAAAAGTTACACACCATCGTTGGGTGAACAATAACGATATTGTTACTCGTGTGCCACTAGCAATCATGTTTTACGTACACCATGGCGAGGAACACTATTTGAACACTTGGGGTAATGTACGTGCTCCAACAGGATGGCAAAGGACAAAGGACAGATTCCGGGGCATGTGGTTTGGTATTAAGAAGGGACAGATTGATAACTTCTCAGATCACAGCATGGTAAACTACGTGGCTTATCTAGAAAATTATGCGAATGACTTAGAAACACCACAAATATAAAGTAATCATCAATAGGGAGAACTAAGATGAAGACCCTAATAAATCCACAACTTAATTTAACAGAGGAGAAAGTGTATGATGAACAACTTAAACTATGTATTAAAGAACTTGAACAACTTGTTGAGGATTTTACAGGGAAACCTAAACCAGGTAGTCGCCCGGGCAGTTTAAAACGCAAGGCAGCGCAGTATCTAGGTAAAGGAGCAGGAGAAGAACTAAGCAGAACAGAACTAAAACAATTACGTGCTAAGGCAAACAAAATGAAAAAGAGCTCACGCAAGGACGAACGTGCCCGCGGAGTACAACTAGCACGTCAGGTAAGTTTTGCTTTTAACATGAGAGACAGCAAATGAAATTGAACTTTGATATTAAATGTAGTGATTACACAAATACACCAGCGTACAGAGTATTTGTAAATGGTGAACTAATGACTGAACGTGACTTCGTTATACCCAATAACCAGTTCAGTCACTATAACTTTACAGGATTTATTGATAGTGAAACAGCAGATATACAAGTTGAGAGCGTTACACCAGGTGTTACATTTACATACGACAATGTGAGATTGACCAATGAGAGCGAATGAATTTATTAAAGAAACAGCAAGTGCTGGTGCTACCACAAGCGGAAATGTTGCTGTAGTAGTGAATCCAGCAGTTGCTCGCAGTAAGAAAAAACCAAAGATGCAAAAACCTACAGATAATGCATTAGATGGTGATGTAAGTTTATTTGGTGGCGAAGTAATTAAACGTAATTCAAAAAAGCCACTGGCCACATTATAGTATAAATACTATATTATTTTATTTAGGAAGATATCATGAGTAACGACATAGCAAATACTTATAAAAAACTACAACAGATTGCAGAAGGTCACCTAGGTGACATGGCTGATCGTTGTGAGACAGATCATGAAGTGCAAATGGCCCGTGCAGATCTATATAGGATAGGAAAATATGCTATTGAGCTTCATGACATGCTACGAAACGTAAGCGAGGAACAGGGCTTAGAGGGTTGGGTACAAGCTAAGATTACCAAGGCAGCAGATTACATTGGCAGTGTTAAGCATCATCTAGAGTATGAGATGAGCGGAATGAATTCTGACAATCAGGAAGCGATGCCAGCAGATGCATTAGATGCACTTGAGTCTGCAGAGCCAGTTCAAGAGACCCGCAAACTCAAAACAAAGTATTCAGATTGGAGTAAGAGATGAGCAATTCATTCGCAGACCTAGTAAAAAAGCTCAATGCTATTAGTGCTGATGAAGATCAAGTATCAGTAACCGGTGAAGAAGTATACAAGCCAGTTGAAGAAGCAGTAGTAGGCACTCGTGAGACAGCCAGTATTCTCAAGGTGTTTAATGAACTTGAAGAAGCAGCAAAGCCAGACTATATTGATTTAGATGGCGATGGCGATAAAGAAGAATCCATGAAGAAGGCTGCCGCTGACAAGAAAGCCAAGAAGGAATCTGTAGCTGAAGACAAAGCTAACGAAGATGTGCTAGGTGATATTGCTAGTCGATATCGTGACTTTATGAAGAGTGAAGTAGCACAGGGTAATGATCTAACCACAGTTGATAGCGCAGTTAAAGAAGCCACAAGTTCTGCAACAGCAATCGATGATAGTTTTCAAAAGATGTTTAATATGATGGGCCGTCTTATGAAAGTTACAGCAGAAGGTGCAGTGCTTAGTAAAATGGTAGACCGTGAAGGCGGTGACGCTGCATGGATTGCAGATGCACATCAAAAACTAATTGAAGCTATGGAAGCTCTAGAAGAAGCACACATGTATAGCAACCCACCAAGGGAAGATGACTAATTATTATGCGTTCCTCAGAATTTATTTCAAAAGCAATTACTGAGGCTGAGTTTGATGAAGCAGCTGGCGAAAAGGATGCCTGCTATCATAAAGTAAAATCACGTTACAAAGTTTGGCCAAGCGCATATGCTAGCGGTGCACTTGTAAAGTGTCGCAAGGTTGGCGCAGCTAACTGGGGCAATAAGAGTAAAAAGTAATGCGGGTCCACGAGTTTACAACCAACGAAGATCTACGCAAGTGGTTTAAGGACAAATGGGTTCGTTTCGGTCCTGATGGTAAAATTCGTGGCGACTGTGCTAGGGATAGTGACAGTGAAGGCAAGCCCAAGTGTTTACCACAAAGTAAAGCACATGCACTAGGCAAAAAGAAACGTGCTACAGCAGCAAGTAGAAAGCGTAGAGAAGATCCCAAAAAGAACAGACGCGGTAAAGCCAAGAATGTGAGAACAAAATGAAAGCAAGTGATCTAAAAAGAAATCCAGTTGAAGAAGCAATTAAGGAACATATTGCTCGTGGCATTCCTTTTAGTGAATGCATGTTCCGTCCTGGTAGTGAAGCATTTACAGAGTTTTATACTCGTGTGCGTAAGATGCGTGAAAGTCTTGACCTAGATTGGCAGGATCAGGAGTTACTTGATACAGACATCGGTGAATGTATTATGGTAGAGGGCGAGCGTGTTCCTCTTGATGTTCCTATAGAAGACCTTGCTGAAGGAATGCCAGCCAGTGTTATAAAAAGCAAACAACGCAATGCTGAAATGAGTGACGAAGATTTTGCTGAAAGATACAAAGACAAGAGCGATGATGACCTACGCTCAATGGCATGGCGTCATGGATATGGCAAAGGTAGTAACTATTATGTCAATAAGAAAAAACGTGGACTAGACGAAGAAGTAGAGCTTGACGAAGCAGAGTATCAAGGACGCAAAGTTAAACTGAATTCACCCAAACGTGGCGGTCCTAAAAAGTTCTATGTATATGTAAAGAATCCAAAGACTGGTCGTGTTAAGAAGATCAGTTGGGGCGATACATCAGGACTAAGCGTAAAGAGTGGCGATAGGGACAGAGTTCGTTCATTTGTAGCACGTCACAAGTGTAAACAAAAGAACGACAAGATGAAAGCAGGTTACTGGGCATGCCGCACACCACGATATAAAGCTCTTGGTGTCAAAGGCGGCCAGTGGTGGTAAACACTTTTTAATTATAAGTATTTTTTAAACTATATGATGGGAGAACTATGCCGTTTAATATCCCGACGATTGATATCGGACAATCTTTTTCTAGTGATAGTGTATATGCTGAATCTCAGGCGAACTTACTTAGAGAAATACTGATTGAGTACGGATTTTTTTCTGTAAACAATCATAATATCGATACTAAAATAATAAAGACTATTGAATCAAAAGCTAAAGAGTTTTTTAGTTGTAGTCCAGAGCAAAAAAATTTATGCATAGGTTATTTAGAATCTACTGGATCCACAAGATTTATACCTGGCAATAGTCATATGCAAAACCTTAGAATAGTGCCAGATCATTTTTTTTCTAATAATCATAAATTATTGCAGTATGAAAATAGAAGGTTGGAATCAGTTGGTAAAACTATAGATGATTACATGCTTTTACCCAAAGACGATATTGTTGACGGATTTGAAAGTGCTACAAGATCATATATTAATGCAATGAGCAGTGTTGCAAATAAACTACTTCCGCTATATGCAAGAGCACTAAACTTAGAATATAACTATTTCAATAATTTATTCACTGATCCTTATTGGATTTTCTACTGTAAATATTATCCTCCATATTCAACCTTAGAAAATCAATATGGGTTAGCTGAGCATAGTGATTTAGATTTTATTACTATTTTACCATTATCAAGTGTGCCAGGCTTAGAGATTTTAGTGGAAAATTCTTGGCAACCTGTAGGTTATAAAGAAAATAGTATTTTAGTTTTTACAGGTGATTTCTTACATCGTTGGTCTAACGGTCTTTGCAAAGCAGCAGTACATCGTGTTACAATTCCAGAAACAGATAGGTATTCTTTTCCTTTTCATTATAATCCTAATTTTGATGTGACTGATGAATCTTTACCAAGTTGTATAAATGAAAACCCTATTGTCGATTCTCCTCTTACGCTATTTGATTTTTTACATAAAAGAACATTGTTATGAAACCATATACTGAAATTCGCAGTAGTAATACAATTACACGAACTTTTAGTGTAGACTGTAATGAAAGTGAACTTGTTTGGCATAGAGATCATACTGACAGATATGTAGAAATATTAGAGGGTAATGGTTGGCGTTTTCAAATGGACAACGATTTACCCATAATTCTACAGCCTGGCGATACTCTTGCTATACCCAAAAACACATATCATCGCATACTAAAGGGAACAACCGACCTTGTTGTAGAGATTGTAGAGCGTTAGATAAATACACTGTTATGAACGCACAAGATATTAGAAATACAATTACTATGCTCGAACGCACTAACAGCGATTTTCAATATGTCGCTGGTAGAGACTTTAGACTAGTTACTAAAGTTGAAAAGAACGGCGAAGTCTATGCTCTCGGCTCACTAGACCATGACTATGATGATAATACAAAGTCAGATTATAGCGTATATAAGCTAGAACGTGAAGATGGATTTGAATACAATAATAAGTTTTACCCTCAAGAATTTTATAGTGAAGTGGAATCACTTAAACTTAGTCCCTATGTCAAACCACAAGTAGCTCTTGATTCATTTAAATCTTGGTTATCAAAAGTATAGTACGAGAGTAAATGTAATGCTAACACAAAATATTCCATTTCTGAAGTGGTGGATACAACTCACTATAACCTTTTTTGGTGCACTCATAGCCTGGAAATTGGGTTGGTGGGAAGCATTATGGTATGCTGATATAACAAAAATAAGCATAGCAATCATTGTTGTCTTTATTGTGACTACTGGCTTAACTGGCTATATTAGTAAGGTTAATAGTAAGGAAATACAAAACTATAGCAACTACGTATGGTTTGGTAGTGAAGCTATGATTACTTTAGGTATGATTGGCACTGTAGCAGGATTTCTACTAATGCTTAATACAACTTTCAGTGGCTTAGATGTTAAGAATGTTGTAAATGTCCAGGAAGCTATTGCGGACATGGCAGTGGGAATGAGCACTGCACTCAGCACAACTCTTATTGGATTGATTTGCAGCATACTAACAAAACTGCAAATGGTTATTTTAGAGAATAGCTGGGACAATGGCGAACAAACCAAGATATAAATCTGGCTTCGGCTTTATTGACTTATTGTTTAACCTGTTAGTAGGTTTTACATTCATGTTTATTCTGGCTTTTATTCTAATAAATCCAGTAGCGAAAAAAGCAAGTGTAGATCCAAAGGCGGAATATATTGTATTGGTAACATGGGATGATACTAGTACTTATGATATAGATACATGGGTAATGGATGACCAGAATAACATTATAAGTTTTAGACGTAAAGACCATGCTCTTATCCATCTAGAAAGAGATGATATGGGTATTAGTAATGATAGGTTTATTGATAAGGATGGTAAAGAGAAGATACGACAGATTAATAGAGAAGCGGTAAGTATACGTTCAAGGGACCCTAGAGTCTTTTATGTAAGTTTACATTGGTTTAGCAATGGTGGTTCACAAACTTCAGACCCTATTGATGTTACTGTAGAATTTATATCAGTAAATCCATTCGTATCAATATCAACTAAAACAGTTACGCTAACTAAAACTGGGCAAGAGATACCAGTCTATAGAATAGAAATATTTGATGATAAATCAGTGGACGTTGAGGATAGCAATACTCATATAATTTATAGTGATACTAACTTACGGAAAGAATGGTAATGTTTGACTTTAATCTGAGTATGATACAACTAGCAATGATCTGGAGTTTTGCAGGACTAGTCTGTCTTATTCCACTATTAACAATAAGCAAAAAAACGAAGTTTTTAATCGTTCCAATAGTATTTGTAGCTATCTATTTAAGTTTTGTAACTAACTTAGGATTTATTGGTAAACCTTACTATGCCAAACCTGAAAAGTTTGTATACAAATATCATACAGTGGATAAAGTAGATGATCAAACGTATATCACATTATGGGCTATTGTAAAGGGCAAGGACAGCCTATATAGATTTCCTTATACAAAAGACAATGAAGATACACTTAATAAAGCAAAAGAACGTGGCAAATCTGGAACGCCTCAGATTGGTGAATTCTTAAAGAACAATAAAAAACAGAAAGAACAGAAAGGTTTAAACCCCGACTCGGGTGGAGACCTAAAGATGTATGACTTTCCTCATCAAAAGTTGTACCCAAAATAAGTATAGGTTGACATTCGCACGGTCCCATAGTACACTTGAATCATAAGGAGAACTCAATGAGTAACGGTGATCGCGTATTCAATCCAGAAGAAAAAGCTAAACTAACACAACTAATTAACGAGGGTCTTTCAGTCCTGCAGGAAGTGGACGACCTTAATGGCGGCCTAGATGACACAGTAAAGGCTATTGCAGAAGAAATGCAGATTAAGCCAGCAGTACTTAAAAAAGCAATTAAAACAGCATACAAGGCCGACTTTGCACGCCATAGTGAAGACCTAGCAGAACTGGAAAACATTCTAGCCACAGTTGGCAAACTACAGTGACAGTACGCAAACCCCATCAATGGCTTGCCTGGTTAGGCACGGCGGGCTTGTTGATTGCAGCAACACTTGCTGCGTTCAATTTCTATCCCTTTTATATTTTTGCATTTATAATAGGAAATAGTTTATGGGCCATTGCAGGTTGGCTGTGGAAAGAGCAATCTTTGGTTGTTCTCAATGTAGTAATTACGCTAATATATGTGATAGGATTGTTTTTTAAGTAATGTACATAGACGCATATTTTGATAGAGAACACGACAGGATCAACGTTGTAGAACGTGTGGAAGGGCGTAGGGAATACAGAGAGTTCCCTGCTAACTACGTGTTCTATTACAGTGATGCTCGAGGTAAGTTCCGTACAATCTACGGAAACCCTGTAAGCCGTTTCAGTACACGTAATGGTAAGGAGTTCCAGAGAGAACTAAAGATTCATGGCAAACATGGTCTATGGGAAAGCGATATCAATCCAGTATTTCGCTGTTTAAGTGAACACTATATAGGCATTGACGCACCTAAACTACAGACATGCTTCTTTGATATTGAGGTGGACTTTGATCCTGTTCGTGGTTACAGTAATACTGATGATCCATTTAATGCTATTACAAGTATCAGTATGTATTTGGATTGGCAAAACAAGCTAATCACTCTTGCTGTTCCACCTAAGAGTTTGAGTATGGAAAGTGCACAGGATCTTGTGCGTGACTTTGAAAATACAGTACTGTTCCAAAGAGAAACAGACATGCTGGAGGCATTTCTGGATCTAATAGAAGATGCAGACATACTCAGCGGTTGGAACTCAGAGGGATATGATATTCCCTACACTGTTAATCGTATAACTCGTGTGTTGAGTAAGGATGACACACGCAAGTTCTGTTTATGGGGACAGTATCCTAGAAAGCGTACTTTTGAACGTTTCGGCAAGGAAGAGTTTACTTATGATCTAATTGGCAGACAGCACTTAGACTATATGCAGTTGTATCGCAAATATACATACCATGAAATGCATAGTTATAGTTTGGATGCTATTGGTGAGTATGAGTTAGGTGAGCGCAAAGTTGCCTATGAGGGTACGCTAGACCAGCTTTACAACCAGGACTTTTATACATTTATTGACTATAACAGACAGGACACCATGCTCCTGTATAAGCTGGATACCAAACTAAAGTTTATTGATCTTAGTAACGAGCTTGCTCACGCTAACACTGTTTTACTTCCTACTACAATGGGCGCGGTTGCTGTTACAGAACAGGCAATTATTAACGAAGCACATGAACAGGGTTTGATTGTTCCCAATAAAAAGGACGCAGGTGAAAAGCATACAGCAGCAGGTGCATATGTTGCAGATCCTAAAAAAGGTATTCACGAATGGATTGGTTCAATTGACTTAAACAGTCTATATCCTAGTGCAATTCGTGCTCTTAACATGGCACCAGAAACTATCGTGGGCCAACTACGTCCAATAATGACAGACAATGAGTTAGGCAGACGTATAGCTGAAGATGGTGCTTCATTCGCTGGTAGTTGGGAAAACATGTTTGGTACGCTAGAGTATCAGGCAGTAATGGCTGGCGAGCGTGGAACGGAAATTACTATTGATTGGGAAACCGGCGGATCGGATACTCTTAGTGCTGCTGAAGTTTGGCGTTTAATCTTTGACAGTAATAATCCCTGGATACTTACTGCCAATGGTACAATCTTTACATACGAGAAAAAGGGTGTAATCCCAGCACTGCTAGAACGCTGGTATGCTGAACGTAAAGAACTGCAAGCGAAAATGCGTGAAGCAACTGGCGAGGAACGTGCGTTCTGGGACAAGCGGCAGCTAGTTAAGAAGATTAACCTTAACAGTTTGTATGGCGCTATTCTTAATCCATACTGTCGTTTCTTTGACCGTCGTATTGGACAGTCCACTACACTCACAGGCAGATGTATTGCAAAGCATATGAGTGCAAAGACTAATGAGCTGCTAACTGGCAAGTATGATCACGTGGGTGACACAATCATATATGGTGACACTGACTCTGTATATTTTAGTGCTTGGCCAGTAGTCCGTGAGCAAGTTGAGCGTGGCGAAATGCGCTGGGGCAAGGATGAATGTGTAGCATTATACGATACCATTGCAGATGAAGTGAACACTACATTTCCAGCATTCATGGAAAAAGACTTCCACTGTCCGCGTAAAAATGGCGAGATCATTGCTGCCGGCAGAGAAATCATTGGCAGCCGCGGCATCTTTATTACAAAGAAGCGTTATGCAGTACTAGTGTATGATCAGGAAGGTTATCGTACAGACAAAGATGGCAAGCCTGGCAAAGTAAAGGCTATGGGACTGGATCTCAAGCGTAGTGATACACCTAAGGTTATGCAGGACTTTATGAGTGAGCTACTTGAAGAAGTACTGGATGGCAAGGGGTCCGAACATGCCGTGGAACGTATTCTAGAATTCAAACGTGATTTTGCTAATCTCCCAGGCTGGGAAAAGGGCACACCCAAGCGTGTTAACAACCTAACCAAGTTTACTAACCTAGAGTGGGGCAAAGAAGACGGCAAAGAAGTATACAAGGGCAAAGCAAACATGCCCGGACACGTCAGGGCCGCTATTAACTGGAACCGTCTAAAGAAAATGCATGGCGACAACTACAGCATGAATATTGTGGACGGTATGAAGACCATTGTATGCAAACTCAAAGACAATCCCATGGGTTACACCAGCGTTGGCTATCCAGTGGACGAACTAAACCTACCTAACTGGTTTAAAGAACTTCCGTTTAATCATAAGGAAATGGAAGCAACTATTGTAGATCAAAAGCTAGATAACTTGTTGGGAGAGCTTGGCTGGAACTTAACACAAAAGACACAAATACATAGCACGTTTGAAAGTTTATTTACATTTGAGTAATATACGTATATAAATATGTTTATGATGGATGCTACTCATATAGACTTCCTAGAACGAGAGACTGATAAACGTGCAGTTGCTGACATCCGCGACATAAAAGATTTATTAGATTCGTTTGTTCGCTTATATGAAATAAAGAGACGTATAGAAAGATATAATATTAATATTGATGAGTCAGCCGAGCATATCAAAAACCAGATTGTTCATCAAAAAAGACATTTCCTTAATACCAGTTCACATGATAATTTGTTAGATAGTATTGACAATCTGCAACAAAGCATCAGCAATTATCAGGTAAAGTTGAAGGAACACAAAAAATATATTGAAAATAGGATAAGAGAATTTGAAATTATATTCCTTCAAAAAGACTATTTGGAATTTGAATTTCATTTGAAATCCACCGCGGAAGATTTAATAGAAAGACGCTCAGAGTTAAGCAGTAATGTAAAAGACTATCTACTTACTTTGGGTCAAGAAAGTAGCGGTTGGCAATTATCAGCAGCAGATATAAATCCAACTGACGGGGGGTTCACATCTAGCCTTGTTGCAAATGAGCCTCTCTATATAGTGGGTAAACAGGAACTACTTGATTATACTACAAAATCAATTACAGAAAAGCATAATGCATTTTATGCAGAACGACGTGTAAGAAAGTATTTGGATCTGAATGATCTTCCTAATAATGGTTTATGGAATATATTCTGTTTTAGTAAATATGAATATTACCCCCTAGATCCATTTAAGGACGAAGCTATAATAATCTATAACAAACTGGTACCGGGCGGCAAGTTCTTTTTCACATATAATAACTGTGAACTCAAACCTGGTCTCGAGTTTTGCGGTGGCTTTAGAGCATACCAAACAGAGTCCCTGGTAAAAGGTATGCTGTATGGTTTGGGTTTTGATTTTGTGAAAAACATTGAATTTAATAACGGAGCTCATACTATAATGGTTGTAAAAAAACCAGGAAGTATGGCTAGTATAAAACGAAGTGTACCAGATATAAGCATCGTACGAAAACTAAATGATGAGTAAATCAAATGGATAGAGAAATATCGTCTGTTCACTGAAGAAGAATGGATTTCTAATTGCAGGAATAATCAAGATACCTTCCCGAATTCTAAATTAGAAATGCAAGGCGGCGGCAATACAATAAGCTATATGGTTTGTGAATATATCCAAAAGAATATTGACTCAGAATCTAAATAATCATATAATTAACTATCAACTATAACATAAGGAACAATCTATGAAAGATTATTTACTTGACGCTGTGCAGCATACGCACAGCCTAGGTTTCATTGATCTGGTTAAGATCACAGGAACAGAGGATACAACAAATATTGAAGGTATTGCTGAGGATCGTACAGTTATACTCAAAGGCGAATTTCATAAGCCTGTACCAGAGTTTATGGGTACATTTGGTATGCCCAATCTTACTACATTAAATGTTATCCTACGTATTCCTGAATACGCAGAAAATGAGAAGATTAGTATTAATACCCAAGAGCGAAACGGACAAACAGTACCGGTTGGTATCCACTTTGAAAACGCGACTGGCGACTTCCAGAATGACTATCGTTTTATGGCAAGTGAAGTTGTTAATGACAAGCTCAAGAGCGTTACAATGAAAACGGTTAACTGGGGTGTAGAATTTGAACCCACCGTAGCCAGTATTCAACGTCTTAAGATGATGATCAGTGCAAATAGCGGAGAAACAACTTTTATTGCTCGCACAGAAGGCAAGGATCTAAAGTTTGCATTTGGTGATGCTAGCACACACGCAGGCGAGTTTGTGTTCCAGCCAGACGTTGGTGGTAAAGTAAGCAAGGGGTGGGCTTGGCCAGTTGAGGCAGTATCAAAGATCCTTAGCCTAGGTGGTGACCTGAGATATTCAATCTCTGATGACGGTGTTAGCCAGATCAGTGTTGACAGTGGACTAGGCGTATATAACTATCTACTTCCAGCACAAACAAAATAAATGTCCTTTGATTACAACATTCTTCCTAATATTAGAATACTGCTAAATCCAAATCTGGACTGTATATGGATTAATATTCCAAAGAATGGAAGTAGTTTTGTACAGAAAGTTTTACAGGACAATGGATGGCGTGTGCCACATCCGAACAGTCATGATGGGTTGCTTAGAAGTAACATACGCAAATTCTTTATATTACGAAATCCGTTAGAAAGATTTATCAGTGGGTTTGCTGAATGTTTTATTGAAGAACCTTCCGTATTATCATTGCTTGATAATCCCACATTTTTACGGATACTAGCACGTAATCCAGTCTATGACGGGCACACTACACAACAACATCTTTTTATTCCAGATTTAAGGAATAGTGAACACATATTTCTAGGATCAAGCCAACCTGCTCAACGGTTCTATTATAATCTTCAGGAATGGGTTAGAGCAATGGGCGGTCAAACAGACTGTGGAACATGGAAAGATCCAGCAAATCCTAAAGACAATGACGATAATAAACTTGCTATTAACCACAAGTTAAGAGAAATCATTGGTAGCAATAAAGATCTTAAACTCGCTATTGAAAATTTTTACAGTCAGGATTATGATCTTCTAAATAAAGTCAAAAGAGTAAAATATGATGGATAGCAACTTTACACAACAGCAAAATGATTACGCAGTATTTCTACCGGCGATCAGTAGTTTCTATGCTACGTTTGTGGGTAGACAGCGGTATGAAAACTATGTTGATCCAGCACGTATTCCCAGTCACTTTACTAACGGTTTAGAGAGTGGTAACTGGTTAAGCAATGATGGTCTGTTTAACTACAAGTGGAGTCTGTATAGTTCAGGACATGTAGACTTAGACACTAACAAACATCTGCCTAAAGAAGCAATGATACGTGAACGTGATCGTAGCACAAGTTTTATTGTTGGTGATAGTGGTGGCTATCAGATTGGTAAGGGCGTATGGGAAGCAGACTGGAAGGATCCCAACTGTCCACGAGCTCACGCCAAACGTGATGCTGTTCTAAAGTGGATGGATGCCTATATGGATTATGGCATGACACTTGACGTTCCCAGTTGGCTACAGCGTAGTAGTCAGGAAGCCAGAGATCGCACTGGTATTCACAGCTATGAAGATGCGTGTTCAGCAACTGAAATCAATAACGAATATTGGATACGTAATCGCAAGGGGGAATGTCGTTTCCTAAACACACTACAGGGTGAGAATCATACAGAGGCAGATGATTGGTACAACCGTATGAAGAAATACTGTGATCCAAAACAGTATGAGAATCACTTTAATGGTTGGGCAATGGGTGGACAAAACGTAAGTGATGTGCACCTTATTCTAAAGCGTATAGTTACTCTAATGCGTGATGGCTTACTTGAAAAGGGACTACACGATTGGATGCACGTACTAGGTACTAGTAAACTAGAATGGGCGTGTCTACTAACAGATGTTCAACGTGCGATTCGTAAAAACTATAATGAAGACTTTACAATTAGTTATGATTGTGCAAGTCCTTTCCTTGCAGTAGCAAATGGACAAGTATACTGTGAACTAACTATGGAAGATCGCAAGCGTTGGAGTTATCGTATGATGAAATGCTTTGACGATAGGAACTTGCATACTGATACAACTCCGTTTGGACAAGCATTTATACGTGAAGGCTGTTATCATAAGTTTGATGAAACTGTAATTAGTAAGGGACTTACAGCAGCAGATATTTGTGCTTATGGTCCTGGTGACCTAAATAAGATTGGTAAAGAAGGCCGCACAAGTTGGGATAGTTTTACATACTTCCTACTCATGGCTCACAGCGTGGCTCTACACATTCACGCTTGTCAGGAAAGTAATAGACGTTACGATAAGGGCATTGTTCCTAGCATGCTAGTACAAGAAGACTTTGATCGTGTACTAATGCGTGACGTAATTAATGAAATTATCGGTTGCGCGGATTCAGATAAGGCTTTAGAATTAGTAGATGAGTACAGTAGACTTTGGATGGAAGCAGTAGGTACTCGAGGTTATACCGGTAAACGTGCTATAAACTCTAATACAAAATACTATGATCTTTTTCAAGAGGTTTAGATGAAAGAAATTGATAGGCTCACTGAACAACACAATAGGCTTCATGCTAGTGTTGAGAAACTAGAAAAAGAACACACACAATTTCCACAAGATTCAGATATTAGTAATAAACTTTCAGAGTTGAAGAAAAAGAAACTTCAAGTTAAAGACGCACTGAATCAGGGGAAAAACAAAAGTGAATAGAAAACAGTACACAGAGTGGGCATATTCTCAAATGAAGAAGTATGGTATTCCTATGCCCGAAACATATTCTGCAGATGAATTAGAATATCTCAATCCTGGTATTCCCAGAGATTTTATTGACAATCATGTAAAGAACAGAGACAACAATGACTGAAACAAGAGAGAGTCACGACGAGTTCATTCTACGTAGGATGCGTGAAGAAGGTCTAAAGGATCGTGTACGCAAAGCCTCACGTATGGTATGGGTTACGTTTGAGAAGGAAGGTATGCATCGCTATCCAGCGGCTGCTGATGATCCTAAACTAGCAACAGGCGATGAATATGATGTAAGTTTCTTACAATATCCTCATCGTCATATCTTCAAGTTCCGTGTTTGGATTGAAGTATTCCACGATGATCGTGATATTGAGTTTATCCAGTTCAAGCGTTGGATGAATAAACTTTACGAGGGCGAACTTGATGTAGACTTTAAGTCATGTGAGATGATTTCCGATGACCTTTATCTAACCATTCAGGATCGCTATCCAGGCCGTGATGTTTGGATTGAAGTATCCGAAGACGGCGAAAATGGCGCACTAACACAATACTCAAAGAACGTATGATGAAAATAAGAAATCCTCAGCCAAAAGTTTTAGACGGATCTACATCAAAGTTTGTTGGACTCTCAGGTAGAGACCGGGGTTTAGCTGTTCAGCAGTCCTACGAAGATGCCGGAATAACGACCAACTGGGCTGAGGGTTTAGACTTGCCTCAGTTTGGCGAAGAAATTAAGACATTTACACCTAGTAACGATATAACCATTGGCACATACAAAAGTCGCGATTTACTCAACACAGATGGTAAAGTTTGTCTTAATAAACTAGGGTGTGCTCATCAGTGGCATGAATTTGATAAGTATAACGTAAAACGAAAAACCCATTATGTAGATTTACGTTTAATACATGATATTATCGAAAACGATTTGAAGGCATTAACAGATGATTTCAGAACCAATCCCGGGTACGGTAAATGGACCTGTGCCAAATCTAAATATTTTATATTAGAATGGACTAGACCTGAAAGCAAAGCCACTGGTGTTAAATTAAGAATACGTGCATCAAAAGTAAAAAACTTAATAACATTAGCAGGCCAACCAACCTTTAACAAATTATTTAAGGAAGTAGTATAATGAAAAACGACGTGCAAAAGATTTTTGACGATCTAGACGATTACAAGCGTTTCTGCACAGTATTTGGTCATCCTTATAACGAGGCTGACCTATATAACAACAAGAGTCCAGCATACAACGAGTACGCCGCCTTTAAGGGAGGCAAACGTATTAGTAACAACTGGATTAGGGATGCTAAAGTTTTTGGACGTAACATCTTTGGTAATTGATGCGTGGGTTTCCATATATAGCTGAACCTTACGTAGAACGTTGGAGTAACCGCCCTCCGCATTTGAACCATGAGGGCGGTGCTCTTAACGCAGATTATACTACCGTGGATGCGCTGTGTGCTATAGCAAATCATCTAGGAAAACATGGACTAGAATACAACAGAGATTGGTATTGGGAAGGACGAGGCTGGAACTTCACAAACAATGCTGGTATACCAACTGTAAGGTTGAGTTTTGCCAAACAAGAGTATACACTGTTATTACCACTAGTGGAGAACGCACATGACTATATTTCTCGTTGATTTAGAAGCAGTTGAGACACGTTACACCAGTGAATGGAAAACGCATCTACCCAAACAATTACGTGCCGCAACTAATGAAGATGTTGTTGTTATTAGCGGAGGCGATGTACCTCAGGCTACTACTCCAGGTGCGTTCCTAAACTTTGGAGGAACAAATGTTTATAAGAGTAATCAACTTGAACAGATTGCTGAGATGTTTTGTCGAGGGCAAGTACACAACGGCGACTATTTCCTTTACACAGATGCTTGGAACCCTACTGTTATCCAACTTCGTTATATGGCTGAACTACTGGGGGTTGACATTCGTATTGGCGGTCTATGGCATGCTGGCAGTTATGATCCTGCTGATTTCCTCGGGCGTCTTATAGGCGATAAGCCTTGGGTCAGACATGCCGAACAGAGCATGTATGAATGCTTTGATAACAACTTCTATGCATCACAGTTTCATATTGATATGTTTGCTGAAAGTCTAAAGATAGATCCAGCAAAAACAAAACGTGTTGGCTGGCCTATGGAGTATGAAGTAGATCAAATGCTGTCATACAAGCATATGCAAAAGACCAATACTATTCTTTTCCCACATCGTATTGCACCCGAAAAGCAGCCTGAGATATTCCGTGACCTTGCAGAAAGTATGCCAGAGTATGAATGGATTATGTGTATGGAGCAGGGCTATACTAAAAATGATTACCATAATGCACTAGGTACATCCAAGTTAGTGTTTAGTGCTAATCTACAGGAAACACTAGGTATCAGTTGGTATGAAGGTTTGCTAGTTGATACCATTCCAATGATTCCCGATCGTCTAAGTTACAGTGAAATGGCTATCGATGAATTTAAGTATCCTAGTGAATGGACAGAAAGTTGGGATAAATATCAGGAACACAAATCTAGTGTTATTGAAACAATCCACGATTACATGATTAATTACGAAAAATATCGTAATGCTATGATTACTCAAACTAATAAGTTATCTAATGACTTCTTTAGTGGAAAACAACTTTATAATACAATAAAGAATCGATGAATATACTTCTTATAGGCGGTGCTGGATTTATTGGTAAGCATCTCGAACGTGAACTAGAACAAGATAACAATGTAGTTGTTATTGATAAGAAGTTTGGTACTAATGTAAACAACCATAACGATCTTAATCTCATTAGTCCAGATTATGATTGTGTGGTATTTCTTGCTGCAGAACCTAATCTTGCAGCAGTAAAGCGTAGTCCTGTAGAAGCTACTCATACTATGACAACAGGACTTATTAACTGCCTAACAAAGTTTACTAACAGTCACTTTATCTACTTTAGTAGTAGTATGGTGTACGGTAATTGGGATAGCAATCTAACACACAAATATGAATACGACAGTCCTGCTCCTATTGACTTATATGGCAGACTAAAACTAGTTGGTGAAGGACTAGTTAAAGAGCTACACGATAACTGGACTATTGTACGTCCTACCGCAGTCTACGGAGAGGGCGACGATCCTAATCGTGTGCTACCTACATTTATTCGTACTGCTAAAGAAGGTGGAGTAATTGAAGTAAAAGGACATGATAACTGTTTAGACTTTACAAATGTAAGTGACGTTGTTCAAGCCGTACGTTTGATGATTAAACGGGAAAGCCGCAATCAAATCTATAACGTTAGTTACAGTCAAAGTCACGCACTAGATATTATTGCAGAATATATCTGCACACAGGTTGGCACAGGCAGTTACACTATTATTCAACGGGACTACGACTATCCTAGACGTGGCGCTCTTAGCATACAAAAGGCTAGAGTTGATCTAGGATACGAGCCTAAAATTAGTGTTGAAAAAGGTATCAAGGCGTTACTATGCAAGTAGGATTTATTGGATTAGGAAAGCTAGGTCTGCCTTGTGCAGAAGCAATGTCTGTCAAACACTCAGTTACAGGGTTTGATATTGAAGACCGTGCTAGTGATAATATAAAAGTAGTCACAGATGTAAAAGATGCAGTACAAAACAAAGATCTAGTTTTTGTTGCTATTCAAACACCACATCATCCACAGTATGATGGTAGCATGCCTTGTATGGACTATGAGCCGCAGGACTTTAACTATGATCAAGTAAAGCAGTGCTTAAAGGAAGTCAACGAGTATGCAAATGAACATACTCTTATAGTTCTTATTAGCACAGTACTTCCCGGTACTGTTCGCAGAGAACTTGCACCTTTAATTACACAAGCACGTTTTATCTATAACCCATATCTAATTGCTATGGGAAGTGTAGCATGGGATATGGTTAATCCAGAAATGGTTATTATCGGCACAGAGGATGGTAGTGAAACAGGTGATGCAAGTCTGCTTATTAACTTCTATAAAGAACTTATGCAGAACAATCCTCGCTATAGTGTAGGAACATGGGAAGAAGCAGAAAGTATTAAGATATTCTATAACACGTTTATTAGTGCAAAACTCAGCCTTGTTAACATGATCCAAGACGTTGCAATGAAACTGGGTAACATGAATGTTGATGTAGTTACAGATGCTCTTGCTAACAGCACCCAACGTATTATGGGCCCAAAGTATATGACAGCGGGAATGGGAGATGGTGGTCCTTGTCATCCACGTGATAATATTGCATTACGCTATATGGCTAAGGAATTAAATTTAGAATACGATCTGTTCCATGCTATTATGAACAGTAGAGAAGTACAAGCACGTAATCTTGCAAACTTCCTATGTGATCTTGCCAAGGAACATGAACTACCTGTACTCATACACGGCTATGCGTACAAGCCAGATGTCCCCTATACAGACGGTAGCTATAGTAGTTTGGTTGCACATTACTGTAGCGAGCGTGGATTTCATCCTATGATTGTTGATCCTTTAACACATCCAGATCCTGGTCCTTATAGTGCAGTTGTACTTCTTGCTCACAATCCGAGTGTTACTTATAACTACATTAACAATCAACAATCTAACGACTTATACTGCAAACTTAATGAGGACAGCGTTATTGTTGATCCTTGGCGCAGTTTTTCCGACACTAGTTATAAAGTGATTCATTATGGCAACACAAGAATGGCATAGAGGGCACGTCGAGCCCTTTTGGAACGACGAATATTGTTCTTTGTCATATGGTCTTGAGTCTTTTAATAGCAGGAAAGACATAGAACGTTGGCGTAGAGAAGGGTATGTTCATCCACAAAGTCATTTTACTGGGTTTATGTGTGACATGCGTAATCAACAACCAAGTTGGAATAATGTCATAATACATTGGGCAGAAACAGAGTTTGCGCTTAAAGACATTGGTACAAGTTATTACAAAATGGGAACAGGCGTAATATTACCAAACCATAGAGATACCTTTAAACGATATAGAGAACTTTTTAACTGTACATTAGAACAATGTGAGCGTATAATAATATTCTTGCAAGATTGGGAAAGCGGTCACTATTTCGAGATAGAAAAAAATCCAGTGGTGGGTTGGAAAGCTGGAGATTATTATTGGTGGCGTGGTGACGTAGAACACATGGCTGCTAATATAGGCACAACTAAGAGATATACTCTACAAATTACAGGACACAAATAATGAAGCGTATTTTACTATTGGGAAGCGGCGAGTTAGGTAAAGAGTTTACTATAAGTGCAAAACGTTTAGGTTGTTATGTTATAGCATGTGATAGCTATATAGGTGCGCCCGCAATGCAGGTAGCTGATGAGTTTGAAGTTTTTGACATGCTAAATGATGATGATTTAAACAAGACTATTGATTTTTATAAACCAGACTTGATTGTACCTGAAGTTGAAGCAATTCGTACAGAAGTGTTACTGGAAAAGGAAGCACAGGGTTATACTGTTGTTCCTACAGCAAGAGCTACTAACCTAACAATGAATCGAGATCGCATCAGGGATCGCGCAGTTGAACTTGGTTTGCGTACAGCAAAGTTTGAATATGCAAATAATTTAGAGGAACTTCAATTAGCCGTAGATAGAATAGGAATGCCTTGTGTAGTTAAGCCTGTAATGAGTTCTAGTGGTAAAGGTCAGAGCGTTGTTAAATTTCAGTCAGATACAGAACATTGGCAAAAACATTATGGACCTGCATGGGAAAGCAAAGAAGAACTAGTTGAAAATGCTTGGAACTATGCAGTTGAAGGTATGCGTGGTGATAGACAGCGTGTAATTGTAGAAGAGTTTATTGATTTTGATCTAGAGATCACACTACTAACTGTAAAGCAACATGAGGGCCCTACACTATTTTGTCCACCAATTGGTCACTATCAAGAACGTGGAGATTATCAGTACAGTTGGCAACCTGCACTAGAAGAAACTTTTACAGGACACATTATCGAGACCCACGCACAGGAGATGGCAAAAATCATTACAGATGATTTGGGTGGTGCTGGTATATTTGGTGTAGAGTTTTTTGTTAAGACCAAAGGCAATAGTCCTGAGGTTATCTTCAGCGAACTGAGTCCACGCCCACATGATACTGGAATGGTAACCATGTTTACGCAAAACCTAAGTGAGTTTGACTTACATGCAAGAGCTATACTGGGATTACCAATTGGTGAAATTAAACTGGTACGTCCGGGCGCAAGTCACGTTGTCCTAGCACATGAAACTACACATGAGTTTATTATAAGCGGTATTAACGATGCACTTAAAATACCAGACGTTGATGTAAGAGTGTTTGGTAAGCCTACAACGAGGCCATATCGTAGAATGGCAGTTGTACTTGCACCTAGTTTGAAAATTGCAAAAGAAGCAGCTGGTAAAATTAGTGTTGTAGATATTGCAACTGATGCAGGTTTATGATGAATTACGATATTTTAGATAAGTTTGAAGGCGTTCTAAGGGAATATACTGGCGCGCCGCACGTTGTACTAACAGATTGTTGCACACATGCTATTGAATTATGTTTGAGGTTTCAGAAGTATACCGGGCCAGTCATACTTCCAAGTCATACTTACATTAGTATCCCAATGACAATGCACAAGTTGGGATTAGAGTTATATTGGGACAAGGATTATAACTGGGAGTATGAATATCGTATTGCTCCTACAAATATCTGGGATAGTGCTAGAGCATTCGACGAGAATATGTATATAAGCGGTCGTATGCAGTGCCTAAGTTTCGGTTGGGACAAGCGGTTGGCTATTGGTCATGGTGGTGCTATTCTACTTGATAGCAGAAGTGATTATAATATCTTACGAAGAATGGCCTATGATGGCAGAACGCTAGATACTTCTCCTTGGGAGAATCAAACTTATTGGTGGCTGGGATTCCACTATAACATGCGACTAGAAGATGCAGCAAAGGGTATAGATATGATGCTACATCCAGAAAACTTACCCAACAAACAAAGCCAACTTAAAACCTATCCAGATTGTAGTAAAATAAAAGTTGACTTATCTTAATTTATATCTTACAATTTAAAACTACAAAGGAACACAGTACATGAGAAAGACTTCCGAAATAATCCGAGAGCGCATGCAGGCAACTAACAAGCGTTTTCATAGCAATGACAACATCAGTGATTTTATTCAGGATGGCGAACTAGAACTACTACAGCAAGAAGTGGAAGAACGATTCCAAGAAGTTTTGGACGCTCTAGTCATTGATACAGTGAACGATCACAATACACAAGAAACAGCAAAGCGTGTTGCTAAGATGTTCGTAAATGAAACATTTGGCGGACGTTATCATCCAATGCCACGGGTTACGGCATTTCCTAATATGGGTTACAAGAGCATGTATACCAGCGGCCCTATTAGTATCCGTAGTACCTGTGCTCACCACTTCCAAAACATCGTGGGCAACTGCTGGGTAGGAATTATCCCAGAAGATGAAGTAATTGGACTTAGTAAGTTCAATCGCATCATTCACCATATCGCTGAACGCCCACAGATTCAGGAAGAAATGACTACACAGATTGCAGAAGTACTAAAAGAATATGCAAAGACAGAGCATATCGCTGTGGTAGTTAAAGCCGAGCACCATTGCATGACGGCCCGTGGTGTTCGGGAACATGAGAGCGATATGACTACCGCAGTTATGTGTGGTGGTTTTCTCACAGACCCAAGTGTTAAGCAGGAGTTTTACAACATCTGTTTAAGCATGAAGGGTCATGGCAACTAAACTTCAGAATAGGGAGAAAATTTTATGATGAAGTTACTAGAAGGTGTAGATCGCAAGTTGGTTACCAATCTTGTTATCATGCACACAATCGTAATTGCACTTTCAAATTACTTGGTGCAGTTCAAGTTTAACCTGTTCCCAGGTGCTAACTTGCCATTCTTTGGTGAGTTTCCACTTGCAGTTGCAGCATTTACATTTCCAATTGTAGTTGTTGCCACTGACTTGACCGTCCGTATGGTGGGCAAGGAAGCAGGCAGGGCAGTTGTTGCCCTAGCAGTCATCCCAGCAATCATTGTAAGTATTTTGGTTGTTTGGGGCGGCGGTGCACCAGTTGAGAAGGCACTACGTATTGGTGCAGCAAGTGGTGTTGCATATGGCGTTGGTACAATGCTAGACGTTTATGTATTCCAGTATATTCGTGAGAAGTTCACAGAGATGTGGTGGGCTGCTCCAGCATTTTCAACCATTGTCGCAAACATCCTAGACACTTATGCGTTCTTCTATACAGCATTTTATCCAGCACCTTGGGTACATGCTGTTGCGTTCAACCAAACAATCACAAAGATTATTGTAGGGTTGATTGTGTTCCTACCAGCATATGGTTTCCTATTAAACTATTTGCGGAAGAAGCTAGGACGTAGTCTATAATACGTGCTGTGGGGGGCCTTAGTGCCCCCCCTTTTTTTAGGATACCTTAATGCCAAAAATATATGAATCCCCAGACGGCGGTAAAACTATTAGAGAACGAGAGTTTGGTGACTATACTAATACAATTACTATAGCTGATCCTAGCACATTTGATGACAATGGTAGTTGGACAAGTATTAGTACAGGTACAATAACATTACATGATCCATGGCAAGAACAACAGGAACGTACAATGCTTATTGACAAGTATCCAGAACTAAAAGATAAGTGGGAAGAGTACAAAGAGCTTGAAAAGCATTATAAGGCGTGGGATCTTTTATATAACAAATAATCAAAAACGGTAGACAAGTCTTTACTTCGTGTTATTATAAGAGTATGTTCAAGGTGAACATACTTTTTTTATGATAAAAACGAGGCTATGATGACTCATTTTAAAACTATTGCAGGAGCATTGCTAGCCACCACAATGCTTACAGCGTGTCAGGGTGGCAGTTCAAATCCTGTTAAAGCTATCAATTCCGTTAAGGCTGAACTTAATCCTGTTGTAAACAGTAACTTTGGTGCTATTGCAGGCGAAATTTCTGCACTGGAAGCAATCGTAAATGAGGCAACCGGATCAGCAACTATTAGTGCTATTTTAAATCCCACAGAAGCAGATAAACGCACTGCTGAAAACATTGTATCTCGAATCGATGATGTTATTAACGGCTGGGAGGCACATAAAGCAGAATATAATCCAAAACTACTTGCTGTTAAAATGAGTTCTGAGGACTTTCGTCGTGCAGAAGCAGTTGTTAAAATTTTAAAAGAGGATCTACGTCCAGTTATTGTTGACGTTACCAATGGTAAGGGCTACGACACTGAAGCATTTGCTTTTCTTGAGAGTAAAGAAAAGATTGATGGTGTTATTGATAGTAAAAAGATAAAAATCTTTGAAAATGTAGTACCTACTCTAATTAGTTCAAACGTCAGTAGCGTAACGGTAGACAAAACTAGTGCTGCTACCAGTCCTGATCGTCTTAAGGAAACTATTGTAGTTGATGGCGAGCAGACTGTAACTGGCGGTTCTAGCATTTCTGATCTAACACGTACCGCTACTTGGGTAAAGACAACTACAAAGAAGATGGAGTATGATCGTAGTTGGACGGTTACACTACAAAATGTAACCACATATGTTTACAGCGATGGTAGCACAAAAACTGAACGTAGTGAAATCCGTGAAGTACCTTATACACAGACACTTTCAGCTGCTGACATTGTTACTACACAGGACATGTCACAGAACATTGCCTATACAGTTGAAGAACAAAACGATCCAACTACAACTGTCACTCGTGGCGAAACGGTTGTAGTAAATGAGTATGTGGATCGTGTTGAAACTGCTACGCAGGAAGATGGTAGTAAGGTACATAACACCATTCGTACTACTACAACCACAAGCACTACGCCTGTCACTACTACACTAACATATCCTAAGATTAGTGTGTACACATACACAGATGGACATTCATTTACTCATGATGCTACAGATGAAGTGGTTAGTAGTACAGAAGATGAAGTTGTTGTCAATACAAGTGAAGCAACTGTAGAAAGTACTACAGAGCATGTTGTAGCGAGTGAAACCGTTACAAACGAAGTTATTACAGACGTAACAGAAGCTGATCCAGTATTTGATACAACCTATGAAGACAAGACAACTAGTGAAACTGTAGACGGTAAATTAATTACTACTGTAACACGTTATTACACGACCACTGCTACTATTGTTACTACAACTACCACAAACACAACTCCTGTGACAAAACAGATTTGGACTGATGGTACTGAGAAACTAATTCGCGGTGAAACTGTAGTTGAAACTAGTACTGAAAATACTGTAGTGACAGATAGTTGGACTAAGGTTATGAGCACCACAACAGAGGATGCTCCTGCTGATAGTACACCTATTGCAGACGATCATCCTGACATGGGCACACGTACCGCAGGGTTCAACAGCAATCCTGTAAGCTATCGTACTTCAGAGTTCAATGGAACTTCTGGTCAGAACTACAAGCAGGCAATTAACGCAGACGTTGCATACTCCCGTGGTTGGACTGGTAAAGGCAGTCTAATTACTATTGCTGATACTGGTTACGATAAGGATCACTCAGACCTTGCTGGTGCAGTTAAACATGAGTTCAACACTCTAACAAATGATGCGACGTTTATGGATGACAACGTTGGTCACGGTAGTCATGTGTTGGGTATTGCGGCTGGACGTAAGAACGGTAGCGGTACACACGGTGTTGCATTTGATGCAGACGTTGCAGTAGTTAAAGTAACTGATAGCACTGGCTACAGTTTCCAACGTGCACGAACAGGCGCTGCCTGGGCACGTGATTTGGGTAGTGTTGCGTTTAACGTTAGTGCTAACTCACGTGAAGACTCAGCATTTAGAGCAAGTCTTACTCCAACAGGTACTACTGGTGTCCAGTATAGTAATCACTGGTACTACGGTGAGAATGGATACAATGGTGCTGTAGACGAAGCCAAGTTGTGGGCAACTGCATTAGGTAGCGAACAGATCCTTGTGAACAGTGCTGGTAACTTTGGCAAGGATTATGTATCGGGTACTGGTCAGATGGCCCATGCTACAGATTCTAATGGCAACCTTATTATGGGCGGGCGTATGCTAATCGTTGGCTCATATGATCTTGCTAACAATAAGATTGCTAGTTACAGTAACAAGGCTGGTACAGTTTGTGCTACCTGGGACTTTACAAACAATCTCTGTAAAGATGCTGCCAAGGCAAGTGACTTCTATATTCTTGCACCAGGCGATAACATTCAGAGTGCATATAAAGACGGTACTAGTGTTAACATGAGTGGTACTAGTATGGCAGCACCTGTTGTTACTGGTGCACTTGCTATTGTACATCAGATGTGGCCTCACATGAAGGGTGAGAACCTGGTTAAACTGTTGCTGGTAACGGCAGACAAGGACTTGCCTGGCTATGCTGAACACACACATGGACAGGGTATGCTGGACTTGGACAAGGCTACACAGCCTGTAGGTGCAACTGGTATTCCTACCAGTGGACGTACTGATGGCGAGATTGCCAATCTTGAAACATTAAGTGGTGGTGCTGGCATTGGTAATATTAGTAGCGATGCTTTTGCGGCACTAAGTAATGTTACGGTGCTTGATAGCTTTGAGCGTGATTTTACAATCAATCTAAACAACACTCAGGCTATTGATACTCGTCCTGGATCGTCAACAGAAGCACTAAGTTTTGGTGCAGACTATGACGGTTACTGGAACCTTGCTAATGCAGGCGAAGCCACTAGTGACTTGTTTGGTATTAGGACATCATTTAAGTTTGATCCAGATGCTAAAACAAACGCTGACTGGGGCATGCGTACAGAGTATGATGTACATAGTAGCGAAGAAACTACTATTACTGCCGCACTTGGTATGATTAAGGAGACAGGTAAGTTCCTTAACAACGTTCAGGAAGGCTTTATGGGAGTTGGTGAGTCACACACCACAAACTATGCAGGCTTGCGTCTCAATCACAAGTTTGATGAGAACTGGTTTGGGTTTGGTAACTTCCAGTTGGGCATGACAGACGTTGAGTCATCCAAGGAGTTTAGTCTAGTAACTGGGTACAGCACCCTAGTAAGTAACAGTTGGGGTGTCGGTGCAGGTTACAAGTTTACTAACGGGTGGACTGTTGGCGCTAACTTTAGTCAGCCAATGACAGTTACAAGCGGTAAGATGAACTACAAGGTTCCAGTAGGACGTACACTTGACGGACAGGTATTATTTAATGAAGGAAGTGCTGATGCAAGTACGAAAAATATTGAATATGATACCGGTTTGTTTGTAAAATATAATGTAAACAATGTTGCACTTGCTGGCTATGCAGAGCATCGTAGCAATGTTGCAGGCGTCGACGGTAACAACGAAGTTAACCTAGGCGTTAAATTGAACTTGAAGTTCTAAGGAGATAAGGTATTGAATCTAACTACGCTGACATATGAAAATATAGAAGCATTACAGTTTGATACCAACCACGACCCCGTGAGACCCGAGCTTGACCTTAACTTTAGGTTAGGCCCGGGCCGTCGGGTTTATGTGTTGGAAACAGACGGTAAGTATCAGGCAGCAATTTGCGTTGCCTATACTAATGAAGTACCAACTACTGTAAAGGAACTTGACCTTATGAGTCAGGCTGCTTGTCAGGAAGATCAACACGGTTCTATTTGTATAGCATATACAGTTTGGAGTCGTGCACCACGTGCTGGTAGAGAAATTGTGTTTCGTTTGCTAGACGAATGTCGTGCAAATCATAAAGTCAAACGTCTTATTACACTAAGTCCAAAAACGGATATGGCACGTAGGTTTCACTTAAACAATGGAGCAGTTACTTTGCAGAACAATACTGCAACTGATAACTACGAATACAGTTTATGAATATTTTCAAAAATAGAAAAAGAATTATACTAGATCGCATTGGGCAACAGCCCTATCTAGAAAGGTATTACCTGTTCCTAAAAGATCGTAAATGGTTTCCATTTAACGTCTTCTTACACAAGTTTTTACAAAGTGATCCAGACGAACTACACGATCATCCTTGGCCCTACTTCACGCTAATCTTACGTGGAGGTTATTGGGAGACTACTCCTAAAGGACGCTTTTGGCGTGGCCCAGGGCATATGCGTGTTAACGGTCCTAAGAGTCTACATCGTGTAGAACTAGAACCAGGAGTATGTGCTTGGTCACTATTTTTTCCTGGTCCTAAACTACGTGAGTGGGGTTTCATTGTAAACGGTAAATGGATGCACAATGAAAAGTATTTTGAATGGCGAAAGCAGAAGGTAAGAGATGAACAAACTATATCTGTCTAATCGAGATATTGAAAAAGGCGTACATGATATTGTAAACTCAATGTATGCTGACAACTGGCGGCCCGATTACATTGTAGGTATTACACGAGGTGGATTAATTCCTGCTGTAATGATGAGTCATCTAACTGGTATTAAGATGCACACACTGGACGTTCGTTTGCGTGATGGCGATGAACAACAATCTAACTATTGGATGGCAGAGGATGCATTTGGGATCTTTCAAATGGGCGGCACATATGAAGATAAGAAAATTCTTATCTTAGACGATATTAACGATACTGGTGCTACATTCCAATGGATCAAAGAAGATTGGCCGGCAGGCTGTCATCCAAATGAACGCCGATGGGATAAAGTTTGGCATAACAATGTTCGGTTTGCTACTATTGTGAATAATCTATCCAGTAAGTTTGAGATTGATCACGCTAGTATTGAAATCAACAAAGCAGAGGAAGACACATGGGTTGTTTTCCCATATGAGGAGTGGTGGTGATGCACGTACCATTATTTGAAACACACAAAGACTGGATTACTGAAGAAGAACATGGCATGTTACAAGCATTGGTGTTGTATGCTCCACGCTGGCGTTTTGGTCAGGTAAGCGACGATACAATCCAACCAAACTATCCCATGTGGTTCCAAAACTTTTGGAATATTGGGACATTTGAGTTCAAACCAGATCAAGAGATAGTGACCAATCTGTTATCACAGCTAAAAGATAGATTTTTAAAGCTATGTCCCAGTAATTATAAACTAGTTAGGTTTATGGCTAGCAGCAATACATTTGGTATTGATGGCGATATCCATACAGACTGGCCACATCCTGATGTAAGCATTACCGGTGTGCTCTATACAGACAAGGTATGGGAACAGAACTGGGGCGGCGAAACAGCGCTCTACAAGGATGGCATTGTAGAAGCTAGCGAATATGAACCCAGAAAGCTCATTACGTTTGATAGCAGTATTGCCCATATAGGCAAAGGACCGCAGCGACGTTGTAAGGAGATGAGAACAATTCTAGCGTTTCAAGCAGTTAGCGAAGACGCTCTAAATGCTAGAATGAACAAAAAGGTTGACTCTGAATTATAAATACCCTACAATATTAATCATAGAGGACTTAGTGTTCGTTCCCTCTCTAAAAATTCCGCACACTCCATAACCAAGGAGTATAAACATGGCAAAGTATATTAGTACAAAAACATATAGGCACCTAGGTCCCGTTGCATACAGACAGTGGCGAGCAGATTCACATTGTAATCTTATCCACGGATATGCACTGAGTTTTCATTTCGAGTTTGAAACTGATGACCTTGATGCTCGAAACTGGGTAGTAGACTTTGGTGGATTACGTCCACTAAAGGACAGCTTAGAAGATTGGTTTGATCACACTCTGCTAGTAGCACAGGATGATCCAGACCGCGACACGCTACTAGAACTAGGCAAGAAAGGCCTAGCAAAGATTACAGAAGTTGAAAAGACTGGATGCGAGGGTCTATCAGACTTTTTGTATGAGTATGTAAACACAATATTTTTACCTAGTTGGGAACCTGGCACCAGGGTATGGTGCTGTAAGGTTGAGGTAAGAGAAACTGACTCGAATATGGCTATGCGAGTTGGTCACAGAGAAGATGGAGAATTTGATGTTTAAAAGTTTATGGAACATGTTAACTGGCTCAGGCAGTATTAAAGACATTGTTAAGATAGCAACAGTATCAGAAGCTGAGCTCAAGAAGATGACCAAGAAGCAGATTGATGACTGGGCTGTAAATGCAGGTGTTACACTTGATCGTCGTCTTACAAAGGACAAGATGATTGCCGAGCTAAAGACACATAAATCACAAGTTAATATTACCTAAGAGGTTATAATGAAAGTAAGATACACTGAAGCGTTTTATTCAGTTCAAGGAGAAGGTCGCTGGACAGGTGTGCCCAGTGTTTTCCTTCGCATGTATGGTTGTAACTTTACATGTCCTAAGTTTGGCATTGCAAGAGACAGTAACGAAACAGCAGAGCCCCATATCAATAAAATTGTAGATGAGATTGACAAATACAATAGCATTGATGAGCTACCACTTGTAACAGTTGGATGCGATAGTTATGCAGCCTGGCATCCCGCATTTAAACGATTCCAGCATGATGTTGATATTGATCAACTAGTAGACGATCTGCTTGCACTTACACCAACAGGTTCTTGGACATTGGACAATGGACAGGATATCCATTTGGTTATTACAGGCGGTGAACCCTTGCTTGGTTGGCAACGAGCATATATACAATTATTCAAACACGAACGCATGAAGGACCTAAAGAATGTTACATTCGAAACTAATACTACACAGAATTTGTCTGACGATCTCAGATCGTACCTCACAGATAATCAACATGTACACATTACATTCTCTTGTTCCCCTAAACTATCGGTTAGTGGACATACTTGGGTTGATGCTATCAAGCCTAATGTTGCTGTTGAGTACGCTAGTCTTCGTAACAGCCACTTGTATCTTAAGTTCGTTGTTTGCGATGATGTTGACGTGGCAGAAGTTGATCGAGCTGTTGCAGAATATAGATCTGCAGGACTTGAAGCGCCGGTTTACCTCATGCCAGTCGGCGGTACGACGGACAGTTACTTCAAAAATGGCCGCCAAGTCGCAGAGCTCGCCTTACAAAAAGGCTACAGATATAGTCCACGGCTCCACGTTGACATCTTTGGCAACGCCTGGGGAACCTAATCCTGAGGAAAAGTTTCGTAAGGCTGGCATTTTATGAAAACCATCTGGGTTAGACATGGTGAGTCAGAATATAATGCCAAAAACTTAGCAACAGGCTGGCATGATCCTCTACTCACAGAGAAAGGCATAAACCAAGCAGCAAAAACTGCTAAAGAACTTGCTAATCGTTATCAGTCAGTTGATAGCATCCATTGCAGTGATTTAAAAAGAGCTGCACAAACAGCAAGTATCATCGTTCAATTAACTCCATGGTTTGTTGATGTTAAAATTGATCCAAGGCTTAGGGAACGTGATTATGGTACTTGGTCTGGTTGCGATAAAAATCAAAATAAACTAAGTGTGGGTCAAGAACAATATTTAGCCATAAGGAGAGGTTGGAAAACAGCACCGCCTGAAGGCGAAAGTCTCGAACAAACCTCAGTAAGGGTAGCAGACTATTTGGACAATATAGAACAAAGTAATGTTCCAATTATTTTTGTATGTCACGGAAATACTATAAGAGCAGCAAGTGTAATTTTTGGTAAAAATACACCGGAATCTGTTGTAGACTGGGAAATAGAGACTGGAGGTTTCGTAGAATGGGAATACTAGACGACGCAAAACGTGCTATGGGTTTAGGTAAAGCTAAACGGGTTGAGGAACCTAAGCCACGGGCACCCAAGAAATCAGATAAGGAAATCGCTACAGAAAAGGGTGAACCATGGGTTAGTGTCCTTAGTGTAGAAGTTGATCAGGAAAATCCTGGTAATGGTGCTTTTGAATTAGACTGGAACGAACCTTTTATTAAACTACTTTGGAAAAAAGGTTACCGTGACGAGAATGAAAACGATATGGTAGATCGTTGGTTCCAGGATGTATGCCGACACGTAGTTATGGAAAGCTACGAAAAAGATCAAGCTATGGTTACTCGTAACGACTTAGGTGATGGCAGGACTGAGTACAGATGATCCGAGCTGTACCTCGTCAAGTAGCAAGGAACTATCTCAATACAATGGGCATGAGTTGGCTTATAACAGGTATGATTTTTGGTTCTCTATTAAGTCCCATGGGACTGGTTATCCTTACACTTCTAACTGACTGGTGTTGGTGGAGAGTGTTCAAACACGCAAACAATCTATGAAAATATATCTAAACGGTGATAGTCACACTGCTGGTGCGGCAACATACAAAAATTATTGCTTTGCTAATGATGATCCTGAGTATAGTCATCTAGGAGAGCTAGCTCATCCTAAATGTTTACAACTAAGTTATGGTTATGTCCTAGCAAAAATATTGAATGCTGAATTTTTTTGCGAAGCAATAAGTGCTAGTAGTAACTCTCGTATACTTAGAAAAACCAACGAATTCCTCAATAAGAAACTGGGCGGTGAGTTAATTGTTGTAATTGGCTGGAGTACATGGGAACGTGAGGAATGGCTGTACAATGACAACTACTACCAAGTAAATGGCAGTGGCACTGATATGGTTCCTAGAGAACTTGAAGAACAATACAAACAATGGGTGACTGAGCAAACTCGCAACAATATTTACAGTAAGTCATTAGAGTGGCACGATAAAATATATGAGTTACACAAACACCTAGACTCCAGAAATATTAAGCACTTGTTTTTTAACAGTTACGCCCACTTCCACAAAGTTCCTGAATTGGATTGGCATGGCTGTTATTTGGATCCATACTCATCGGAAGGAACATATTGGAACTGGTGTAAGAATCAGGGATACAAATTACAGGATGATGTATCACATTACGGAAAAGATGCTCATATTGCCTGGGCAAAGTTTTTATTACACAGGTTGACAGATACGACAAACAGTAGTAGTATAGTAACTGTTAGATCAGCTAACATTAATAGAACTTTGCGAGTAAAAAAATGACTACATATTTGCTAGTAGATACAGCAAACACTTTTTTTAGGGCAAGGCATGCAGCTCATCGAGCGGCAGATCAATGGACCCGCTTGGGTTTTGCTATGCATGTAACTATGAGCGCAGTAAACAAAGCATGGCGTATAGCAGAAGCTGATCATGTGGTATTTGCACTCGAGGGCAGGAGTTGGCGTAAAGACTATTATGAACCTTACAAAAAGAACCGTAAGGTAAAGTATGAAGCTCTTACAGAAGCAGAGCAGGAAGAAGATAATCTGTTCTGGGAAACATACGACGAGCTTACTACATTCCTTAAAGATAGTTCAAATTGCAGTGTCTTACGATGCGAGGTTGCAGAAGCAGATGATATTATTGCACGTTGGATTGATATGCATCCTAACGATAATCATGTAATTGTTAGCAGTGATACTGACTTTGTTCAGCTAGTTAGTGAGAACGTTCGTCAATACAACGGTATCCAAAATCACATGATTACTATTGAAGGTGTGTTTGATGATTACGGTAAGCCTGTAAAGGACAAAAAGACAGGCGAGCCTAAGGAAGTGCCTAATCCTGAGTGGCTGTTGTTTGAAAAGTGTATGCGTGGTGATAGCACTGACAATGTATTCAGTGCTTATCCTGGTGTACGTAAAAAAGGCACTAAGAACAAGGTTGGTTTGCTGGAAGCATTTGAAGATCGTGCTAGCAAAGGCTACAACTGGAATAATATGATGCTACAGCGTTGGACAGATCACAACGGTGAGGAACATCGTGTACTAGATGATTATGAGCGTAATCGCACACTAGTGGATCTTACTGCTCAACCTACTGAGATTAAAGATTTTGTTGATAACACAATCCGTGAACAAATGGATACTAAAACTAACAAGATGGTTGGTGCTAAGTTCCTCAAGTTCTGCGGCAAATATGAACTGAATAGGATTGCTGAAGATGTTACAAAATATGCAGAGTGGTTACAAAGTGGATACAATGCTACAAGCAATACCCATAGTTAATAATAAGTTCTGGATTATAGAACGTAATGGTCAGAAGGTAGGCACCTTACGACTAGGCAAAGAATATGTCCTAACAGTCCAGGATAAAAATGCACGGTATCCAGATCTAAACAGTTTGCTTGAAAAGCTGGACATCAACTTTGAACAGTCTAAACAGCTAGAAAATAAAAGTAAATCTAAAGAGTTTGATGTACATGGATTTCCTTGTAAGACTAAACCATATAATGATATTTTTGATCTAAAGCGTAAACTACCATTGTACACTAAAACTGAAAAAAGCCAGAGCTTTTATTGTGCTGGTTACTATGGCATACACTTTGACAATGGATGGGTAAGAGCATACTGTCCCAAGCTAATCACACTGAGTAGAAATGAATTCATAGGCCCATTCAAAGATAAATTGGAAATGCTAGAACAGATTAAGGCAAAATCTTAATGGCAAGGCTACCCTCTCTAATTAACTTGGACACCTTTATTACTAAGTGTACTAACAATAAAGCGGATCAATTGGTTATTAGTAAGGCTGACTCTATTAAGTTAGTAAACGATTATAAGCGATTGTTAACATATATTACTGAATTACAGGCCCTAGTGATACAAGAAAGGGCAGGAAATGAGGTCACAGTGGAAATCAAGTCACCAGACTTTTAAAATATGGTACTATTTTTCTGATAAATAATAATACGTTATTAGTCAGGAAAATCAAATGAGCAGACCTAAGCCTAATGTTCTGTTAGAAAAAGTAGATAAAGAATCCTATAAAGTAGAGCAAGTGCTTGCTAGTGAAGGTGTATGGAGCGTATTCTATCAAGATAGTCCTATCAATCTAAAAAGCGGAAATCTACTTATAAACTATCCTGGTCCAAAGTACAAAAAGGTTAACTTTAGTAATCCAGGTCATGCTATAAATCTTTGTAAAAAACTAAATCACCAGTTTCAGACTGCTGACTTTACTGTTATCTTACTAGGTACAGGCGAGATAGTTTATAAAGAAGATGCCAAGTAAGAAACAATATACAGATATTTTTTTAAAAAACGCTGAACACACTCGAATACCCAAAGGTACCGAGATGGTATTCTTTTGGAAAAATGTAAGAGAGACTGGCGGGCTTAGACTTACTGATTTAGGTTATAAGTGTTTAGTAGAGGATCTGCAACTCAAAACCTATGAGTTACAATTATGGAACAAAGACAGTCATATAGATGTAAACTATAAGTTCCTATTAGATCTAGATAAACATTTGAATGTGCCATATTATGTTAGAATAGGAAGGTGGCCTGTTGTAACTCTCTTTGATGAGCAAACTTATTTTTGGGCCACGCTGCATGGTGATTTTCAGAGGTTCTTAGATGGATACAAAATTTGAACTTAACTATATAAAGTCAATTTATGACAGCAAGTGGCGTTATTTAGTTAATATATGGTTTGATGACTTTGGTTATCTAACAACAAAAACTATCAGAGAAAACTTACTAAAAATAATGCTTGATCTTTACGGAAAACAAGACATCAACTGGAGTATACGTTGGACTAGTGCTGGTGCTGATATCAGATTTGTCAATGATTGCGATGCGGGTAGTTTTATTATGTTTTATACTGACACCAAAGATTCGGATCGCTGGTATAGAAACAATAGTAGTTACGTTGGTAGAGGGCACTAAATTTAGCAATAGTATGCAAATTCTAAGAAAAAACAACCGCAGAAATCTGCGATTTTTATTTCCTTATTTTTCAATAGGTTATTAAAACACCATTTTTTGTAGCCAAAATGGTTGACTATCTGGGTAGTCGTGCTATTATAAAGCATAAGTTGGAAATGAGGAGAGCAAACTATGCAAAACATTACTTTTCCGTTCACCGTTACACTAGCAGGCGACAGCATTTGGGACTATGAGGGTCCGCAAACTGTTACAGTCTCAGACATCGCTGTACACGAGGATGAGGACTACAAGATGATCGACGTAGTACACGATACAACGTGGGAGATCTACACAGACAGTGGCTTTGAGGCCGCAATTAGCAAAGCACTTGGCTATGAGGTGCAATTTACAGAGCAAGGTATGCAACAAAACGGCATGGCCTCTATGGAAGCATAGCATAAAAAAATGGTTGACTATCTGGGTAGTCGTGCTATTATAAAACATAAGTTGGAAATGAGGAGAGTAGATATGGCTATCATGTACACCCTTCGAGTTTGGGAGCCGAAAGAGTGGAGAGTTCACATTGCTAAGGGCCCAGTAGCAAAAGGCCACGATAATACTTGGATGGTGCAAAAAGGGCAGTCCAAGATAGTGAGGTCTGAGACCCTTCCTATGGAAGAAGCTTTTGCTGCCGCTAAAGAAGAGCTCGCACGGTTCAATACAGTTGAGCTCTCATGGTTTGACACGAACTGGGGCCACGACGGCACTGGGTTCGTAGACGATAGAGTCACTGTAGGTCAGTTAAGCGAACTGGGTTGACAGGATGTCTATTTTTTCCATGGGTGATGTGGTTACGTTTAACAATGTAAAACGGTTGACACATAGCACAAATGTGTTATGTTTAGATATTAGTTAAACAAGGAGAAAGAAATGGCAGACATTGTTAGTGCCCGTACTGTTACTCTTGCAGAAGCCGAGAATCGTATCGTTCGTGCTTTCCGCAATAAACTTCCGGTTTTCCTCTGGGGGCCTCCGGGTGTAGGTAAGAGCGAGCTTATGGCTGGTATTGCTAACAAGGGTATCCTGGGCAATGCTACACTGGTAGATATCCGTGTTGCGCTCATGGAGCCTACAGACCTGCGTGGCATGCCTTTCCTTAGCAAGAAGCAGGATAACATGCTCTGGGCACCTCCAGTGGATCTGCCCAGCGAAGAGATGGCTGCTGAGTATGATACTGTCATCCTGTTCCTGGATGAAATGAACGCGGCTGCTCCTGCGGTGCAGGCTGCTGCCTACCAGCTGATCCTCAACCGTCGCATTGGCACTTATAAGTTGCCCGAGAATGTGGTGATTGTTGCCGCAGGTAACCGTGAGAGCGACAAGGGCGTTACCTACCGTATGCCCACTCCGCTGGCTAACCGCTTCGTCCACCTTGAAGTCCGTGCGGACTATGAAAGCTGGCTGAACTGGGCTGTTAACAACCAGATCAGCGAGGATGTGGTGGGTTATATCAGCTTCGCCAAGCAGGATCTCATGGACTTTGATCCTCGCGCTAGCGGCCGCTCGTTTGCTACACCGCGTAGCTGGACTTATGTCAGCCGCTTCCTGGAGGACGATACGATCTCTGATAGCGAACTTACTGACCTGGTCAGCGGTTGCGTGGGTGAGGGTGTTGCGATTAAGTTCATGGCGCACCGTAAGGTTGCCAAGGACATGCCGCACCCCAAGGATATCCTTGCTGGTAAGGTTAAGGAGCTCAAGATTAAGGAAATCAGCGCCCAGTATGCCCTGACTATTGGCATGTGCTACGAGCTCAAGAATGCCTACGATGACTTTGGTAAGAAGGACAGTAAGCGGTGGCACGAGATGGCTGACAACTTCTTCCGGTTCATGATGGATTTCTTCCCCACGGAGATGACTGTTATGGGTGCCCGTACAGCAATCGCCAACTATAGCTTGCCCTTTCAACCCAACAAGCTTACTCACTTTAAGGAGTTCTTTGACCGGTTTGGCAAGTATGTTGTTAAGGCTTCAGAATTCTAATAGTAAAGTGGCTCCTCCTCGTAACCCTGGTAGCAGTCTGGCTACCAGGGTGCACGTCGGAAAAGTATTGCACCTTGGGATGTGGCAATACCAACTTAACAAGACCTCCACAATACGATCAAACGGTAACAAAGAATAACGATGATGCAAGAATTAACTCTCTCTGAGGACTTCGCAATTTGGTGGAAGATGCAGAAATATGAGGATAGGAATATCCCTGCTCGCAAATTTGGTGACCAAAAGATAGTAGTTCGTAATGCTAGCAATAGCGGCTGGCCAGGTGAACAAAAAGATGTGCACTACTGGGTAGAACTAGAAAACGGTTACGCAGTAGGGATGCGTCATGGTCGAGGACCTAGCGAAACACGCAGGGCAAAATATGCTGAATTTCCAGTAGTTTTTATGGGTAAAAACGGTTGACAGACACTATTTGTGTGTTAATATAAACATATAAAAGGAGTGAACTGCATGCCTACTACCACTGCAAACAAGAAAAACGTAGAAATCCCAGTAGGGTTTGAGACTGTTCCTAGCGAGGACTATGAGGCTCGTGAGAAGCTCACTACAGCTCGAGTAGGCTTGCTTATTAGGGCACCATGGTTTGGGAATATGGCAACCCGGTTACCACTGGTTAATGCAGACGACTGGTGCCCTACAGCGGCTACAGACGGTCGTTACTTCTATTACAATAGCAAGTTCATCAACATGCTAAAGACCAAAGAGGTAGAGTTTCTCTTCGGGCATGAGGTTTTGCACAATGTTTATGAGCATCTAGGGCGTAGTAAGGATAACAAGCATAACGCCCAGATTGCTAATATTGCAGCTGACTATGCTGTAAACGGTGACCTTGTTAAGAGTGGTATTGGTACACTTATTACCACCGTGCCTGCTCTGCATGATTCGAAATACTACGACATGAGCATGGAGGAAATCTATGATGACCTCTATGAGAACGCTGATAAGATTGACATGGATCAGCTTATTGATATGTTACTGGACGAGCATCTTGAAAGCGACGATGATAACAGCTCTGGTGGGAAGCCTGAAGAGGATGAGAACGGTAACCTCAAGAGCTCGGGTAAGCCCACTTATTCTGACGAAGAGCGCAAGAAGATCCGTGATGAGATCAAGGAAGCTCTTATTAATAGCGCCAAGCTGGGTGGTGGTGCTGGTAACCTTCCTGGGGGTGTTGCTCGCCTTGTTAAGGATCTTACCGAGCCCAAGATGGACTGGCGCAGCCTGCTTGCGATGAGCATTGAAAGCTCAATCAAGAGCGATTATAGTTTTATGCGTCGTAGCCGTAAGAGCTGGGGCAGTGACTTCCTGCTGCCTGGTATGATCCCCGAGCAGACTATTGACATTGCTATTGGCATGGACATGAGTGGTTCAATTGGTGACCACCAGGCACGTGACTTCTTTAGCGAGTTCAAGGCTATTATGAACATGTACACAGACTTTAAAATTAAACTTTGGTGCTTTGATACTAAGGTTTATAACTATGCTGAGTTTGATGCCAATAATCTCGACGAGATTATGAACTATCAGCCTATGGGAGGAGGTGGTACTGACTTCATGTGCAATTGGGACTTCATGAAGCATGAAGATATTCAACCCAATCGCTTTGTGATGTTTACAGATGGGTACCCAATGGGTTCATGGGGCGATGAGTTCTACTGCGACACAGTGTTTATTATCCATGGCCCAGATACTATTAAGCCAGCGTTTGGCAACTGGGCTTATTATGAGGGTACAAAAACCTAAACCAATTAATTTTTTAGTGATTCAGAAATAGTTTCTATATGCGTTTTGCAGTCTTTACTTAGTCTAAATAAGTTTTGAACATGCTGTCTTAGTTCTTTATCGTCACTTGCATCTAATCCGTTAATTAACAGGCCCATAGAAATATCATTATATAAACTAATTACATCCTGATTTATATTGGAAATATAAGGTTGTAACGATCGCTGTAGCATAATTGAAATCTTCTCTGCTTCTAACCAATCCTCTTTTAACATTTCTATTAAAGAGCTATCAGTGGTCATATTTTCTACACTCTCTTTAAACATATAATAAATACCTGCATAATATGCTGCTATTTTAAATGTAGCCTGGCAGGTCGTAATAGTTTTAAGGCCCTGATATAACACGTTCTTATCATTACCTTGCGCCCATACTGAAGAAGTCAAGATAATTGAAATTAATATAGACAAAAAAGTTGATTTCATAATTATAAATCCATATAATAGTACTTAGTTAAAGGAGATATTTATATGTCAATCGAAGAACCAGTTGAAGAGACCAATGAAGAAAACACTGTTCATGAAGTTAAGCCACAACAGCAGACCCTAAGCATTCAGGATCTTACGTTAATGGTTAATATTCTTGAAGTAGTGAGTAATCGAGGTGCCATTAAAACTAATGAGATGGAATTAGTAGGTAAATTATATAATAATTTAGTACTATTCCTTAAAGAAAATGGTGTGATTGCTAATCAAACTCAGGAAGATGCAGTAGCACATGATGCTGAAAAAGTAGAAAACGAAGAAGGTGATTCAGATACTGCTGAAAAAGTAGAAAACGAAGAAGGTGATTCAGATGCTTAAACATGTAGGTAGACATGGTGAACAAAGAGTCGCTGTTGTCTTTAGAGAAGTACCCAACGAGGAACATATGTGCTTGGTAATCTATCCAGGTCAGCTACAATCAGCATATCATAACGATCTTATGAAGTGTATTGAAAGTAACGCAGGACAAACTGCAAGCAATTTAGGCGAAGCCATGCAACGTTATGTTGGTGCTGACGGCCGCAATCTACTAGTAGCCGCTCACCGCGAACGCTGGATGAAGAAGGTACGGTGTCAGGACGTTATTATGACACCAGTTCCTAATCAGCAGGGTGCACGCCTTGATGAGATCAACAAGATCATTAAGGAAGTGGAATCAGGCGCAGATGCTGCCAAGCGTATGGCAGAGATTGATGCACAGGCTGGTATGGCAGATCCTGCAAAGACTGTAAGCGATACAGCATATGCTGCAACTGCACCTGCAGGTGTACTAACTGATTCAGATATTGCCGCAGACATGATGAAGCAGGCAGCACAAATGGAGTCACAGATTGCAGGACTACAGGCAGAAGTTGCACGTCTTACTGAAGAAGCAACTGCACTTGATCCAAGTGTTGCTCCAGCACCTGCTCCTAAGAAGCGCGGTCGTCCTAAGAAGGCTGCTGCCTAATGAAGGTAAGCCTGGTTAGTTTTAGCCAAGCCAGTCCAGAGTTTTTAACTGAACACGATCTTGCTGATGCAGATGTGCAGGACCTTATTGCGTTCTGTGCTAGAGTCAGCAACCCTAGTGGACAGTTAAACATGGAGACTAGTGCAAAGCTCATTAAATATCTGATCAAACACAAGCACTGGAGTCCCCTAGAAATGGTCAGTGCTTGTATGGAGATTGAAACTACTCGTGATATAGCAAGGCAGATCCTACGTCACAGGAGTTTCAGTTTCCAGGAGTTTAGCCAACGCTATGCTGATCCCACAAAGGATCTAGAGTTTGTTATTCGTGAAGCACGTTTGCAGGATACTACAAATCGTCAAAACAGTATCGAGAACGATAATCAGCAGCTGGCTGTTGACTGGGAAGAGTATCAGAGAGATGTAATTGAATATGCCAATAGAGCATATCAATTTGCTATTGAAAATGGTATTGCAAAAGAACAGGCTCGTGCTGTTCTCCCGGAAGGACTGACCGTTTCTCGGTTATACATGAACGGCACACTACGTAGTTGGGTACACTATATTGAACTACGTGGTGATAATGGTACTCAAAAGGAACACATGGAGATTGCTCATGCTTGTGCTAAGGTTATTGCAGATGTGTTCCCACTTGCAGACGAAATGTTTGAATGGTCATAAAACATAACTGGGTACCTACACATTCATACCCACAGGGTTGCGGTTACTCGAAAGTATACGAACATCAGGTTACACTAGAGTGTGATGGCGTAAATTACCAGAGCATGCAATGGGCAGCAGAACATTGCAACCGTCGTTGGGGTTGGTACTTTACAGTGCTAACTACTAACTATGAGAAACATGCAGTTATGACATTTGAAGACCCGGAAGAAATGATGCTTTGGGTATTGCGTTGGCAAGCAGAACATAGGAGAAAATAATGGGCGGCGATAAATCATTTGCTAATATTGAAAAGATATTAACCAAGTATGAAAATGAAACTAACAGGTTGGAATTGGTTATTCATGCTGCTCAACTTGCAAGATCCAAAAAGATTTCAGGACGAGCTGCATTAAATGTTTTAGAAACAGAAACTATTAATTTAAAAGATTTAGACGAGCAACTGATGGATAAACTACAGAAACAAATCCAGAAAGACAATAAAGAAAAAGAAAGCAAAAAGGTAGATTCAGATGATCCACCTACACAACCTAAACAGACTTAATAAAGAATTAAATACTGCTTTAATAAAAGCTAACGACCTGGTTCTAAAATCAGGTCGTGTCATGATGGGTGAATATACACTGGAGTTTGAAAGCAGAATAGCAAAAGTATCTGGAGCAAACTACGCATGTGTAGTAGGAAGTGGAAGCGACGCTCTGTTGTATGCGTTAGTATCTAGTAACACTACAGGACTTGTTGGCATGCCTGCTCAAACTTTTATTGCTACTAAAAATTCTATTTTAAGAGCTGGATGCATACCTTATTTGGTAGATGTAAAGAATAATGCTCTATTAAATTGGGATTTAATTCCAAACAGTGTTGATTGTGCTGTATGGGTTGGGTTATTTGGTAACTCTGAACCTCTACCTGATAACTTATTTGTAATAGAAGATGGAGCTCAACATTTTGGAGCAAGGCTTCAATCCAATATTGCAACATATAGTTTTGATCCTACAAAAAGTCTACCTAACTTTGGCAATGGCGGTGCAGTTGTTAGCAACGACAAACGTGTTATAGACAATGTAAAACTTTTACGCAGACATCAAATAGTAAATGGACACACGGGCGGCAACAGCATAATGAGTGAACGTGAGTGTGCTGAAATGTGTGTTAAGTTAGATTACTTTCCTCTTTGGCAAGAGCGTAGACAGGAGATTGCTAGAGATTATTACACACATTTAGGACATCTTGTAAATTGTGTCACTCAACTAGATGGACAGATAAGCAAGTTTATTATTGAAACAACTATGCGGGCTGACCTACAAAAATACCTATCTCACAAACATATAGAGACCAAACGTGCCTATGAACATCCAATATACGAATTTGACCAGGCATCCAAAAACTGTAAAAGATTTCTACAATTACCCTGTGATCCTTATATGACTGATGAAGAACTGTTAGCTGTTATAATGGCTGTCAAAGAATTCTTTGAGGAAAGCCCACTCGAAAGTTTGCTGTAGATCATTTCCATCTTCAACATACTTGACAGCATCCTCAGCACCTCGTACACTCCACTTACCATTCTCTCCATTACCAACTGTAGTCCATTGCTCTAGTCTATAACGACTTTCAATGTCTGACTGTTGAGTAAGTTTTACACATTCGCGGAAGGCTGTACGCCAAGTTTCATATGGCGTGGTGTTAAAGTCTGCTGTACTTGCTATTACAGGAACAACTCCGTGTCTAGCACTTAGCGTAAAGTCTAGCCCCCATTCAGTAGCATCCAATACCATTTGTTTGTGGTACGCAATAATACCCATGTGTCCATACTCTAATCCATTAACAGGATTACGACTGTGGAATATCCAATGCTTGGGGCCTTGCAGCCAATCTGGTTGCCAGTTAAAATTAAAGTCAGGTTCTACAATACACTTAGCAAATACGTTAAAGAACCAGGGTGTCTCACTGATCTCTGCACAGGCCTTATATGCTTCTGCTCTACCCGTTACACCATCTATGCGCTTGGCTCTAGGGCACATACACTTGAGTAGAAACCAGTTTTTATCGGCGTTTTTTTCACCATTACTAAGATACACAACATCTAGTAGTTTTTCTTCTATATTATAGTCATTATGACGCAATATGTATGGGTAGTCATAGAATTGAGTAGAAAAATGCTGTTTACAGTCCCTAGGCACTAGTAGTACGCTACCGCTCTGTGTAAAGACGTGCAGATCGGGTTTTTTCCAAAAACTAGGAACATAGTCCAAAGATTTAGTGTCTGTATTCAATATCCAACTATATGACTGTGTAACTTCATGTAGTGCATTAACTGTGGGCCAGGGTCTATAAGGGACTGTAACATCCTCTACGTAGTTTATAGTATCAAACCACCCTAAAACTTTTAGGGTACTGTGTTGACTCTTAAAACGCTCCACAGGGACTAAAAATGTATCACCCTCACGCTGATTACAGCTAGGGAATACATGTAGCATATCCTTCTGCCAGGGTTCCGGTTCCCAGCCAAAATCAAAGTTAGTGTAATCACAAGTGCTACTCGTAACCCATATATACTCGCTATCTGTACGCTCGCATATTCTTCCCAGAGTTTCTAACCAGGTACTGAAAAATCTAGTTGTTTTATGATCTAGATCAGGTGTAAACTTATATCCATTACCAAAGTCTACATATACTATTTCTCTGTTGTCATCAAATAATTCTACCGTTTGATCTTCAACAAAGTTTAATTCTGGAAAGTCTTTAACATCCTCAAACCAAGGTACCAGTCGTAGGAATTCAAGTCTTGGTACTCTAAACACATTAGCCCATTTTTGAAACTTGCTGCCAAACACATGTATCATGTTGCTTTGCCAAGTTTCTGGATACCATCCAAAGTCAAAGTCTGTGTAGTCATAGTCACTGCTGACTATCCACACAAAATCACTATTACTATTTTCACAAGCCTTTTTAATAATACTGGCCCAGTTGCCTACACCTCTAATTTTACGAGCATTTGAATCTTGTGCTAATACTGTGTCAAAACTTTTTTTGTTGTTTTTATTAAATTGGTCTACAACAAAAATATCACTAGTGATCTTGCTTTTAACCTGTTGCACACTTTCATACTTGATTTCACTAGCACCAGGTGTGTGATATTCAGGACCGCCTTGTCTAGCCCATTTACTACCAAACACATGAATGTAACTGTCGGACTTTCTTGGATGCCAACTAAAATCAAAATTATCCAAATCAGCGTTTGGTGGCACATGCCAATTGTTTAAATTTTCTAGTGCTGTTGATCGTTGCACACTTTCATATTTTATTTCACTAGCACCGGGTGTATGATATTCAGGACCTCCATCAGGTTGCCATTGTGTTCCAAAAACATGAATATAATTTTCATTTGGATCTGGATGCCAACTTAAATCAAATTTGTTGGTGTCAATGTTTGAAGGTATTTGCCAGTTGTCAACACATGGCAGTCTAGTTACACGTTGATCTTTCATGTAGTGTAAAGGACCAGGATTGTGTTTGGGTGTTAGATAAACTTGTCCGTCTTGTTGCCATTGACTGGGCCATACATACACATGATCATGCTCCCAGTGCGGAGGCACCATGTCAAAGCGAAAATCTGTGTAGTCATTTTGACCCGATAAATACCAGCAGTATTCAGTACGACTTTGCTGTTGTGCTGCTTCAATTGAATCTGCAGGCTGCTCGTGAGCAAATAGATTAGGCTTAGAACCTGTATAGAAAACATCAAACATGTATAATTTAGAAACCTTTTATCCTACTATCAGCACATGGTTTAGACGCAAATATGACCATTTGGAACCTGCTGTGGTATACCCTTATCCATATGGCAGTGAACATCCAGAAGATACTGTGTTTGACAGTGCTTATGAATTTCCTAAGACTGTGTTACTATTATACGATCAAGAACCTTTTTGGTCAAGTATTCGTTGGCTAGATCATTTTGCTGAAATGTTTGCTGATTGGGGCTCAACAGTAATACTTATTACCACACAAGAATGGGGCACTAATTTAGACTATTATGTTAAAAACTTTAATTGGAAACATGTTTGTTACCAGCACCACCTGTTAGCATGCAGAGATTGGTATAGGGGTTATAGAAATCATCCACAACTGGTTTCACCTCAACAACGAAAACTTTATAATCATTTTGTATGTTATAATAGACTTTTTGCTGAAAATAGACCACATAGAGTTAATCTTCTTAAAGACCTATATGATGATAACATACTATGCAAAGTTGATATGAGTTTTCCTGCAACTGATCCTATTACAAATAGTTCTTATGCAGATATATCTGGTCGTAGTGATATACAGTTTATTCTACCATTAGACATAGACGATCCCAATCATAACAACAATAGTTTTACTTTAGATATACAATCTGCTAATGAAACTGCTATACATATTATTACTGAAACTATTTTCAATATTAAAGAAAATTATCTAAGCGAAAAAAGTTATAAACCTATTGCCCTTAAACAACCATTTATAATATTTGGCGCTCCCTATAGCCTTAAGACTTTGCAGGATTTAGGATTTAAAACTTTTGCTAATTTTTGGGATGAAAGTTATGATAACATTGAGGACCATGATCTAAGATACAGCAAGGCATATAAAATTGTTAAAGATATTGCTAGCATGTCATTAAATGATATTCAAAATATTCTAATACAGTCTACGGATATTCTTGAATATAATTATAACCATTTTTATGCACAGGAAACTTTGGATAATATAGTTAATAATCTATTTTTAGATATTACTAAGGCCGCTAGTTACGTAAATTAAATCAAACATCTATTTGTTCCACTGGTATATTACATTCTTTTAAAAACTCTAGTCCATCGTTTAATCGGTAGGGATGAACATAGAATATTTCCTTAATACCTGCTTGATATAAGCCTTTAGAACATTCCATGCAGGGCTGATGTGTTATAAAGGCACTAGCACCTTCGCCACTTTCAGTAGATCGGGCCAACTTCATAAGAGCATTCATTTCCGCGTGAAGTACTTCTGGTTTGGTCACTAACTCAACATGATCCGCAGTGCCATTGCCTGTCATAAATTGTGTCTCACATTCATTAGTCCAGCCGCTGGGCATGCCATTATAGCCAATGCTAATCACACGATTGTCTTTTACAATCACACAGCCAACCTGTAGTCTAACCGCAGTACTACATTCGGCATATGCAAATGCAGCCTTCATGTGAGCTACTTTGTGTTTTTCCTTCACCAGCCTATGCCTCGTCGCCATCTCATTTTATATAGTTTTACTAAAAGTTTGAATAACATAATCTCTAAAATCCTAAATCCATTCTCCATGGATACATTGTATAGCCAAGAGGACGTAAGACGAACTCTTCAAACAGTACGATTAAAACAATACCAAATACCCATTGTACCCAACGTGGCCAAGTTGTTCGCCAACGTGTAAAGGGACGCAATATCCATGCTAATATATTGGTTACCTTACCCCAGAACCAATCACCTACACTAAAGGGAGGAACTTTCCACAGTACTACAGGAACTATTAACCACCATATCCACTGTGGATAGTCGTCATTGGGCTCATCTATTACAATCATTAGAACCAGTAGTGCTAGTAGGTATGCACCAATCCATTTTTTCATATGTGCTAGTTTATGTTTTTCTTTCATTTAAAATATACCTATCATTAGTTTAGTATCTTCCGGTATAAGATCAGGTCCCCACTGTGGTTCCCATACAAGTTCACGTTCTACTTCTGTCACACCGTCAACATTTTTGCAGGCTTGGTATATGTCTTCGCATATTTGATCGGCAAATGGACACATAAAACTTGTTAAGCTATGCTTTACATGAACTTTAGTTTTTTCTATTTCTATACTATATATCAAACCCAAATCGTAAACATTAACGCTTATCTCTGGATCATAGACAAGACGTAGTGCTTCTATTATCTTATCTTTCATGAGCAGACCTTCACACCATACTGCTTTTCAAAACGATCTGCGTCAGCACGATCATTTACCATGGGCTCGCCACGGATGTTTAGGCTAGTGTTTAATAGCATTGGGCAGTCTGTCATTACATACCACTTTTCAAGTAGGTCCCTTGCGCCAGTACGATCATCCTTGCCTACTGTTTGTACACGACTGGTGTTGTCATAATGTACTATTGCAGGGAATAGATCTGGACGCTTACATTTATAGGTAAACTGCATATAGGGACTCGTATCCAGTCTGGGCATATCAAAATAATCGTGTGCATGCTCCTCTAATATCATAGGAGCAAAAGGTCTGAACTTTTGTCTGCGTTTGATCTCGTTAACACGGTCTTTTATATCATCGCCGCGTGGGTCAGCAAGTAGACTGCGATTGCCCAGAGCACGTGGGCCAAACTCTGCACGACCACTTGCAACTCCTACAATACCTTCACGCTGTAGTTCGCCAATAATTTCTTCACTGGGATATTCACCGGGAATGTTTGTTCCCAGATATGGCCCTTGCCAGTTTAAACGTTTGCCATATGCAAGAGCAGCAGCACCTAAACTACTACCACAGTCGCCAGGGTTTGGCATAACCCATAGTCTATTCCAGATATCACGAATCGCACTATTTGCAACACAGTTAAGAGCAACACCCCCCATGAACACGCAATCATCAATATCAGTATTTGTAATACTTAATTGATGCATTGCCGTTCTGAGCATGCCTTCAGTGATCATTTGTGCAGCTCTGGCTATTTCTTCGATTGTATATTCACTGGCGAAACTGTCTTCTACACCAACGTGAAAATTTCGTTTAAAAATCTGTTTATGTTCATTATCTAAACTACCAGTAACAACCTCGCGATATGCATTTGGAGATCCATACGCTGCCATACCCATGAGAATATATTCTTCTTCCATGGGTTTTAAACCACAACGCTTGGTCATTGCGCTGTAAAACAATCCTAAACTATGAGGGTAGCGACGTGTATAAATCCTTTTATATTGTGCCCGACCTTGGTCATCGTATTCAGCACGATATGTTGACCAACAGTCCCATTCACCAATAGCATCTATTACTACCACAACAGCACGATCAAAGGGTGATGTTTGAAACCCTGCCGCAGCATGACTTAAATGATGTCCTGAGTATTTGTCTACTTTAAGTCCGTATGGTTTTAATTGTTTAGTAGGACTAGGGTCACCAAACACTTTACGCCACTCACCACTATATAGTTGACGTGTTTTTTTCAGCCATGGACGTTCATACCAAGCAACTAAATCAGGCGTACCATAACCGAGTGCCTCAGCCATAATGCCTTCATTTAGTGTAGCATCATTTTTAACTTTACTATAGCGTTCGCTGTGACCTGCAAAAAGTATATTGCCTCTACTGTCCACGACACTGACACCAGCATCATGAAAGCCTGCACTCACGCCCATGTATGTTTTAAGTTTCATTTGTAGATAAAAGGGTCCCTACGTCTCAACTCTTTTAGTCGCTTGCGATACTGTATCTCAAGTTTAATTCTGTTAATAAGGTTGCGAATCCAACGCATTATATTCTCCTGTTATTGTCCGTACCAGTTATGTATTCCAAGGAACGCTGCGCCAAAGTAAAACATCTCCATTAGCATCCTAGGCATGTCACGATCTTTATAAGCAAAGTATGCCCATGCGGCGCAAGACACACTACTGAGTGCCCATCCCATCCATTGTATGCTGACTATGCCACTTGTTAAAATAAACAATGCTGTAACAGCACCCACAAACCCCAACCATCTTTGTATTCTCATGGTATTAATCCTAGTGCTTGCATCTGCACATTTTCGTAGTCTTCATCGTCTACAGTATAATCAAAGTAGTAGGGAACGCCATCTACTTCAATACTATATATGTTTAGAAGAGGACTCATCATATCCCAAATCTGCACAGGATCGGTTGTTCCAAAACTACTTAGCATATCTACTTGGCCCAGTGGCAAATATCCTAAACTAAGTCTTGGATCTGTTATATCCTTGCCATTGTCAATCATCCATTGATGGAATTCATCTATATCTTCGTTATGCCATTTATGATCACCACCATATACTACATCTTTAGCCCACTCTATATCGAATTCACCACTATAATATTTTAAATCTGTAATTGCTTCGCATACTGTGTCAGTTAACATCGGAGCATCTTCGTCTCTCCATACTTCAAAGTATGTTTTTCCTATCTGACACCAGTGCATGTACACGCCACCAAACACACGATCATATCCGTTAGTCACAAAGCCTGCACGATATTCATCTTCTAAGTGTAGACGCGGAGCGTTAAGAAATGTAGTAATCTGGCTGGGCCTTACCCACTCAGGTGCTAGGGCATCTTTAACTAAACTTAGTATGTATGTTTCCATCTCATGGCATAGGTTGTTTAATTGTCTAATACTATATTTTACTTTAGGAGATGCATTGTAATAATAATTACTTAAATTTCCAACTGTACCTTGTAATATTTCAAAATGATTATGTAAACGATTTAAAATATTGTGTTTGACATAATGCTGATGTCGAGAAAATTTATATTCTTTGGGATCAAACCAAACACTATCAGGCGTAAAGTGTTCTTCTATTCTGTAATCCAAATCACTTTTATTAATACGTTTTATATGCTTATTAAGTTCACTAACCATAGCATGTAAGCCACGTGTCTGTTTTGGAAACCCCATAAAGCAAAAGTTCTTTTCTAGGTGTAGTCCGCGCTCAAGAATCTCTAATAGAGCAGTTTTCCATGCACGACCCAAGGGAATATCATGGGGAGTTATTGTGTAGTCTAACTCAACACCAGTTTCATGAGGACTTTTAAGAACTATTCGTATCAATACTTTCCCACCATTTTGCTAACTCAGTGTCGCGTAATGTATCAACGAACGGCATCCCGGCTCTTGCCGTATCTAGGCGTTCCATACGTCGCTTGGCCCGGGCTCTAGCCTTAGCATAGTCTTCGGGATACTCTTCCTCAAACGTAGGCCGTTTAATTAAGTTCATTAATACATCACGCATTGGACCTGATGTGTCAGGTAACACATCTGTTATTATAGCATGTAATATGTCTCTGGGCAAGAATAAAGGACTCATGGCAATATCAGGTGTGAACGCAAATGTAACTTTAGCAAGTATGTCTACACCCAAATCTGCTGCTAGTTTTTGTATATTGCGTATCTCAAATAAGCCTGGCACGGTTAGTGTAAAGTCTATACGCATTTGCCTACGGTATTTGCTAACAGCAATACCCTGCTTGAAGTTTTCCAGCCACTGATCATATTTGAGTCCAGTGCGTATGTATTCTCCTACAGCACCAGTGCCATCCAAACTAGCACAAATCTGCCAGTCTCTTATCTTCGGCAATATATCAGTATAAAGGTTACAGCCACCAAACTCAATACGACTAAGGTTGGTATTGTATCTAGCGTATATACGTGGACCATCTCCTAGTTCAATAATACGTTGCATATAACGCCAGTGCTGTTCATACATAAGAGGCTCGCCGCCTACCCAGTATATTTCTTCAACACGATGTTCTTCCACTGCACAAGCAAACTCCTGTTCAACAGTATCTTTTTGAAACTTTTCTATTGCTTGCTTTACAGGCGTTTCCATCCAGGGTTCTATTTTGCCATCCATACGTGCTTCTGCTTCCCAACTGCTACTAAGCATTGGGCCGCACATACGACATTTAAAGTTACAGAGGTTAGTAAAACGATAGTCCCAACTCACAGGCTGCATACTAGTATAGCCCGTGTCATCTGTTGTTCGTGCTATGTCATCATACTTGTGTTTGAATAAATGCCAGAAGTAATCACGATAAACATCTGTGTTTAGTAATTTCTTGTCGCAAACCTCACACTCAGGTGGCAGTTCACCTGCTAGCATTTGACGGCGCACTCTGCGTATATGTTCACCGTTCCACCACTCATCCAGTGTTTGTGGCAAATATTCATTAGTGCCGGCGGCGGTGTCTATATACTGACGAAAGTTCTGAGCAGGTTCTCTGCTGGCACAACATAGCCTACGCTCTGTCTGTGGTGACAGATAGGTGTGCGTCCAGGGTGCCATGCACAAGGTATCAGGTTTATTCATCTGCTAATGGAAATTCAAATTTCCCATCTGCTGCTTTCCTAAACAAGTCCGATACCCACTGATGCCATTCTGGTGCATAATGATGTCCCAATTTACTGATTGGCCATCGGTCGGGATGGTCGATATAGGGTATCAGATCATAAAGAGTCATATCAATCAAGCGACATTGATTCTGCTCACAAATTGATTTCAAATCTATTAGATTCCTAGAAAAGTTTTTCCTACACCAGTCATCGTCGTGTGTTTCCATAAAATAGATTCGATTACTGCATGTAGGAAGACTCTGATAAAACTTTCCATCTTTTTGATATTCAAATCTACTCCAATCTGGCCAAAGACAGTAGACTATGTTTGGTTTATGTTCCGGTACGAGATCTTGTGCCAGACGAACAACCTGATCACCGCTGGCTGATCCAACCCCAAAATTCTTAGCCCCTAACAGATAAGGCCAGGTTTCGTTGTTTTCTACTCCAACACCCCAGGTATGGCTGCAACCAAATGCTATAGAATCCGAATTGGTGATTTTATTCCTAAATTTCAGTGGATTTTCACTCATAGCCAAGACTTTCTGCCAGCTCCCATAGCTATAGCAATAGGCGTGTGTGTTTCTAGAAAACTTTCATTTCTGAATTCGTCTGCCTTTTTCATCAACCTTACAAATTTTTCACCATCACCAGTTGGACCATTTTTTATAAATTGTATTATTTTTTTTATTTCGTCTCTGTGTTGAGGAGGGAAATGATCCTGAGTTAGCCTATTAATAACTAAGTCTTTTGCTGCTTTAGTCATCTCACCTATATTCATATGCCTAGGGTCATGTAGCATATTAAAGTGATCGTAATCAAAATTCTGTTTTGAAACCCAGTCACAAAGATCCTTTAAATAGTAAACGTTTTGAGCGTTTATTGTCATACAAATTTGTAGTTGAATATTATCATTCTGCTCTCTTAAAATTTTAAACTTTTTGATATTTTCCTGTACCTGCTCCCAATCAGCACCATATCGTTCAAGTTCAAATCGTTTACCTACGTTATCAATACTAAATGCTATTTCCACATACTTAAATTGTTTCCAAAGATCTATATGCTGTTCAGGATAGTGTGTGCCATTTGTATTATAATGTATTTCTATATTTTTTGCCAGATCCAGATCAACAGCCCGTTGTAGGAGATTGAAGTGTTCCTGAATCATAAATGGTTCTCCGCCAGTAAATTCAAAGTGACGAATATTTGGTAGTATAGTTTCCATATGCTCCCAAAAAATGTCACTTTCCCTAGGCCATCTTCCTTGCTTTAACCACGTATGTGCAATATTAAATTTAGTATCTGCCTTCCATTCTTTTTTATGATATTCAATTTCTTCTGCTGCCCATTTGCTACTACTCCAACTGCCGCATATGCGACATTTAAGGTTACATATGTTACCCAACTTTAAATCTAAAAACCAAATATCTTCAGGTTGAATGTTACTGTAATCTATTTTTTCACGTTCGTGTTTAAAACGTATGTCTGTATTCATACGCTTACTGGTTCTTCCAGCATCCTCTTCGTCCCAACAACGTTGACATGTTTTAGGACGCTCACCTTTTAGAAATTGTTCACGTAAATCTTTCATATAGTCACTCTGAAAGATATCTTTTAGTGTATGTTCTTTAAGATCATATTTCTCGCCATTTGGCTGGAGAATTTCATCTATAGCCATACAGCATGGACGAGTTGTGCCGAGTGGTGTTGTTTCTAAACTTACCCAGGGCAACATACATAAGGTTTTAGGGTTTTGCACGAGCCGGCTCCAGTTCAGGAAAAGTTTTCCAGAAGTCTTCTTTTCTGAAGTTATCTAATTTTGCTACTTCAAATTCAAATCTTTCCCAGTTTTTTTCATAATTATCCTTAGCATTTAAGAAACTTATTACACCTTCTAAACCAGTTGATGCCCTGTTAAGTGAATCTTGAGGTCTTAACCATTCAATATGCTTCCTATATGCAGGTTCAATAACTTCCTTCTTAAACCAAGTTGGGAATATATCTATTCTGTACCAATCAGGACTTTGACATATATTAATATTTAAGTCTTTAGGTTGTATGAACCCACGCTCTACCCAATCACGATGAAAATCAAGCACATGTAATACATTTTGACTTGTAATAGTTGCACTAATATAGAAGTCTATATGTGGAACTTCTTCAATCATTCTCTGTCTGTTTTCTTCTGTTTTTTTCCACACGGCACCCTTGCGTATTAGTTCCCCTTGTTTGCCCATTCCGTCTAGACTTGCACCAATACTAACATTATTAAAGTGTTTCCAATACTCTATGACATGTTTGTCTTTATATCTAAGTTCACTAAAGTTAGTGTTATATAGTAAACGTACATTTGTCTTTCCATGCTCGATAAGTTTTTCAAGTAGATAATAATGCTCTTTCATTATAAGCGGTTCGCCGCCTGCAAAATATACTTGTTCTAAGTATGGTATATGCTTTTCCATTTGAGCGATCATACCATCTTCATCACCAGTCGTATATTCAACTCTTGCCATATCTCTGCCAAGTACATCTGGTTTGACACCATAGAGTCCTATATAATCCTCATACCAATTACTACTAAAAATAGGGCCACAACTTCTACATTTAAAATTACAGAGGTTACTAAACCTAACATCCCAGTATCTTATTTTAAACTCATCATGGTTACCATCTTGACTTGTTTTATCAAGGTCCTTGATTAAATGACCATAGTTACGATTAGCATCATTACGCATACTGAAGAAACCATTTTCTTCTTGTTCATAACATTTACCACATTCAACACAAGTATTTTCTTCCATCATGTTCTTGCGTAATCTTTTATAACCTTCTTGATTCCAAACTTCCTCCATTGTATTCTTTCTTAGATCACCAACTGGATGCCAGTAATCAGCAAAACAACAGGGATATGCTCTGCCGTCCGGAAACGCATGCATATGTACCCATGGAAGCATACAGAATCGTTTGCTCTCAATGAGTTTAAATTTTTCGTCTTCAGTTAATTTTTCTAATTCAATGAAGTGTGGTTTACGTTCATCATATTTGAAATTTTTGTAAAAGTCCTTGTTAGACATTCTGATACCAATCCTTCAATTCTGGAAATACTGAGATTAAGTCCTTTTTTCTACGCACGTCATACTGACTATAAAACTTTTTAAAGTCATTGTGTAGTTTAGGCATTTCAAATGCTTCACTGTGCGGTGTTTCTACTGTACGCAAATATGTTACCAGTCGTTCCAACTGTCCTTGTTCAAACTGGTGCATGGGTGTACTACGGTTAAGAAACTTGGGTGCCCAGCGTTTGTATAGGTCTTCCAATTTATCAGCGTGACGATTGCGTATATCCAATGGAAGTACTAGTGCCGACTGGAAACTTGGAAAGCGTAATATATTTAAACTGAATACTGCAAAATTATTCCCTAACAGTCTTCTTGTTTGTAATATTTGCTCGATTAGGTCTGGTAGTGTCTCCAAGCACAGCGCATTAACTGTCATCATGCAATGTGTGCCAACGCCTGCCTCACTCAATCTGCAAATATTTTCCCACCAATAGTCCCAATCTAATCCGTCACGTATATATTCTGCAGGCGCCCCTACTGCTTCACAACTGGTGTAAACATCCAAGCTAGGCAAGTAATTACGAGCATCAATTAGTCTGTCAATTAACTCACCCTTGCCTCCTAAGTTACTATTAATAGCAAGTTTGGTTTGGCTTTTGTCTGCGTTTGCTTTGAACCAATCTATTAAACGCCACAAGTCTGCGCTCATTGTTGGCTCACCGCCGGTAACTCGTAGTTCACGTAATGTTTTATGTAAGTCTGTATCCCACCATTTAAAAAATGCTTCTACGTAAGGATTTCTATCCTCCACCCCATAAAGCTGGCTACTACTATGAACGTGAGTAAAGTGGTTACGGCCATCACTAACAAGGCCCTTATAACTGCCATTTGTTTTTAGGTCCTTTACCCATGTGGTGCTAAAAGCAGGATTACAGTAACTACAAGCAAAATTGCAGGTACGATCAAATGCAATTTCGAGTGTACGGAGATTGACGTCAATATCATGCGGGCTATTTCGTGCATCTTGTAATTCCTCATCAGTATATATCTTGCTCTTATATACACGGTCACTTATAAAATTAGGACCCATATCTTCAATTTTCCAACAATACTCACAGCCGGTTGGACGCTCTCCACACTGCATTTGTCGCCGCTGTTCTTTTTTCTCTGGTGTATTGTGTAACAATTTTGGATTAGTTTCAACAGCAACAGGATCTACTTTATGTGGTAATGGATGATGGCAACTAGTAGTCATGCCAGATCCTAACCAGATAGTAGCATTATACCATTTAGCACCACAAAAGGTCGGACTAAGTTTGTCTAGAACTTCCTGTTTATAAATTAAGTCATCCATTTGCTATATACCTACATTCATCCCAAAATTCTCTCATCTCAGGAAATGTTTGTTCAAAGTTTGTGCCGCGGCGACGATCATGCTCACTAAAAAATCTATAAAAGTCTGCTCTGCGCGTGTCCACATCACTTACATTATCCACACCCTGCATCCAGACTAGATCACGTCTCATCTTTAGTACTTCGTAGTCCTTAAATCCGTGCATCTCATCTAAATTTGATTCCATAAATTTTATACAGTCTTTAAGATATAACTGATATGCCGGAGTTAATATCTGCATACTTTGCCATTCAGGAGTATACAGTAATGGAGTATCAAACCAAATACGCTGATAACTTTTGGTATAAGTCTTGCGAAGGTATAAAATATATTCTAGCAGTCTTTTCAAACTAATAATATTAAGATTACTCATAGTAATTATTAGAGTTAAACTACTGCGATAGGGAATGTCGCGCACAAATCTTTCTATGCGTGACTTACAAAGTTCAAAGTCAAGTCCATGTCTAATATATTCAGCCTGTGCACCCCAGGTATCTAAGCTAACAAACTGCATGAAGTGTTCAATCTTTTCACCCTGTGTAAGCTGATGTATATAACCCATATAGTTTTCAAAAATATAATCATCTGTACTAAAGTTACTAGTAGTGTTTAAATGCAAATCTTTTTTAGGATTATCAAGCACATAATCAAACACACGATAGGTATTTGGATCCATGGTAGGTTCGCCACCAGTCATACGAAAATGTTTTAGGTCTTTGTATAGATCAGGCCACCAACGCCAGAATGCTTCACGGTATGGATTGGCATCTTTATTGGGGATTGGTTTGCGTTCACCAATAAAATGTGCAGGATCATTATGTGGTGTGCTAGTAGGATAAGAACCATACTGCTTGGCTTCGCGTTCCCAGGTACTACTAAACTGTGGGCTACAATAACTGCACTTCAAATTGCAAGCGTGATTAAAGTTAACTTCTACATAACTTGGATTTACATCTGCTTGTGGATTTGCTACAATATCAGCAAATGATTCCATAGCCCAGGGTTCACCACTGCGATAATGACGATCACTGATTGCGTTAGGTTGACTTTCAATATTCCAACAGTAGTTGCATTCAGTACACTTGACACCCTGTATCATTTCAGCACGGCGCTCTTTCTTATGTGCAGTATTATGCAGGGCACTTGGATTGTCTGCAAGCGGCTCAACAGGAATGCGATGCAGTGGGGGATGGTAGCAACTATTGGTATGTCCGGTTGTTAAGTGTAGACTAACCTGTTTCCATTTAGCCAGGCAGAAACTATCGCTCACAGTAGCGAGTTTATACTTTGCTATATTAGCATCAAAAAGGTAATCACTCACCAGCCTTCGGCCTTTCTAATAACTTCTATTTCTGTAGTCATAGGATCGTATGCATGATAGGTTTGACTATAATAGTGCTTGAAGAATCTACTTTGTTCTGGTGTGTAATCAACGATTGGTAATTCAAGTTTACGTCTTAGTATAGCACCATATTCAGTAAAGTTTTCATCCCCAATATCCCATTCTTCTTCCCAAATTCTATCCAAACTAGCAAAGTCTCTAACTTCATGCCAGTCCCAATCAGTACACATTAGTTTATATGTACCGTACCTAGCACCATACATTGCCTCAAACCCATATTGTGCGTCAGCACCAACACTGTGCCAAACACAGAGCTTGTCAAAGTTTTTAGCATGTACCTGTTGCTTAAATTCTTCTACAGTAGGCTTGCGTCCTTTGTTAAGGCACATCTTAACGCCTTCTCTAAAACCAGCACGGAACGCATGTCTAGCACTACCATTAGGATATGTAGTACTATAAACATTGTTCATTGCAAGATACTTGTCGTCAAAGCAAAACTCTACTACAGTTTCATCTGTACCGTCAGTTGCTTCATGTGTCTGCATATTATTAACAAACTCACGTGTCCAGCAACTAAGTCCACCGTTGCCATACATAAGCCCGTTTATATTATTGCGAGCTTTCCAACGAAACACGCAATCAGCATATTCCTCTTTTATATCTAATACAAGATTGAAAAACGATTCATCAGGTATGTTGTCACCGTCTATGAGAACAAAGCGTTCTGTTTCACTTACTGCTGCCGCTGCTTTGTGTGCTGCATCACTTCCTTGCACACCATCCACACGTTTGGCCCAGGGAACCATATTTTGGATTTGAATCCAGAACTCTTCCTTTTTAGGTTCGTCAAATGAAAGATAGATGCAGTCTAGATCTGCAATATCAATTATTTGTCCAGCCACTCGTGCAACCTTGCTACATCTTGGTCACTGTCTATACATACACGAATACCACGTGCATACACTGTGCGGTCTAGTTCATAGCTAGAACTAAATGACTGTTCACAAAACAATTTTAGCTCTGTGAATAGTTCTTGATTGTCTCTAAATTGAGCATCATAAATTATATCACCTGAATTTGCCACATGTGGTAGAGGAACATATACTTCATTCTGCATTTTCTATCTCCTTTATACAAAAATATGGATTATTTTTTAATGTAATTGCTGGTGTGGCTTGCCAGTAAACATGGACGGCTGTATCTATATCAACGATTTTGCCATCCTGAACACGCTGTCTTATAGGATATACCAGTGTATCCTCTGATATAACGATATAGTCTTCAGTCCAGTGTTCAGCTTTATTTACATGACAATAGTTAATAATTTCACCAGTTTCTTTATTGTAGCGCAAACGAACCTCAAGTTCAACCTTAGTGCGATTGCCTAATAATTCAACTATTAATTTTTTTAACTCTGTACTCATATCTATCTATCAATTCTGGAGTGCAAAATGTTTTATCGTAATAGTGGAATGGATACTGTTGTGCATATCCGCCTACAATTAAATCAAAATCGTCTGTTAGTGTCCATGATACAGCATCCTGCCAGCGCATACTATTCTTCCAGTTATTAATTGCCGGCTTCATATGTGTAAACGTCGGATAACTTAATTTATTTGAACAAGGTATTCCAAGATTTAACTGTGCTAGCGCATAAAGAACATCAGTGTCAGGTTTGTCATAGATACTATACTCAAGAACACTGTCACGCAACTCAGCCCAATGGTGTATCGCCTGCTCAATAGCTCTACAGAAGCCCACACTAGTCCTACTGTACCTAAAATATGAAAACCCATTATAAGCATCATCAAGCTGATTGGCATCAAAAAACTTCCTGTAGTAACGTGTTTGGGCAATATTACCCTGGTAATCTCTTACACTATTAGTATAGCACACATCATTTAATCTACAACCGTTCCACCAGTGATCCAAACTGCGAGGAATAATCATGTCACTTTCTACTTTAAATGTTTCCTTAAAGGGTGTAACATTTATAATCCATGCTTCGTTGTAGAAAGGTTCTGTGCGTGGTACTGTAATTATGTGATCAAATATCTTACGTTGCTGTTCTGTAATAGTTGCCTCAGATTCAGCATCAACTACTACGGCAAATCTGTTGTGCTTACAAGTTGCCTTTACGCTTAGAGCAAGTAAGTAGGCGAGGTCAACATAGTTTGTTGCCTTACTGTTCTGTGCAAATGTTAGCCAACCCTGTGGCTCATCCTTGGGTTGCATACGCATCTAGTGCTCCGTATATTTCTGGGTCCTGTAAACAGGCTTTGTTCATACAGTGTAAGTTTACGCCTTTGAGTTTAACAGCATTATACTTGTCACCGTCTTGATAGCGTATGCGTAGTTCATCACCTTTAGCAGAATAGATAGTGTCCATTGTGCTTAAACTACCCAGTGGATGATTAAAGTAAGTACCACTAGCATAGCCATTCATAAGCTGATGTGCAATAGTTAGACTAAAGTCATTGCGATATTTGCCTGCTACAAATCCCCAAAACTTTGCGTAGTAACGCCAGTTGGTCTGTACGTTTTTCATCATTTCAAATATATTATGGGCTAGGTCGCACTTGCGAAAGTAAACGACCGTAGCCCATAACATTGGATGGCCGGCCCTGGTCATCCTTTGATCGTTACGGAAACTATTTGTGGAGGTAACATCCCATACACGATCATAACATAAAAACTCATTTGCACTACCAAAGTACTGTTTTAGATTATCATTAAACGTAAGGTAGTCTACGTCTATTAAGAGTGTTTCATCATAAGGGCTTAAATCATATGCCAGTGTTCTATCACTGTTATACCATGGCACTGTAACAACTTGACCATCATGCCAGCGGAACGCTCTAGTATTGCCTGGCTGTGCTTCACCTACATGTATGTGTGTTTCAATGTCTAAATGTTTTTCTACAAGTTTTGCCGCTAGGTTAGCAAAACCCGTATAGTCTATTGTTTCATGTGGTGTAGCAAGTAAGAGTGCGCCCTTACTCATTAATACGTTTCCTTAAATCACTTGTACTAAAACGATGCTCTCTTTTATTAAAATAAAATTCTATACCTCGTTTTGCACATATGGCTCTTCCAGTAAACTTTCCATCTCTATATTCTTCGCCAAGTATACGAACATTAATATGATACATTGACAAAATATCTTCTAAATCCTGTTCAGTGCAGTAGGGAACAATTTCGTCTACGTATCTTACTCCCTTTAGTTGTGTATAACGTTCAACCACAGTTTGAACTGGCTTGTTCTTTTCCGGTCTATCAATACTAGGATCAACCTGTAATCCGCATATTAGGTAATCGCATTGTTCTTTTGCTTCACGTAACATTTGCACATGGCCAGCATGTAAAAGATCAAACGCAGATGCTGTAAATCCTACTCTCATAGTTGTTCTACACGTCTAACCTTTTTTAATTCAGCATGCTGATTGTGCCAATCGTTCATTACTTCGTACCAGCGTTGTCTACATTGTACTAACATGTCACAAGCATCTGTAATCTTTACTGGATTATCGTAGTCGTCTACGAGATATAGCAGTTCATCTGCTGGCCATGTTGCTAGTAGAGACATTAGTTCTACTGTAACTTTAAACTGTCCACCATCATATGTGATAGTGAGACGCTGTTCCTGTTGTTCTTTAAGAGCCAAGCGTTGACGATTGTGGTCAAGACGCTGGCGTGCGAATTGTTCGAATGTTTCTAAGGTCATGTAAGATAGTATAACAGGGCTATATAGCCCTGTCAATTACTATTAAGATTCTGTGTTAACTGTTGTTGCCCAGCTGGGTGTGCCCCAGCTTGCACTAATATATGTTGTAGCTGATGCTTGGTAACTGAATGTTGTTGTCTTGCTACCATTTACTTGGTCAAGTACGTTATAAATGTTCTTGTTGTATGATGTTTGGTCCGCTGCATCATCCTTCCAAGTGCTGGTTAGTGTCATTACAGTTGAACTACCTGCTGCGGCATTCAGTGAAGCTTGTAGCTGAATATAGTTAGCTGTGTAGGGTGAGGTATCTGCAAGTTGTTTAAACATTGTTGATGTGCCTGTGGTCAAGTCCCAGAAACCTGCGTTTGTTAGATTAGTTGATGGACTACCACTACCACCACTTTTACCACTAGTGGTATTGTAGATGTAATATGTTCCGCACTTAGAGTTTGCTAAATCAACCCACTCGTTGTACTTGGCGTCGGCAGTACCACCAGAAATGTTCCAACTTACATAAACGCGGCCGCCTGCGTTGAAGAAGTAACGCATAGCATTTGCACTCGCAAATGTAAGTGTATTGGTTTGTGTAATTGTGTTTGTAAATGTTCCGCTTACTACTGCGGTATCTGTAACTGCTGTGGCATAACCAGGTGCTGGAGTGACTACAGCAATCTGTGCTGCATCAAGTGTACCAATGTCAGCTGATAGTGTTGCGAGTGCACTAATTGTATCACCGGTAGTTGGGTTAGTTACTGTATCAATAGTAATGCTACCGTCCTGACCGTACTGATCACTAAGTAGACGTATTTTGTTTAACAGGTCTGCCCACTCCGCGGCCGCAACGTTATCGCCTGCGGACCTTGAGCTTGGTGACACAGCAGTTTGACCAAGTCCTCTATTTCCCGTTCCGGTACTCCATAAATTGTTTACACTTGCTACAAAACCGTTGTAGTGTGAAGCTTCAATTGTACCCCCAGTTGTATATGCCATGTTTTGTTCTTCCTATTAGTTAATTGTTACGAAGGCTTCAACTGTACCTTCACCTTCAGTAGTTTTGGATTCGATAGCACGGCCAATTACGTTAAAGCTGGTTGCTTCGCCTGGTTGTGCTGCTCTTGCAAGACCGTTGCCTGCACTAACAAGTCTCTCACCTTTATTTACCATTCCTAGTACTTTAACTGGTACACGACCGGTTACAGCAACTGGTAGGCCATCTGCTAGTCCAGCGTTCATTAGGTAAGCTGGCTTATCAGAGATAACACCAAATACCTGATCGCTTGCTTCTTCATTTACACGAGTAATTTCTTCTGCACCACCTAGTGCAACAACTGTGCCTGGCGCGTACTGTGCGTCTGCTGCGAAGTTTTCTGCAACGTCAGCGTATTGTGCCACTGTTGCTGTACCGTTGAATGTTGTTGCATAAATTGTAGCAAATTTAGCACCTGATGAACCAAAGTCACGTGTATTATTTCCATCTGGTAATATAACACCTGTAATAGTATTACCACCGTCTCTAGCAAGAAGTGGTGATGATGCGTCACTTGTAAGGTTATCAACATACTGCTTTGTAGCAACACCTAGTAGAGTAGTTGGATCGCCAGCAACTACTAGTCTTGATGTTGCACCATCAACTGTAAGTGCGGTTGTAGTAACACCACCATCATTTACTTTGAAAATAATATCGCCGTCGCTGGTTACGTTTGAAACTGTAACATCGCTACCGCTAACGCCAACTGTAAAGTCACTGTCAACACCAACTACGATACCTGTATCGTTGAGGATGCTGAGAACGCCGCTTGTGCTATCACTGGCATCAGCACGTAGATAGTTAGCTGAAGCTACGCCGCCTAGTGCGTCTGCGTCTGTTGCGGTGCCGTGTAACTTAGCGCCACTAACTGTTGAACTTAATTGGATACCAGGGCTAATTGTAGCAAATCCTGAAAGCGCAGATTGTGGAGTAAATTGTGCGTCTTTACTTACTGTTCCTACTACTGAATTAGCAACATAAAGTTTAACTACGACATGGTCTGTAGCACCGCTATCTGTAACGGTTTCAACAATAGCACCTGAGGTACCTGATCCACTAGTAAATGCAGGACCAACTGTAGTAAATGAACTACCGTTGTAAACTTTCAACTGTCCGTTGGTTGTATCCCACCAAAGATCACCAGTTACACTACCAGATGGTGTGCTAGCACTAGCTGTACTTGAACTTACTGTCTTAAATGCTGTACCAGTGTAAACCTTAAGAAGACTAGTGCTAGTATCCCACCACATTTGTCCTGCAAGCGGACTTGATGGTGCACTTGAGTTAGCAAAATTTTCAAGTAACTTAACTGCATTTTCGTTCAAAAACTCGCCGTAACCAGCGTAGTTTTTACCAATCAGGGTAAGATCAGTGGTCGTGTCAATAGTACCATCTGAAATGGTTGTAAGCACTGCTCCTGATGTTTTATTAATTGTATAAGCCATTCTAAGTTCTCCACAACTTTATAAGATTATTTATCTTAAACATAAAGTAATCATATTATATACTGCTCAAATTTGTCAGTGTTTGTATCCTTATCGTATAGTCAATTTGGATAAGTCTATTAAGAGATTTCTGTACTGGATGGAATACAACATGTGTAAGAAGTTTTCCTGTATTCACAGTACCTATCCAACTCTTTAGTCCAAGCTCGTCAAACGTATAAATTTCGTTAAAGTTGCTAGTATTGTCAAAAGATTGTTGTCCACTTGGTTCACCATAGTCTAATAAACAACTTACAACAATATCTGTGTAAATGTTACCACTAATATGATTAATAACTAGTCTATTTCTACCAATATCTGTATTTAAACTTGAGTTATTGTCTACAACTTTATAATATGTTTGGTTATATAAAGCTGCATTGGCACCACTTGAGTTTGCTGGCAAATAGGTAATAACACCTGTTGGGTCAACACTTGTGCCGCCATTGCCAAATGCCATTTCGTGAATGAAACCTGTGGTCTTATTACTCAAACTAAGTGCTAATGCTTCACTCATATTTTCATAGTGAATAGCATTGCGCTTGTTTACATAATCCTCACCAGATTCAGGATCGAAAATGCGAATGTGTCCTTCCATATGGACACCGCCCTTTTCCTTGAAGGGTGTTTGGGGCTCTTCTATTTTATTATCCATATCTTTCTCTTCACTCATAGTATATTATACCTTTAGTACACATTCAACAAGTTTTTCACCTGTGTCGTCATTTGTTTCAAGAGCAATACCAACACGCTCACCTTCTGCTGTCGCACTAGCAACACCGTCGTGATCCGCATAAACCGCTTGACCCTTTACCACTGAACCTACTACTCTCACAGGAACACGACCTACCAGTGCGACAGCAACGCCGTTTTCTAAATCGCTATTCATTAGATAGGCTGGCGCAGTACTTATTACACCTACAGGTATGCTGTCTTGTCTACAATATGTTACTTCTGCACCACCACCCACTGTCATTACTGTACCAAATGGATATTCTGCATCTGGTAGATAACGTTCTGCCAAGTCAGCGTATTGTGCGCTTGATGCTACACCATCGAATGATGTTGCTGTTACTGTGCCAGTATTATCAATGCTCATACGTACTGTGCCGCTAGCGTGTGTTGCACTGCCAGTAGCAAACTCATATCCTGTTACTGTGTCAAAACGGAACTCTTCAGATGTACTTGCGCCCTGACCCATAACTGTGAGGCCAGTACCATTACTTGCGATGAAATCTATCAGTGCCTTTTCTGTAGCAGTAGTTCCGCTTGCTTGAACGCCTATTGCAATCTTAGAAGCACTGTCTGGATTGACTTGTAATTTTCTACTTGGGTTGGCACTAGTAAGTGAACCGGATCCAACCATAACATTACCTGTGCCTTTGGTGCTCAAACCAAGACTTATATTTGTGTCACTACCTTCAACGCCAAACTGGACAACAGGATTAGCTGCGGTAACTGCGCCTCTAACAGCACCGTAGTTTACGGAGCTTGCCAGACCATAAACCCTAAACGTCTCACCAGCCCCTGCTGCGCCGCCTAAATACACGTCACCGCCCACAACTCGAAGGGAATTGATGCCGTTTGAGGTGCCGATAACCTCGCCAGACCCCTTGCTCTTTATCTGCGTGTTTACATTCGTGTCCGTGTCGCTTTCCGCCGACAACACCACGGCATTGCCTGTCTGCCCGCCGGTGGCCCGCAGCCAGTTCGCCGTAGTCCCGCCAATCGTATAGGCGTCAAATTGCTTCTGGCCGTTTGCAATTAGTTCGACATAAGTACCACCGCCACCATTACTTACAAGACTTAAATTACCGCTAGTGTCTGCTGTGGCGTAACCACGAACAGTTCCGCTATCAACCCACCTAAGTTGATTTGTTGAAGCAATACGAATATTACCACCGACAACGTCTAATATATCTCCGGGATTTGTCGTCCCAATACCGACGTTGCCGCTGCTGGTGACTGCAAGATCGGGTGCACCAGACGCGGCTGCTCCACCCCACAGCCCTGCAACATAGTTTGTTCCGTCGCTATACCCACCGACAGCACCGAAATAAGACGCGCCGCTGTTAGACCTAAAGTCCATAGCAACGCCGCTACCAGCAACGCTAGGGTTCTGATTACCTGCGTCCAACAGGGCAATATTGTTGATTGTTCCGTTGGAGGTGTTTTCGTAAACATGCAGGTTTGTAGCGACGCTGCTTGTCCCAATACCGACATTGCTGTTTAGTTCAATAGCACCACTGCCTGCTGTATCAAGTGTTAAATTCTGGTTTGTGTTTACTGTGCTTATTGCACTACCACGAATGTGTAAACTTGGACTATCTGTATCACCTATCTCTAGTGCTTCTGCTTGTAGTGTTGCAAGATTAAAGAAAGCATCACTAGTATCAATATTATTTGTTACTGGTTCAACATTATATGTTCTAAATAATTTGAACTTACCATCAGTTGCATCACGAATAAGACCTGCATGCTGCAAGTTTACGCCGTCGTAATAGTGTCCAATAAATCCAATATCTAGTAAATCACTAGAGTCATTGTTACGAGCAAGTTTGATCAAGCTATCTTCAACATCTAGATCTGTTGTATTAACAGTAGTTGTTGTACCATTAACTGTTAGGTTTCCGCTTACAACTAAGTGATTCCCTACAGTTAAATCGTTAGTAACAATAGCTTGACTTGAAGTAAGTGTATCAGTAACTGTTAGATCATTACTAATAGTTACATCATTTGGTAGTCCAATAGTAATTTTGTTTGCGGTTACCGCAGTCTCAATTTCATTTGCAGTACCTTCAAAGTCAATGGTATCGCCTGTTTCAACTGTATCGTTTGATCCACTGTCTGCTTGTAGTGTAAAGATTGTTGTGCCAGCCGATAAGGCATTATCAACATAGTTCTTAGTTGCTGCGTCTTGTGCACTAACAGGATCTGTAACACCTTGTACTCTGTTAGTACCCATTTGTACGGTTTGACTGCCTGCAATAGTTAAGCCATTAAGTGTACCAACACTTGTAATGTTTGTCTGTGCAGCGGTAGTGAGTGTACCTGCAACGTTAGTTGCTGTAACAGTATCTACAAATGCAGTTGACCATTCATTGCCACTTGCACCTAAAGTGTAGGTACTATCAGCATTGGGTTCTAAGTTACCATCTATTTTCACTGAACCTGTACCGCCAGGTGCTAGGATCAAGTCTGCGTTTGTGCTTGTATTTTCAATAGTGTTTGCAGCACTGTTAATTTTAATGTTTCCAAACTCTGGTGAACTGGCAAGTGCAATGTTTACATCATCTGCGTTTTGTGTAAGAACTATATTACTATCGCCGGTAATACTTCTAAATCTAAGTTCGACGCCGGCTTTTTCTTTGAATAGGCCTACGCTATTTGCTACTGCTTGGTTAGCAGCACGGTTTGCTTCACCGCCTGCTGCGCCTGGCGCTTCTGCTGGTTGCCAGCCACTACCTGTCCAGGTTAGAACATAGTTTAAAACTGGACCTCCGTTATAATCCACATCACTAACATCAGCTAATGATGCGACGGCAATGCGGGCATCCGCTCTAGCATTTGTGTAGTATAGGTTTGTTCCGCCTTCTGGTAGTACATCAGTGTCAACCTGACCCGCGCCTGTACCGAAGTCAATTAGTGTATCGTCAATTCCGTCCACTTTTAGTACTACTGCACCTGATGTAACTGTAAAGTGATCTGAACTAAAACTTGCAACACCTTTATTACTATCGCTGGCATCTTCTGCGCTTATGGTTAATGTGTCTCCACTCTGTGCAGTATCAATACCTTCGCCGCCTGTTACAGTTAGTGTATCACCTAGATCAATAGCAGTGCTTCCACTGTCGCCTGTGACTGTGATTGTGCTGTTTGTAATACTTGAATTAGGAATACTTGCAAGGGCAATAACGCCAGTACCAGCAGTGTAAGTAACGCCAGTTGCTGATGTAGCACTAATATGTGCACGTACTTCACTAGCACTTGGACCTACATATGTAATAACACCGGTTGTGCTATTATAACTTAGACTACCATCACCGCCACTATCAGTAACACTAATGCTAGCTCTTGCACGAGCATCAGTGTAAAAAAGATTTGTTCCTTCAGTTACATTTGTTGTAGTTAATGTAAGAGCGTTTGAAGAATTAGGACTTACGCCATTAATAGTCTTAACATACGTTGTTTCAACTGTGTTAAGTCGCGTGTTTAGATCGGTAAAGTTACCGTCCATTTCAGTAAATGTCAATGGTGTAGATTTACTACTTCTAAGAGTGATTGCCATTTTTTACTAGTCCTCTGATATATTTATACACTTTTTTATTCTCTGATTTCAACATAATCTTCTTCAACATAATCAGCAGCAACATATCGAGGACTATCTAGTTCACGTAAATAATTACCAACTGTAGCTTCTTTATCCTTAAGGAAGTTTGCGTTAATTGTAGAAGAGGATTGCAAACCTAAACCATTTGCTGCTGTTGTAGATCCTTGAGTATACCAAACTTTAGTATGGGTACTAGTGTCTGGTAATTCCTGTGCAAGACTACCATCAATTACAGGAGTCATCTTTCTGTGAATTGGGAAAAATGAAGTTCCACTAGTTCCTCGTCTAAAATTCGTTATATAATTGTCTTCATAACTTATTTCCCAATAAGTGACTCGTTCTGCACCTATATATACAACGCCAGGTTGTTTGTCATTTACCCTTGCCAATGGCAACTTAGTTGCATCTTGTACATATATTTTAGTATCAGTTGGTAACAGATCCTTAGCAAGCTCTGTCCTGAAGTCCTTCGCAAGTCTTCTATATTCCCATTCACCTAACATATTATTCAAAATTCTGAAACCAACTGTTGGTTGAATAACATTTTCACTAAAGCTAGTAATTACTATTATACTATTAGATGTTACACTCTGCCCAGATAGACTTACTTTATTATTACCAACAATTGTGTATTCACCAGCATGCAGTTTGACGCCATTGAGTGTTACCCACAGGTAGTTAGTGTTAGTAATATTCCTATCCATAGTGTATTCAAAAGTGCTTAGTCCAGATATAGCTGTTCCATCAAATCCCGAACTATCAAATATTACATCATCAAATCCTACTTCTGAACTAACAATTTCACTTCCTAGTCCTTCAAATACCTTGGTTTGAATTCTTAAAGGATTATGATTAGCAAAACTAGTAACATATAACTTATCCCCGTTACTAAATGAAACAGTGTCATCCAAAGTGATTATATTACCATCAATTTGATAATCACCAGTTCGGACACTTACAATAACTGTATCTCCAGTACTGGGCGGATTGAAAAACTCAATAGTTCTAACACTGCTGCCATCTGATGGATTGACAAAATAGTCTATATTTGGTGTTTTATTGGTAACAGGATTAAGAGTGCTTCTATCGTCAGGACTTATAACAGTTACTCTAATATCACCATCTGCAAGTGTTGGCAATTCTCCCGCTGTAGTAGGTATACTATAAACTAAAGTACTACCATCAGCAACATAATGTTTTGCATTACTTGGACGTAATCTTAAATTACCAAGTTCTACTACTACATTACCCTCAAATGGCTGAGTGTATTGTATTGTTTTTTCTAGATCATATGTTTTTGTTCCGGATACCAATGTAATTTCCTGAGTATAAACCTCAGTCCATGCCTGTCTGCTTTCATCCTGATCATACATAAAGACATGTATATGATCACTATTAGCAGGTACATCAGTAAACTGTAAAAGAACTTTGTTATCACTGTCATTAACAGTGTAATCAATACCCTTAACTAATCTTATACCATTTTTAAGTACAAGTTGTTGATCAGCATTGGCAATTGGTATACCGGAAACAAATCCTGCTGTGCTTCCGTCACCAATAAATGTCTCCTCGTGAGACATTTTTTCACCTGTAACACCAAATCCATAAATGTAAACTGCACTACCAGCAGCTGGAGTATTTTCTAGTGTTACTGTTCTATCAAAATAATCAAGGGTAAGATTGCGTTGTGGTGTAGCACCTACCCAAACTCTAATAAAATCCACATCTTCTTTTGCTTGACTGCTGGCAAAACTAAATGTTTTTGTTGATCCATCAGCAGAATAAACTTTACTAATAACCTCAAAGCTGCTGCCGTCATACTCGAAGTCATTACTAGGATCAGTATAAACTTCCATGTCAAGGGTATCAAAAATAATTCCTGGTATAACCTCTTCTGGAGCATGACTATTATAGACATCAACAAACTTGCCACCGTCAATGTTTATATCTTCTGGGCGAGTTCCCAGAGCTAAATCCGCAAAGGTTCCTCTTATTATAGTATCTAATGAGCTTGTCCCACTTAAAACTGCAAGTCCGTCAGTATCAATGTCAAAATCATCATAGCCTATAGTATCAAAATTACCCTGATCAAACCCAGGCTCTAAATCAAACCCAGCACCAGTTACTCTATTTCCAGTATAATCAGTACCTAGCTGTAGAAGATTAAGATCGTCACCTAGCATACCAGATGTTGGTGCATAATAAGCTGCTATCCTGTCCGCATTAGAGGCTAATAACTCATCGCTGTATACTTCAAGTACTGTCGTTCCATTGGAAATTTCAGTACTAAATGTTGACCCGCTAGTAAATCCACCAGTAACAATACACTTATAAACTTCCTGCTCACCGCTAGTATTATTTTTATATGAGATAATATCTTCATAAGCATATGTTGTATTGGCAGTCCAGTCTTTTACTATAGAACTATAGGTAATTCTATCAAACTTAATGGTGACATCAAACTCTCTTGATGTTATATTTTCCATGCGTGGGGCTATAATACAACCCGTTCCTGCACCAGTAATAGTGATGGTTGGAGTTCTAGTATACCCACTACCGTTTTCTAGTAGGATAACTTCAATAATTTTATCTGAATTTGTTCTTGCTCTCGCAGTTGCAGTAACACCGCCTGGAAGATCAGGTGCACTGATAGTTATAGAAGGATCAATAATATATCCAGTGCCCTGATTAAGAATTACTAAACTACTAACTCTAAGACTATAATTGTCATTCCAAGGTTTATTAAGTCCTTGTTTTTGAAGTATCTCATCTCCGGAGTAATCGCCACTTGGTTTTCTAAAATATTGAAGCTTCTCATCATAAAAAGCATGAACATCAAAGTCTGTTATGTCACCACCAAAGGTATCTGTTCCATTGAATTTTGTAATATATTCGCGAATCTTTGTCTTATAAGGTTTAACTTCGTTAATATATGATTCAATAAACTGACTATTATCGCTTTTATATGTAGGATACTGATTTAGATTTCTTAATTTATGGATAACTTTTAAGAAGCTAGTTTTGAAAATCCAATCTGTTATACCAGTGTCTTCACTGAGTACATATTCAATTAATCTAAAAAATAACTTGTTCAAATGTATACTTAGATCATCAACAAATATTTCATCCTTTATTGCTGTAAGAATACTTCTTATCTCAGTAAAAGGAACATTATCATAATACTTAAAGTCAAATATATCATCGTCAAACCCAACATTCCTTGTAAAATCTGAGGTCGAGAATGTATACAAACTACTGTTTAATTCTACTGTTCCGTTTTCAATAATAACTTCTTTCCAGGTATTAGATCTTGTATATTCAAAGAAGCTAAAGTTTCCGTCGTCATTAGTTAAAACTTTTGCTGTCTGACCCACACTAGCATCCAAAGTAAGAAGTTCAGGTTCATTTTTCACTTGATAATGAGGAATTGTAGTTTGGTTATATCCTTCAGCATACCATGTTTTATATGACCAATATCCACTTGTAGTAAAAGACTGCACCTTAGTAAGGAACCAGGTCTTGTCTGCCTTTAAGGTGTAAATTGTCCAATTATTATCTAATGATTCATCTTTATCTACAAGAACGTTATATCCAGTAGACAGAGTGTTTACGTTTAAATAATCTCTTTCATCAATATTGTTGACCTTTTTATCCCATTCACCACTTTGTGAAGTAGGCTGGAGTTGACTTGAGAACAGACCAGTAAGTGGTGATTGTCTAACTATTGGTATCGTTTTAAAGACATCGTTACAATAATCAACAGCTATTTTAATAGCCATTCTCCTATTCTTTAGTAGTGTTTGTCTTGGTCTTATGAATATACCATACCTGTTAAACTCATTTAATGTAGGATCTGGAATAATGTTTCCTGTCGCGTCTGTTCCAGCCATACTGTCTACTAGCTTATTCCAAATTTTAGATGGAATTTTTTGTGCACTATCTCCCTCAGAAACAATATCAAATTCACTGTGAAGAATTCCTTCATTGGGAACAACATCATAGTTAATACTCAATACAGTATTGTCGCCACTAATATTTTCTTTTACATTTGTAAGAGAAAGTGCGCTCTGAGATAAGAAACTAACAAACTTAATTCCTTGACCTTTAGGGTCTGCAATAAGGTTAGCAACTGATTGTATACTAATGTTCCTAAAATCTGCTTCTGGAACACTGAGTTTTCCTTTTACCCAGAAATAATATTTTGTTGTTGTACTATTAGTAGCCGTGTTATATTGTTGAGTTGAGCTATAATAGGTGTCATCTTCATGTTTTGGTGTTCCTTCATATCCCGCTGCAATATATTCACTGGGCAACACATCACTTTCTACCCATTCATATACGTCAATTGAGCTGCCAGGAAAGAATTGCCCCCAATGATTTGCCCTGTAATCTATATCGCCTTGTTCATATTCTATAATTGAACAGGTTTGCAGATCCCACCAAACTTTGCCAATATACTCATTATCCCATGAACGCCCACTACTGTTGTCAGGACTTGTGGTATAGGCTGCTGGATCATATGGTGTCATATAGTTAATTTCAGCTTCAGCTTGTCCTACAAGTTTACCCTTATAAGGATCAATATAGTCAAGGAAATTTGTAACTATATCATTACTACGATCGTAAAGTATTGTACGATTTATTAGACCTATATCAACTTTCTCAACTTCATTTCTATAAAGCTGCCAGCCTTTCTTACGCAATGGATTAACAAATTCATAAACTGTGCCACTATTAACTGCTGAAGTATCATCTAATCTTGATCCAACAAAAAGTTTAGAATCCATATATGCTACACTGTAACCAAATTGATCCAAATAACTTATGTCGTCACTTTGAAGTTGCTGTATAAACCCATATTTGAAAGGATTAGTAATACTCGCAGTACCAGAGGGTAGTAGTTGTTCAAATGTATAAACTGCTCCACTCTGTGTCTTTCTATCAATAAACGTTGTACTGTCTGAATCAAAGGTTGTCAAGTATTTGCCGTAATTAACGCTAGTGGTGTCATTGTCTAAATCAAATCTTGTACGTGATAGCGTACTTGCTACATCACTAGTAATAACTAATTCTTGCAGACTTAAATAACCATTATTTTCAAACTTGTTAAAGGCGATTGCGGTACCAAAGTTTTCATTTTCAAATCCGGCTGGATGATTGATTTTCTGCACTAGCCTAAATGGTGTTATTTTACTTGTCTTAAAACTAGACCCAACGCCTGGTCTAATTCTCATTAACCTATTAGTTGTATTATTCGCACTGCTTATGTAAGCATTACTGCCTACAAGAGATGTACTTATATTAACAATATTAGCATTAGCAATATCAGAAACCAATTTAGCTTGATCATTACTTGTAGATGACATTGTAACTTTAAAGTCATCTACATAAATTGTGTCCCCGCTGGTTACAGAAAATCCTGACTCTGTTGTTATGTTACCAAACTTCATTCCAGAATCAGCAAATAGGAATACACTTCCTGTGTTAGGATTAAGTTCATCTTCTCCAGGTGCGCCTATAGCTATAATAGATCCATAAGCATCTATTGCCACACTTCTTCCAAAATTTTCACTGTCTGATGGCGCCTGATCTGTTAAATTTTGATCTATCTTTTGTACTTCTTTGTATGTGCCTGTAAATATTCTTACCGTACTACCAGCGGTTGGTGTATATCTAAATGTAATGGTGTTGCTTGAAACACTATAATAGTTTATACTACTTCCATCACCATCATCAGGGTCTGTTATTGAGGTAAGTGTTTGTAAAACTCCGTCAACTTCTACATAAAACTTACCTGGAAGATTGGTTTCTGTAGTGAACGATTTAGTAGTACCATTACAACTAAATGCTTCTACTGTCATATTAAAAACATACGCTTCACCTGCGTCTTGATATACCGTACTTGCAGAGTTTGCAACTTCTGCATAAGGGGCGCCAACAACAAGTGTTCTACCACTGTTGTCAATATCAATTGATTCTCCGAACCTATCTCCACTCATAGAATCACTACCAGTAATAGTTTCTATTAATTGATAATGAGTCTCCTGTCTAACAACAACTTTTAGACCGTTTGCTGGAATTGATGTAAAAGTAATATTATTACCGCTAAGTGTGTAATCTAAGTAGGGGAAATAAGTTTTACCCAAGGTGTCTTGTAAATATATACTGTTAACACTTAAAGGCGTAAAGTTTAATGTAAATGTGGCAGTAATCCCATCACCACTAATATTATCTATACTATTCTTATTTGTAGCAATATCATTTAAAGCATATACATACACTGTATTTGTACCAGGGGCACTAACAAACATATAACGATCATCTTTTGAAATTTTAATCTGTGTACCAAATTGTGCGCCTGAGGCTATACCATTAATTGATATTGCTTGCGTTTGAATATAAGATCCGGCTCCCTGATTTTTGAAAACAGTTACATAACCCTTTGAACTATTACTAGAAGGAGCACCAACAGCACCGTATGATCCACCTAACCCTAAACCGGTACCAAAATCATCTACAAGTCCGCTCTTATCACTTAGTGTGATAATTCCAGTTTCAATGAAAGAATTACTTTCATCAATAGCAAAAAATGTCGCAGAACCTGTTCCGTCATTGGGGGCGCCACTAGCAGCGGTTATACCTTGATTGCCTATAGCAATACTGTGGCCTAGATAAGCATTTCCTATCTTGCTATTAAGGGTTTTAAATGTTTGCTTGGCCCAGGGTTCATCTTTCTTATACACTGCCCATTTACTATTCGAATCATCATCAATCCAAACAAGCTCATTTTTATTCCATCCAAAAGCTGGTGTGCTGGAAGTTATATCTGATAGGCTTGAAAATCTTGATCTTGTTAATTTAAACACAGGATCTCTTAGTTGCTGACGCTCTATTTCTATATCGGATTTAACAACAAAGCTATTTGGTGATGGTATACTGTCTATTTGATAAAAGCCTGAATATACATCTGTTGTTTTAATTAATACTTGTTGACTTAGTTTAAAGCCGTGATTTCCACTTGTTTTAAACGTAATAAATCCGTTAGTACTTGATACAGCACTAGTAATTTCAACAGTTGTTTCTGAAACTCTGTATACAGTCCAATCAGGAGAAACATTTTCATCTCCAGGACTTCTAGCTATCCAGATCTTTTTGCCTCTGCCTATCTTGTTGATTGATTGATTTAAATTTTTTAAATCTGTTGATGCCCACACTGTAAAGTCAATATCATCTAGTCTAGGATATCCAGCAGAAGTTAAATCACTATTTGGTGTATATGCAGACCGTACATTTAAAAACTTATTAGAATATTCGTTAGGAACAGTAAGTAAATCTTTTTTCAATAATGAAATATAGTCTTGATTAGTTTTCTGTGTGCTATCAGCTAATAGTTCAATAATGACTGGGTTATTCTCTTTCTTAGATTCTTTAACAATGAAAGATATAACCTGGTTACTGTCTATGCTTCCAAATTCACCAACTCTAAATCCCCATTCTTCATAGAAATTTATTTCCTGATCAACGTTAGTTAGATTAGCTTTAACTAATTTGTTTATACTTTCCTGAGTACCCTTAGTTTTTAATAAACCTTGATAAAACTTTACTTGGCTTACATCGTCCAAGCCTAGATTTTCTAAATATCCTCTGCTCCTAAAACCAATTAAACCTTTAGCTGCTTTTGAAGTTCCAACCTCTAAATTCACCTTGTTAACATCAAAGAATTCGTTAAAACTCTCAGCCTTAGTAGCAATATTAGGAAGTAGACCATTGGTCATGTACTCATTAACTACCCAATCGTTATAGTCAAAGACTGTCTTTCCGCCATGATTAACTTTTGCTGCATATACCTTGTCTCGGAAACTTACATAGTCACCTTTTTTATAGTCTTTATTTTGCTGCCATATTTCAAATTTATTGTCGTTAAAAATATAACCGGGTGCATGTAATGTACCATTCCATTGGCCAGCCTTGAATCCTACTAGTTTTACTCTATCCTGTCTATTTCCTAGCTCAGGTTGATATACTATGTCATTAAAAATAGTTTTGTTATCAAGAACAACATAATGTTCATATTGAATAGGACTTACATTTGCACTATACAACACATTTTGATCTGTATTTACAGTGATAGTAGTTTGATTATCTATTCGTGATACATTATAGTTTGATTTACGTATGGATGCACTATTCTGATCCTTTAAAGTATTTGATTTAGAAAAGTCATCAGTCGTTGTAAATGGTCTTTCGATCTCCAAATAATCATAGGCAGGACTAATTGCTAATACACTACCAATAGGCCAATTTTGATCTGTCCAAAACAGGAATTCCCTTGCCCCAAGAATAAAATCTTGCGGTTCGCCTTTTTCTGTTACACTCTCAAATTTCATACCTTTGGCATTTAAATACCTTTGATAAGCATTTAAGAAATCAGCAACCTGTCCCTTGGATTTGAGTACTGTCCCGTAGGGAACATCTGCGTAAGCATCCATAAAATTCTTAAAAATTTTAATTGATTGATTACCAACAGTTACAGTTGTTGTATCAGTTCCACGTACACTTGGCACTATTCTAAAAAACGGATTTTCTATATCGTAACCTGTTATCTTATATCCACTATGTACAATCGAAATTTTTACGCCGGAGTAAATTACTCTTTCTAATGGATTAGATTTATGCATTATAAGGTTATAGTTTTCGTCTGGCAAAAATATTGTTTTGTTACTGCTCGATGGCGTAGCCTGCTCGGATATAATTTTTAGATACTTTTTATCACTAAATCCTGATAGTTGATACATTAGATTTAGTGTTAAGTTTCTAATTCTAGTTTGAGTATCAGCAATAGACAAACCACGATTTACTATGTAGTTGTAGATAAATTGGTTATATCCCTCTACTCGATTTACTTCAGTAGTATTTTCTTTTGCAACACCGTGTATATAGAAATCACCTAACTTTGGTCTATAGCTTTTGTCTGTTTTTATTATCTGAGAATACTCTGTCTGTTTGCTATAAAGTCCAGTATCAAACATCAAACTTAGATATTTTGCTGGCTTTTTGATAGCACTAATTATTTGTATTGCAAATGGCCATTCACTTGACCTTCTCCAAGCAGTCTCCTGAGGACTATAATCACCAAAACGCCATGCATCATCGCTATTCGCAGAAGTTACATCCTTGATTAAGAATTCGGTGGGAGAGCGTAAACGACCTTGATCATCGACTGGAATATAATCTAATAATTCAGGCTTTTTATAATTGTTATTAACAGTATAGGTATCAGTAACTGCGCTAGAATATACTTTTCCGTCTCTAATGTCTTCCCATAAAATATTATTACCGCGAGTATATGGTGCAACACCGTACCTATCGTCCCACCAACTTGGTTTTTGACTATGCCCTAACATTTCCCATGGAGTTAAATGTGGAGTATCAGTATCATAAAACCATTTGTATATTCCTCTCCAGAAACCCGGAACTCTACGACCTTCTAATTTGGTTGTACCATTAGTGTGATTCCATGAAAATTGATTAGTCTCATTCCATGTAGTATTTTCAACTGTATCAACTCTATTTTTGATAGCCCATTTACCATACAAACTTCTTATTATTGAAAGTTCGCGACTTAGTGATACAGAGCTGTTGGGTCTCCAATAACCTGAAAGCACTGAGTCAAAATCAAATAAATCATTTCTAAACTGTGTCTTAATATTGTTATAAACACGCTTTTCAAATTCAAGTATAACGTCGTCTCTTATGTCTCCATAAGTTGCCCAAATACTTCCATCATGTCCTTGTAATACTTCTTTTGGCACACTGTAGGTATTATCAATATATTTACGAGGTGTATACTTTTTCCACAATCCTAATTTAGTAGGAGTTGGAGGCACGAAACTTCCATCTGTATTAGTGTATTCTCTAATTTCAAATTTATCATTAAGAAAAGTGACAAAACTATCATTTAAAATAAACGCGGCATTAATAGTATCAAAGGTATAGTCTACACCTTCGAGCAGTTGTGTTTTAACATTATTTCTTATATGATAGATAATTACTGCTCTTTGACTTATGCTAGTTAAGTCAAATTGACTACCGAATTCATATACTCTTTCTTTGATATCTTCAACTGTTAAATTAACAGTAGAAAAAGTATTGCCCCAAGGTACCATATCAGAATAATAGAAGGGGAAAGATACTGTTTTGTTATTGACCATAAACAAGAGAATATCATCAACACATTTCGTTATATTTCTATAGTCAAGATCTAACTTATCTATATTCTCTATAAACCTATTCTTGAATCTAGTATATTCCTCCATACTATAAATTAGACTATCAATTATATTAGCTTCATCGCTAGTAATGAGATATTGTCCTAATATAGCACCAGCACTGTGCTGTAAAATTTTTCCAGGATATACTCTGTAATTTAAATCTCTTATATTATTTGATCCTAAACTACTACCCTCAAATTCTTTAATGTTGTTGGTTATTATAATTAAATGATTGCGAATTTGACCTAGTGATAGATTTTCAAAATCATCATTGTTAGCATTATTTTCTATATTTTTTGGTATCTCGAAGTACCCATTTTCAATTATTGTATCTGAAAATACACGTAATGTTACAACATCATTTTTAGTTAACGACTTTTTGAACACAACATAGTATTTCTCATTCTGATTTAAAATACTGTATTGATTGTTTGATATAAAGTTACTGTTAACAAAAACCTGTAGGCTGCTTGTTACAGTGTCTTTAGGTTTCGCTCCAATTTCAAAGGTATAAAGTTCAGAGGCAACAGTATATGTTACTATTTGAAACTGCTTGCTATCTTCTAGTACCTGTGTCCAACCATTCAATAGACTTCTTTTATTTGTCTTTTTGTCTATGTAATGAACGTGGCCACTTCTTACAATAACTTTGGTTAACCCTGTATTTTTTACATATGTAAATGTATCTTTTATATAATTGTTCTCAAAAACAATGTCACCAATGTTTTCAAAATTATTATAGGTTAAACCAAATTCTAAAACCTGATCAGTTGCTGCATTACTGTTTCGTTTGTAGCTAAAAAGTTTACAACCAGAAAAAGTTGAGCTTGGATAGACACTGGTATCTCCAAAACTTTTATGATTGCCGTCAAATACATCAAACAATGGTTCTTGATTAATCTTGGTTTTCTGTTGTGCTCTGAGCCACGTGCTGTTCTTATAATAAAAAACTACGCCTTGATTTTTAGCACCAAGTATACTTGTTACATTACTGTCATTAGGCACAGTGCCTATTTGAACAAGGTTTATAATTTTTCTTGTATTAGCATTAGCATCTTCGTCAATAAAATCTACTCTAAAAATCTTGTTCTTTAAATCTGGATCAGCCGTGAATATAACTGTCATCTGAGGCAATAGATCTATACTGTCACTAAAGTAACCGGTCTGACCATTTACATTTGACAGAGCATCTGTTTCAGTAACATCAACTACAGATACAGGATCAATACTATAAACGCCATAGTTAAAGAGGGACAAGTTTGGAGTGAATTCAATAATTGGCCGTTTAGCTCTTGCAGTATCATCCACAGCAGGCGTAAACTTATTATATTTGGCGGTTGCTTCAATAACCTGTCTATGAAACCATCTATTTCCTCTTGCCCAAGCATTGTTATCAACACAACTCCTGTTGGCAACTATATAGTCTTGCAATACTGGACTGTTTGAACTACCATCATAGTTTGTTGAATCAAAGACTACACTATCATAAGGTTCTTCCAGGGTTTCTGTAAAAGGCTCTGGTGTAGTTAAACTTTTTGCTAGAGTCAAAGTAATTGAAGACCCAACTCCTTCAACATAATAAGTTTTGTTTTGATAACTGGTTGGTGTAACGGTTGTGTCAAACTCTATTTTAAGGCCATTAGTAAAAATGACACCATTGGGACTTGTATAATTTTCTTTTCCTAGAACATCATTAACGACGTCAATAATAGAACTTTTTCCATCATCAATAAGAACAATGCGACCAAATCGAGTTGAATCAACGCCATCCTGATAATAGAGTTCGTCTGCTAGTGATGTTAAAGGAGGGATAAGTTCAAATTTATTACTTGTGTTTTTCCATAGCTGACGATTTCCGTAAGTTTTGCCTTGCTTGATTCTAACTTTTTGACCCTGCGGAACTGCTGTAGTTCTTGTAAGTGTAATAGTCTGTGTTCCGCCAATATCTTTTAATGCAATAGCATACACATCATATCTTTGACTAAGTGATATTCTGGTAGTCGCATCAAAAGTAGTTCCTGCTTGACTAAATGGATATCCGTCAAATGGTGATCCCGCGTCCCATAAAGTTTCATCTTCACTGTCATTTAAAAATACAAGAGTCTTACCATTTATTTCAGTAAATGTATCTATACCACCATACGTATCAACGAATTTACTATAGACCTGGTTATGTATTTGACTATATGATAGAGTTGAACAAAAATCCACAGAAGCAGCAGTTGTCATTTCTGTAAAAAAGGATTGATCATCCTTCATTGGCACATTGAATGTGATTCTTCCAACGTCTTCACCATTGTTACTTACACCGACAACATCTCGCGTGCTTACGTTTTGTTGTGCAGAACTTATACCTGTTAATCCTATCTCTGTTTGAATCCAGAAGGGGATACCTGGCTGACTTACATTAAATGTATAGGTGCCACCCCTAGCCAGATAGAGAGTTTCGTTGCTGGTTGCGGTAGTGTTATTAAATCTGTATACGGGTTGACCTGTAACAACTTGACTCGTTTCTTCATCAAACGTAGTAGAATCATATCCTACTGTATCCCAGGGTATTTGTGAATAGGTTGTTCCTTCTCTATAAACAGTATAGTCCTCTGTCATATCTACAGTGTTGCCAAAAACATTAACTCTGTCAGGACCACCGGGTAACCAGAAGTATTCTCCGTAGTTGACTAATTTATCTAAATCTACAAAGCCACTCCAGTTATAGTATTCCTGGCTGAATAGGTCATTGGGATTTTCTGTATTACCGTTGTAGTATCTAATATTATTCAAAAAGTCTATATAGGAACTTGCACTTTCTACAGTACCTTCACTATTTCTATAGACTACGCCAGGCTCTAATTGATAGTTTGTTCTGTCAGTAGATATTTCACTAAGATATCCATCACCTGCTGTATAGTTCTTAGCAAACTTTCTGCCAATAAAACCGTCAAATCTTGTGTCTCTGGGTTCGCTAATTAGCTGGTCTAGAGTAGCGTTTAAAAACTTACGGTTACGTTCAGTTTTAAAAACTTCTGGTAAAAAAGTCTGACTTTTACGAGTTGCCATTAGTAATTATATCCAGTGTTAGTAATATTTGTATTGTTAGTCACTGTATTTACAGTTGTAGAAAGTGAGCTTTTTCCTGCACTTACGCTTTCAACACTAAGATTATCAGATGCGGTATTTACTACTGTTCCTGATGCAGTCAATTGACTAGCAGTAATAACAGAAATAATTTCTACATCATTAACTGTCGCACTGCTTATAAAGATCTCGTCTCTTGCACTTGTAATTTGAAGTAAACTACCAAAGACGTTGGTTGTGTCTTTAGGTACTATAGTAATACTAAGAACATCTGGGGACAATTCTTGATGAAGATAAGCATCTAATTCACTGAAGTAAAAAGTGTCGCCAAAATCCCAATTTTCAAGAGCAAAATAATTATTAATTGCTCTGATTACATTTGCTTTAATTTCACTATCACTTTTTAAAGTAGCTTGATTTTTAATTACTTTAAATGTTGCTTGTAAACTAGCATCTGCTTTACTGCCAAACAATGGTCTAAAATTTATAGAGTGGAATATTAGAGCATCACTAACGCTTTTATTGGATTCAAGATTGCCAAATGAATCTCTTAACTCTAGTGTTGAAGGTTTAGTAGGCTTTTCTACTCTGCCAGTGATATCTGTTACCCAATTTCTAAAATCTGTGTTATATTGTCTTGTAAGAATATAAAGATCAATAATATTACTTGGACTTGGATCGATTCTTCTATTATTGGGCGCATTGTGACTATACTGGAATAATAAATTATTTCTTCCAGTTTTCTTTATATAATCTGTTGTAATCTTTATATTTTTTGTACCGCCAGAAGCTTCATAAAGTATGTAAAATACTCCTGTACTTGAAGCATAAAATATTTGCCCTAGACTATAACTAGCAAGTATAGTTCTTATTTCACTTTCTGTGGTGTATGTTGTTTCTATAGTTGAATCAACTACTGGTTTGTATCTAGTAAACCCTGCCGAATCTAGGTATGTTGTATAAAAAACTACTTTTCTGGCACTGTTTGTATCAGGAGATACGATTGTTTCAAAAACCTCTGGATCGTCAGGCACTCCATCACTATCACTGTCAGGAAAGGTTACTTTAATTTTTTCATTAAGAGTGAACCCATCTGATTCAATATATGCTTTATCTATTTGTAGGGGAATATCTAAACCTATAGGCAAACTGCTGTCAGGCTTGTTATTGACTTTTAAAACTTTAATAGTGTCCTTAACAGTTTTGCCTGATACGGGATCAAAAACTTTTAGATCGCTGTCAAAGTAAAAGCGAGTTTCCTTTACACTTTCAAATGTATAAGTGGTACTTCTATATTTTACAGTATAGGTTGCACCATCATTTGTGAATAATAGAAACCAACTGTTGTCTAATCCTAAATTACTTTGATCTCCAGTATTTGTAAGACTAAAAGTTGTACTTTGGTTTAGATTTAGGCTACTGATAATTTCCCATGTTCCAGTTTCATAATCATATCGTAACCCAAAAGTTTTAAATGTAGCAATATTGTCTGCTATAGTTGACTTGTTTTGACTAGTTAGCGTGTTGTTCCACACAGGGTAAATTTTAGAAAGTATTGCCCCTGTTGGAATTATCTCGCTCATAGTCACTGGGCCTGTGCCATTTCTAAGATTACCCACGCCTTGATTTGTACCATCATCAACAACTTTAATAATACTTGCCCAAATATAATCTTTAGTATTCAAATCTCCACTTGAACCAGTTATGATAGTATTATTAATATCAAAAACTTTACCAGCTGGAGCAACAAATTTAAGTAAACTATTTGTATTAGCATACTTCAAACTACTACTAGCAAAACTACCAATTGATGCTGGATTGCCAGCTGAATTTTTAAAATAGCCAGTTACAGTACCAAAACTCCTTGTAGTTTGTTGCCATGTACTGTTAAGACTGGCAGCATCCTTTTTAGTATAATTTTTTATGTAAAAATGAAAACTTTCATTATTTTGAATAATCGGTTCAATTCGTCGTGAAAGAACATTGAATATGTCACTTCTAGTAGTAAAATTAAAACTAAAACTATTAACAGGCTCGTCAATAAACAGAATACCATCACTAGCAACAATATTTGTACTGCTGTATTTTCCAGTTGTATCACGCACATCTAGGTATCTGCTGATACCACTTGATGTACGATTTACCGCTTTACTTTTTAAAATATCTGTATAGTTTGTAAATGGGAAGATCTGATAATCTTCAGCGTTAATCATACGATTTTGAGTATAGTATTGCTGTTGTGCCTTTAACTTTACATCATTTAAATTTTCTCTGGCACTTGCATTAGAAATTGTAGTTTGAAGTGCAAGATTTACTGTAAGGCTCTGTAGTGTATTTGTCTTGCTGACATAGGGAATATTGATCTCTATATCCTGCATATCACGTGGAGCGATTTTATAGGTTAACCCATTACCCACTCTAAAATAGGTTCTAAAATTACCCACTGGGGTAGTAGTGAAAACATCATCACCAAATACTATATTGATTCTATCATTAACAGCACTTTCTACAGCGAATAAAGTTTTTATTTCCTTACTCAAGCTATTATAAATTACGTTAGTACCATTTAGCGCAGGTACTTTTGTCCATCTTGTTGATTCATTACCCTGTGAATCTAATTCATATAACCAAACATCATTATTGTCAATGCCATTTACGCTTAATTCTACTACACGGTTTGGCAACTTTTCATTAATTGAAAAATCTACAGTTTGCAGGCTTCCTTGTTTAAAATAAAAGAAGAAACCAGTGTTAATACTATTAAACCCTCTATCGTCACTTCTGTAAATTAAGTTTAATGTATCCCTTGGTCCTGGGGGGACTTCATATAGATAGTTTGAACCACTATATGTTCCATTAACTACTTCAAAATCTATAGTTCTACCATTTACGTTAGTAGAGAATTCATAAGCAGCAATACTACTGGGTATAGTTCTAATATTATATTCTTCAATTTTAATTCCACCTATAGATGTTCTTAATGATGGATTACTAAACTGCTGCGTACCAACCATGGCTGCATTCATAATAGTTGTAAATTGTTCTAGGAAATCTGGATTTGTTGTATCGCCCCAAAAAATTTCAGTATCTTGAAGATTGTTACCATTGCTATCAAAAACTTCTTCACTCGTGCGTACACTAGTTACTTTTAGTAACCCTCGCCCAATTTGGCTACGCTTTACATTGTAATTAAGCATCCTGGCAAGACGTAAAATACTTGAACGTCTTTGTGCAGTTTCTAGGAAATTTTCTCTTGCATTAAGATCAACACGGAAACTCATACTCTGAGTTAGAAATGCTATAATATCAATTAGAGCTATATATTCACTACTCTCAATGAAGTCATTGAAATCTTCTGGATAATAGGTTCTAATATAATCAATTATAGTTTTACGAACAGTCTGATAGTCGTAACTTTGAAAGTTAACTTCCCTAAATGCTTCGTAAATCTTTGTCCAATCTTCAGCAGCAAATAAGTTTGATTCTCTAGTGGTACTAGCCATTAATTTATCTCACGTTGTTATACTATATTTATTTGTTATAGAATATACGTATATTATAGGTTATTATCACGTAAGAATGTGATTAGTAATCGCTCACTAGCATCAGTAGCCACAAAAACCAAGTCAACTTCTACTTGAATACCATTATCAAATTCAGATACTATTATATCTTGCGCAATTACCCTAGGATCGTAATCAATTGTGGTTTGCACTTCTTGAAGAATGGCATCTTTTGTTTCTTCAGTTAATGGATCCATTATATACTCGTATATACTTGATCCAAAGTCAGTGTTGAATAATTTTTCACCCTTACGTATAGCAAAATGGTTTAATATATCGCGCTTAATAAGATCTTCATCAGACAGGCTTACTGATTGGAAACTGTTATTTAAAGTAGTATAGCCACGGTATAAAGACATAGTATGTTATTTACCCTATATGTATAAACCTTGCCTAGCAAAGTAATCAAAGTTCTCTCTGGATTGTTCATAAGCACTTGCTCCCTTTTGAGCATATGTGGATAGCTTTTTATACAAGTCTTGAGAAGATTCAATAACTGTTGTGCCTGGTATAGGCTTAGGTTCTAAAAATTCGCCAGCCCTTAATTTTTTTGCATAATCAGATCCAGACGCATATGATGCTGTTAGCATAGCTGATACGACATTGGGTGCATCTGTAGCTTTTATACCGCCATTAGTAGCTAATTCTTGATATTTTTTTGCCAGATCTTTTTGGAATATGTCTTCTTGAAGAAAAGAGTTAGCAAAAAAGTCGTCTAGATCACCAACACCATTTTTTCCAGTCCAAATTCTAGGATCAGATAGTTGGCCATTAAAGACAGCTTCAGGTTTAATAAATCCTTGCTCTTTTAAAGTTTGTGTAGTAAGTCCAAACTTACCTATAGCCCTCGTTACACTATCAACATGATTATATTTTCCATTGCTACCTACTAACTCTGAAATGCCAGCTGAAATAGATCTCATGTTATTTGCATCTAGAACACCCAGAGGATCTGGTAAAGACTGGTTCACTAAAACTGCTTCGTTAATTTTTTCACTGTTGGCACCCTCTAGGATACTATCTAAACCATCGTCGCTAACCACAGGAGGATTTTTGGGAAATGAAACTGTTTTATTAATATCTCCATTAAACACTGTAGGTTGTGTTGTTATTCCATGTTCTACGTAAGGCTCGTGTGTTGGCGCACGATCCACTGTTGTTTTTAATTCGTTATTGGCATTCCAAAAACCTTTACCATCAATCATAGTATCTTTTAGAGTTGCTAAAGGTATAGCTTTGCCTTTGGCTGCTCCTGCTGCACTTCCTTGTAGAGCTATACAACCTGCTTTAACGTTAAGTGATGGTCCAGCTTTAAGATTCATTGTGCCTGAGGATTCAATATTTGCTGCTGAACCACTCTTAATGTCAATCCCCTTCGAGCCAAACATTCTTGCTGATCCTTTGCCAGAAAATACATCTATAAGAGTTCCTCCCTCTAAGTGTGTTGTGTTTTCACTTACTAATTGAATAGTAGACTTAGCATGAAACTTAATATTTTGATCTGCATGGAAATTTATATTTTTACTACGAACATTAACGTTGGTTTCACTGTATAGGTCAAGTTGACCTTTCTTATCCATCTGAATCCATGATGTGCCGCTGGAATTACTAATGTAAATAAAATCTTCTGTATCATGCAGTAGTATTTGATGACCATGGCTTGTTCTTATACGTACCTGATTGTTGTTACCTTCAATATCACCATCATCCATGGTTAGTGAGTGGCCACGAGCTCTTCCGGATTTCCCAAGAAGTGTGTTAAGGTCATCTCCCACTAATTTAGTAGCCGGGTTATTTTTGAGACTACTTATAACAGGTGTTTTTGATATGTCTACACCGGTTTTAGATTTTCGCCTTCCCTTTGTTGTTATACCTACAAGTTCACTAGGAGTCTCACGCATGTAATTACTGGTCGTAAGACCTCGAAATTCGTCCTTATCTAATCCCTGTTTCTTTAATGAACTAAAAGAGTCTAAATCTATTTTCCTTTTAGGTTTGAGCCAGTTAGTTAATTTACTAGTATCTTCTATACGATCATTTAGGTCGAGCGCAGGTGCACGAGTATGTCTAGGGCCATCACTTCCTTCACTAACAAAATTACTAGTCATCCCAGATTCAGGTAATGTTTGCATCATATATGCATCAGGTGCACAGGCAAACCAAAAACCTTCAGCATTTCTACCTTCTGGAAACACACAAAGGACTCGTGTTCCAATGTCCGGACACGGATAAACTATACCACCTACACTCTTTGTACCGTCCTGGGCTTCAGATCTACTGTAAAACGGGGTTGCATATCTAACCTGTCGCCATTGCGAGGTAGTTTCTTCAAGAGGTTTACCAGTTTGAGTACCAGTATTTCCGTATTGGGGGATGAATACACTTAAAACGCCCATATGAGTTGGATGTGAATTTACCTTTACAATACCAATTACTATGCCTTTATCTTCATGTATTCCGCGGACGTCTTCAGTTTTGAAATCTTTATCGCCACCCTTTGCCCCTAAATTTGTATAATCAAACATTAGCCATATCCTATCCTTTGTTTTTTTAAAAGTCTGTTGGCAACAGATCTATGTTAAAAGGTAAGTTAGTTACTTTAGATCTGCCACCCAAATTAGTATTACTATCTAAATTAGTAATTGAACTGGGATCATCTTGCAACTGTTCACTTATCCTTCGCTGGTTGTCTAATTCTACTAGAGCAGGATCATCTTGCAAGGATTCACTTGTTGTAGGTACATTAGCACGTACTTTAGCACCCGCAGTTGATTTTACTTTAACAGGCGTAGCACCAAGACCATATCCTATCATGTTCGCTTCTTCTATATCTTTTTGTTCTTGAATAGCCCTTTGGTTATCCAAATATTTGCCAGATTCTTTACTACGAACAACTGTATCTTTTACTGGCTGCATATGAGTTCTGAACCCTTCTAGTTTTTGAGAGAATATGCCTCCTGCAAAAGTAGTTTGTATTTCAACAATCTGATAAACTCCACTAAATTCACTCGTAGAATACTTACTATTGGTGTTTGGATTAGCTAGACCTGACAGATCATCATAGTCAATTGGAGTTTTTAGATTAACCTGTATATAGGGAGGACTTAAATCATAATTTAATGTGTCGTCTGGCATGTAGGGAGTATTATACAGTTCCCTTCTTAGTTCTTTATCTTGCCAAAAACTATCCCCTGTAGGAATATATGCAGGATCTCCTACAACATCTAATTTTAACCCAATAAGATCAGTACCATCATGCATTATTGTACTGAATAAATCTTTTGCACGTTTTTCTTCAACTGTTGTATCTGTTTTTAAGCTTTCACCTTCAGTACTTTTGGGTGTGGTCCTTATTTGAGGAGATGCAAAAGTGTCATGAGTTTTATTGTCTACAGGTACACCTGTTCCTAAAGTATGTGCCTGATAGTATGCCGTATCAAAATCTAATGCAAACCCTGTTACTTGTGTATTTTCACCAGTGAAAATATAATTGTAAATTTTATGAATACCCTGTCCCTTAGGTTTACTTGGAGGTGCCCATGGAAAATCACTGTAATAAACGTCCGTGGGAACAATATCATATCTTATTTTAAAAGCATACCTGCCTGTTTTTTTATCCCAACCTATCACATCAATGATTTTGGGTTTAACTTTAAACCAAGAAATAGGCATATTTGTCTTACTAGTTTCATTTTTGTTATTTTCAATATCTTTTATTATATTTTTATTGATATAGTTGCTACTGACCACAATATGGGATATAAGTTGAACCAAGTTTGTACCTCTGTTAATACGAAAAAGTTGTTTTGATTTGTCAATAGTTACAGAACCTTTTAACGCTTGTCCAAACTGTTTTGATAAATTATCAATCTCAGTAGGCGTATTCTGCGGGTCAAACCTGTCAGGGACTATTTTTGCATTTAATATTTCTGGAGCAACTAAAAATGATATTTCATCAGCTAGCTCTATTTCGGCAGGAACCGTTGTAAAATTATTACGACTTGTTTTATTAGATTCACTATCGGGAACCTGCCTAGGTTTAGTCAAACTTTTATAGTAGTCGTTTATAGCATCTGCAATATTGGTACTTGATTTTCCCAATATAACTTGTGTTTCAGCCCTTAGAGCATCCTCCACATTAATTGCGTTACCACCACTTAAGGTCGCGGCGGCTATATTATTTTGAATATCCTGATCAGTATATTTTCTTTCGTTTGTAAATCCCTGTACACTTTTAGAAAAAATATCTCCAACATTATTTGCTTGTATTTGAATATTGATTGGAATGGTTGAACGAATATTTTTAAACACATCCTGATGGTATGGTATACCCGCACATTTATAAGTAGCTCCTGATGCATCAACACTAAATTTAATTTCCATTATTCTTATTGGAATGTATTTTGGTGCAATTAACTTATTAGACGGTTTACCATTATCATCATATCCCTTGAATGATATTTCCAAACAATAGGGAGTTTGTATGTAGTTTTGTTCTTCTTCCAAACTTTGTTTAGCTTGTTCTCTTAATCTATCTATTAAAGTCACACCACGTGGTTCAGTAATATCAAAAGTCACCTCAACTGTGTTTGTATTAGCGTTAAATTTACTAGGACTTGCGGCTGAATTAACTAATTTAAGGTTATCAATATAAAAATCTGTGTTAAATTCACTTGCCCTATCTGGATCTCCATCTACCCCACCACTTCTGCAAACTAAAAATTTTGGTATTTGAGAAAATGACTTTGGTGCACTCATAAGATTAACATATGTTTTGGGTGTTAGCATGTACAATGCAATGTTATAGGTATAACTAGCATAGTCGTCAAGTAAATTACGTTGAGGATCAATAGTTACAGATCCAGGAGGCTTAACGAAGGCACGGTTATTAGATTCATCATTATTTGTGCTAGTTTTAGGAGTACCTACTTGAGAAGTCGTTGGCCGACCAAAACTATCTACACCTTCGTCATCAACTGGTATACCCTGATCATCATCTTTTGAATTTCCTCTTATTATTCTGTTTCCGTTAGTAATTTCTTCTTGTCTTGGGGGCACACCTTGAGGGTCGTTTCCAAATCCAGAGTTATTGTTTGCACTATTTGGTTGTGGACCTGTACCAAATTCGCCTTGCTCAAGCAGCAGCTTTTCCTGTGCGGTTAACACCCCAGGTTGAGGATCAAAAGGGCCAGTATCCTCTTCATTATTGCCTATAGCTGTGTCTAATGGGTTAATAGTAGGTGCACCACCAAATTCACCTTGAGGGTCGTTTCCAAATTCAAAGTTATTGTTTGCAGTATTTTCCCCTGCTGCCACAGAAGATCCACCACTACTAATTGATGGCCAATCTGGCGATATACCAAAAACTGCGTCACCACCCAACTCAATCGCAGGAAGTTGTGAAGCTACTGACTGTTTAACAGTTCTTATACTGCTAGCAAAAACTGGATGTGTTTCCTGTTGTATTGTTTGTACACGTGGATCTAAAATATCATTACTATTAACAAGAAAATATCCCTCAGGTAGGTTGGGGTCATCTTGTACTCTATCTTCTCCTAAAACGTTTTTAAGTTCCTGTTTTTGAGGCTGGTAAAGTTTTTGTACTTCTACCTTGGACCAATCTCTAGCAATAGTAAGCTGTCGATCAGCTTCAGCGGCGGCGAGGGCACGGCCCAGCGGCCCTTGAACTTCATTAGCTTCTAAAACTTTAAAAATACCTTGAGGGGTTATTATTGTTTTCGCCATGTTTTACCCTTCATAGACCCAGGGCTCTTTGTATATTCTGTTGTTTAGGTATAAAAAATTTTGTTCCTTGTGTAAAGTCAAAAACTGGATCTTCAAAAACATTAGGATTTCGCGAAATGAATACCCACCATAAATTGGAATTTCCATACAAATCCGCTGCTAATAGATCTGGCCTAAACTCATATAGTTTATCTAATGTGTATATTACATCATCTTTTTCAGCGGGAATAGATCTATATTCAAGGATATCTAAATAGTCATTGTTAACAATGTCTGTGTTAAAATATTGGCTATCAGGTGTATATTGAGTAACCATTATAAAGTTCCTCCTCTACCTTTAGAACTACCAATCAAATCACCTCTAGCATATTTTTCAAGACTAAATTCAGTTTGTTGTTTTCTTGAGTACACTGGTGATAGTGTTACGTTTACAGTCATTAATGTTGGGACATAGGATATGTCTTGAAGATTTTCATCAGGGTTCAATCCTGTTGCCATATAATCTACGCCACTTTCAAAATCCTGACTGAACTGAGAAACCACAACTGGCACGCTATTAAACATATAGGGTCCATAAGCACTAAAACGAAAAACAGGCGGCGGCGTGCCTTTAAGTTGGTCTTGGCCAAAAAACATTTTATTAGATGATCTTAAAAAATTTATTACCGCCAGTACATAACGTGCTTCTTCTGATGTATTTGCTGTGAATTGTCCTATAACAGTTATATCATTTGTAACACTGTTGTTATAGCTTTGTTGATTAAAATTGCTGTGTGTTGGATTTATTGGCGTATATATTGCACTATAACTTGAGTTTATAGTTGGAGTATAAGGCCACACTACACCACCTGAATCTGCCAAGGGTTTAAGTAATATATTATTTGGATCCTTATAAAGAATATTGCCACTACCCGGACTTAATGTTAACCTAGCACGGGGATCTAAAGAATTCGCAAACCGTGCATTCGTAGTCTGACCATTGGTTCTAGTTTGTTCAGATACACTAGCACCACCTGAATGCAATCCTGCTGTAGCTAGTCGCTGATCACGGGGGGTAAGGGCTCGTACAACTTTTTGTATGGTGCCACCTAATGTACTGCGAGGTGTAGTAGGCGGAGAATTAGGGGGTAGCATTTTTCTTCCTTTTATATTGTTATAAGTATTTATAGGCTGTATAATGTACATAGTTTTTAAGGAAGGTACATGAAGACTAGGAAATATCTAAACAATAGAGACTTGTTAAAAGAAATACACATAAGCAAAAATAGCTATTGTAGTTTTACATCTGAAGAATATAATATATATGATATCATTCTCCCTAACATTGATAAGATTAATATTAAATCAGTAGCCCAGGCAAAACGCAATCATGCAGATAGGTTATCAAAGCAGGCCTATGAACAAGCTATTAATGAAGGCAAAAAAGTAAAACAAGCAGATTTTTTAATTAATTGGAAAAAAATAAAAAAAACAGATCTAATCTTTCGTATTATGACGTTTGATCATATACCACTACAGCCAGGTCGCAAAAAGAAACCTAAGATTACTTCAGATCACCATACCCAAGTTAATTTCAAACCATTTCAACACTTTAAGTTTAATGATAATAATGAACTTATTTGTGTTGGTAAGAGTCACTGGATAGGAGGAATGGAAAATGGCTATTTTAGTAAAGATCATGGACAACTAACAAATACTCTATCAATGATGTTTCTTAAATTGGTAGAACGTTATGCGACTCGCTATAATTGGCGCGGTTATACTTATAATGATGAAATGCAGGGCGCTGCTCTAGTACAACTATGCCAGGTAGGATTACAGTTTAATGAATCGCTAAGTCAAAACCCATTTGCTTACTATACTGCCACCATTACTAATAGTTTTACACGAGTGCTAAATCTAGAAAAGAAAAGTCAAAATATTAGAGACGATATATTAGAACAAAACGGACTTACTCCAAGTTATACTAGGCAAGCACAATCAAGCTCAGAAAAATAAAATATGTCAAATCTTTTTAAGCGGGCAATATTCTTTACAGACATTCACTTCGGTCTAAAGTCCAACAGTAAGACACACAACCAGGACTGTTTGAACTTTATTGACTTTGTTATTGAACAAGGTAAAGCCAACAACTGCGAAACGTGTGTATTCTTAGGCGACTGGCATCATAACCGTGCCAGTCTAAACATCAGCACACTAAACTACAGTGTTCGTGCATTTGATAAGCTAAGTGAAAGTTTTGCACAGGTGGTATTCCTTCCTGGCAATCATGATGAGCACTATCGTGATACACGAGAAATGAACAGTGTAGTGTGGGCTAAGAAGTGGGACAATGTTCGGCTGTTTGATGACATCACAGAAGAAGGCGATGTCTGTGTTATGCCCTGGCTAGTTGGCAAAGAGTTTGCTAGGGTTCCTAAGATTGAAGCCAAGTATATGTTTGGTCATTTGGAACTGCCCAACTTCTACATGAACGCAATGGTGCGTATGCCAGACGTGGGTGAACTCAAGCGTGAAGATCTCAAGTGTGAGACAGTATTTACTGGGCACTTCCACAAGCGACAGAATCATAAGAATATCACATACATTGGTAATGCGTTTCCTCACAACTATGCTGATACTGGTGATGATGAGCGTGGCGTAATGATCCTGCCCTGGGGCGGAGAAGCAGAGTACGTTGCTTGGCCCGATGCTCCCAAGTACAGACGCTACATGTTAAGTGATTTATTAGCAAACACAGACAATCTCCTAAAACCCAACATGTATTGTCGTGTTGAGCTTGACATTGATATTAGTTATGAAGAATCAAACTTTATTAAGGAACAGTTTATCCCAGAGTTTGGTATACGTGAACTAAGCCTTATTCCTCGTGTGGGAGAAGAGGAACACGCACAGGAGTTTGAGGGCGAAGTTAACTTTGAAAGTGTGGATAGTATTGTTACATCACACCTGACTCAGTTAGATAGTCCACAGTATGACAAAACTCTTATGTTAGACATTTACCAAAATCTATGATAGTGGGCATTACAGGCGCTAGCAGAGGGTTAGGCAAGGCTATTGCTGACTATTGTGCTAGCGCAGGAAACACAGTAAGAAGATGGGATAGTTCTACTGACTTACGAATATGGAATAATAGACAGTATATTATTAAGCAATCAGCTGATGTAGATATATTTTTCAGCGTAGCCAAACCTGACTTTACACAAACAGAACTACTATTTGAATGGTGGAGTGAATATCAGGACAAACTTTTTATAAGTATTGGTAGCAAAGTAGTAAACTACAACTTGTGGGGAGATGATATCCATATGAAAAGATATCATACTCAAAAAATAAGCCTTCAACATGCTACTAGACAAATCAAGAGTCCCCTGGCAATTATAATCAATCCAGGACACTTGTATAACGGTGACAACTACAACTATGATGAACTTTTAGTGTGGTGTGATCAACACATTAAAGAATATGTAAATGGATCCTAAGACTTACTTCTACAATAAAACCTTATGCCCGGCCGCATGGAATAATTTTTATATTGATCCTGCGGGTTCAGTGCGTACATGTTCAATTGGTAAAACAGAGCTAGGAAACATAAACACAAATACATTTGATGAAATACTTAAATCTAAAGAGTCAGTTAAGATTAGGCAGGCAATGATTGACGGCTACTTGCCTGATCAATGTATTGATTGTATTAACTTAGAAAAGAATAATAAAAACGCATTTAGTGCTAGAATGCACTATAGAAAAACTATTACAGATACTAATAATCTATTAGATTACGACAAAGCTGAAGGTGAGTTCGCAATCACAGGTTTTGACATAAGACAAACCAATACTTGCCAGAATGCCTGCGTATATTGTGGTCCGCTACTGAGTAGCAAGTTCGCAAGTGAAATGGAAAAGTTTCCTAGAATCACGTCAGAAGAAAATCTAAAAAGTTTAAGTGAATTCATTATTAACAACCTTCTAAATCTAAAAGAGATATATTTTGCTGGTGGTGAACCACTTATTATTAAATCCAACCTGAGAATACTGGAAGAATTATATAAATGTAACCCTAGCTGTAAAGTAAGAATAAATTCTAATATTATGGATATTGATAACAGTATCTACGCACAAAGTTTAAAGTTCAAAAATCTACAATATACTATAAGCGTAGACAGTATAACAGACCAATATGAATATATTAGATGGCCAAGTAAGTGGCAACGGTTTCTAACTAACCTAGACCGTGTTATGTCTGATGTTCCAAGATACAACTTTAATATGGTGTTGAACATTCTCAATTGGGATAGCTTGCTTGATACTATATCCTTGCTATTAGATAAAGGCATAAGTGAGAACGCTTTCATTATTACACACGCAACTATGCCTAGACAGTTAAACATTAACAATCTTAATAATGATCAACTGGATCATTTTGTTCAAAAAACGAAAGCCTTTTTAAGTAATCTTGATACTGAACTATTTCTATATCACAGTCTTGTTGGTTGTGTAAACTTTGTTGACAAAAGGTTTCCAAAAGATATAGACAAAACGCGAAGCTATTTAAAACAAACAGATGCTAGGCGAAATTTGAACAGTCAAGCTCTTTTCCCTTACATTTATAATTGACCCTAGGCTTCAAACCGTAGTATAATATAATATGTTTCAGTTAAATACGTTAACCGTTAAGAATTTCATGTCGGTTGGAAATCAGACCCAGGCTGTCGATTTTAACAGACGTGATCTCACTCTTGTGCTTGGTGAAAACTTAGATCAAGGAGGTGATGATTCTGGCGCCAGAAATGGCACGGGTAAAACCACAATCATCAATGCACTGAGTTATGCTCTCTACGGCCAAGCTCTTACTAATATCAAGCGTGACAACTTGATTAACAAGACCAACGGTAAGAACATGTTGGTCACTGTAGACTTCGAGCTAAACGGTACACGCTATCATATCGAACGTGGACGTAAACCCAATGTACTAAAACTACAAGTGGGTGATGCTGAGATTGAAGAGCAACAGGGCGATAGCAGAGAAACACAGTCTGCTATTGAAAAGATGTTGAACATGAGTCACGAAATGTTCAAACACCTTGTTGCTCTCAACACCTATACGCAACCGTTCCTAAGCCTAAGTGCTAGTGACCAGCGTGATATTATTGAACAGATGCTGGGCATTACCATGCTTAGTGAGAAGGCAGAAAAACTAAAGGAACTTGGCAAGCAGACTAAGGATATGATTACTGAAGAAGAATATCGTATCAAAGCAGTTGAGGATGCTAACAAACGTATCGAAGAGCAGATTGACAGTCTAAAGAAACGTCAGCGCCTTTGGCATGCTAAACGTGATGAAGACGTAAAAAAGTTGCAGTCAGGTATCGAAGATCTAGCACATATTGATATTGATAGTGAACTTGCTAATCATAAACTGCTGGAAGATTTTTATGTACAAAAGAAAAGGCGAGAAGAAGCAGAGCGTTGGATTAGTAGCATTGATAGTGACAATGACAAGCAGAATAAACTTATTGGTAAACTAGATAAAGAAATTAGTTTACTTGAAGAACACAAGTGTCATGCTTGTGGGCAGGATATTCATGATACTACGCAGGAAGAAATTCTAGCCAGTAAGCAGGAACAGAAGCGGGAAGCTGCAATGCAGATACTTGCTAACGAAACTCAACGTGTTGAACATTTGGATGTATTGCGAGAGGGCGAGCTTGGTGTTGCTCCGCAGGTGTTTTACGATACCATCGACGATGCTTATAATCATCGTACCACAGTTGCAAGTTTGGAAAAGGAACTAGCCAAGCGTACAGAAGATGAAGACCCTTACAGTGAGCAGATTGAGGAAATGGAAAGTCAGGGTATTGAGCAGGTAAGTTGGGATACTATCAACGAACTTGCTAGACTCCGTGACCACCAGGACTTCCTACTAAAACTGCTAACCAACAAAGACAGTTTCATACGTAAACGCATTATAGACCAGAATCTACAGTTCCTTAATGCACGGTTAACCTACTACTTGGGACACATGGGTTTATCACATACTGTTCGTTTTATGAACGATCTAACAGTAGAAATACAGGAACTAGGCCGTGACTTGGACTTTGATAATCTCAGTAGAGGCGAACGAAATAGACTGATTTTAAGTTTGAGCTGGGCGTTCCGTGATGTATGGGAAAGTCTATATCATCCAATCAATCTATTATTCATTGACGAGGTTGTTGACAGTGGCATGGACGCTAGCGGTGTTGAAAATGCACTTGCAGCCCTAAAGAAGATGAGCAGAGATCGTAATAAGAGTGTATGGCTGGTTAGTCATAAAGATGAACTTGGCGGGCGTGTTAACAATATCCTTAAGGTTGTTAAGGAAAATGGATTCACTAGTTACGAGACGGATGTAGAAGTGGTATGAAAGCATTAATAACAGGAACATCAAGTGGTGTTGGATCTAATATCCACAAATTTGTAGATTGGAATATTACAAATTTAACAAGAAAAACTGTAGACTTAGATTACCCCCAGAGCATCACAGAGGCACAGATCCCATATGCGGATATTGTTATTAATAATGCCGGGCATGATCTCGGTGGGAAAGTTCTTTTTGCAGATCATAAATTTGATCATTGGCAACGCATTTTAAACACTAATTTAGTGAGTGCGATGCGCATTACACAATTGGCATTACAAAAAAATCCCAACCTAATAGTTGTTAATATCACAAGTACAAACAATGACAAGTATTGGGGTAACGATCTTGTGTATAGTTTGAGCAAAGTTGCGCTGGAACACTTTGGAAAAATGCTTAAAATAGATTACCCTGATGTAGTAGTAAAAGAAGTAAGACTTGGACTTACCAAAACAGAATTTAATAATAACAGGTACAAAGAAAACCACAAGCCTGTTGATGACCTTTATTCAATGCCTTGCTTAGACCCTGTTTTGGTTGCAAATAAAATTGTTGATTTTATAAACAGTCATGAAAATTTTATTAGGATACAACCATGAAAAACATATATGGCTGGCAACTATACCACTGGCATATAGAACCTAGCAGCAAATGTAGTTTGCGCTGTCCTAGGTGTCCTCGAACAGAAATGCCAGATACCCCATGGCTCCATAAAGAAATTAGTGTGGAGCAATTTAAGCATGCATTTCCTAGCGATTTTATTGCAGAGCATGTTCAACGCTTTACAATGTGCGGAGACGTAGGAGATCCTATTTACTGCAAAGATTACTTGAAAATTATCGAGTATATCAAAGATATAAAGCCTACCTGTCATGTTTATACAATAACAAATGGAAGTTATAAAACAGAAGGCTGGTGGCAAGAGTTTGCTAGAATTAGCAATGAATATGATACTGTGAACTTTAGTGTAGATGGTTACGATCAAAAATCGAATGATTTGTACCGTATTAATAACAATTTTGAAAGCATTATGCTTGGAATGCGCATCATGGGACACCAAAGCACAGCATTTGTAAATTGGGCTGCTATCTATTTTAGTTTTAATCAAAATAACTTACATAAAATTGAAGACTTAGCTAGACAAAACGGATGCGATGCTATACAATGGACCAAGAGTACAAAATTTAATTTTAAGTACCCAGGCGCTTGGGGAGAAGTTGATACACTAGAACCAAGCAGTGAATATATAAGCAAAACAGATAGATATGAAAGGTATGTACAGCGTTTAACCAATCGTATTCAAAATATTGATCAATACATGCGTACCAACTTACAGAAATATCTTAATGCTAAAACAACCGATACCTTAATTCCGCTATGCTTGGTGGGAAATAGAGGTATGTTTATAAATGCGGAAGGCACTGTTCATCCATGCAGTTGGACTAGTTTTCCTTATAATGAAATGAGTTTTGAAGATAAGACTATTAAATATGAAGATAGTTTTTTTCAAAAATACAGACACATATTGAATGTAAAAAATGATCTAACTATAGAACAAGTGTTAAATCACGAGCTGTGGGAGAAGTTTTTTTTCAGTATGAACACAGATACCTGGGTAGAATGTAGTCTAAAATGCAGATCAAGCATTGTAGATGAAAACTACGCTGTTGGGTATGAAACAAATTAATAAAATATACACGCGCTACAGAAATTTCACTTTATGCAAATCTGAAACGGGTTGATTATATATAATATACATGACATGGTTATACAACGGCAAACCAGTAGAAGATATACCAGAGGGAGTAGTAGGCTTTGTCTACTTGATCTCTAATACTCTGGACAATAGAAAATACATAGGCAAAAAACTAGCTCAATTTAAAAAGACCAGGCCCCCTCTCAAAGGCAGAAAAAATAAACGACGTTCAACAGTAGAATCAGACTGGCGCGATTATTACGGCTCATCAGACAATTTAACGGCAGACATAGAACTACTAGGCAAAGAAAACTTCAAACGTGAGATACTTTTCTATTGTTACAGCAAGGGAGAGTGTAGTTACATTGAAGCAAGAGAACAGTTCAGGCACCGTGTTTTAGAATCCGACGAATGGTACAATGGACATATACGAGTTCGTGTACACAAGAGTCAGAAAATTATCACAGAATCAAACAAGTAGGAGAATACAATATCATGGATCCATGGTATCTAAAAGTTTTTGATAATCAAGTTCCAAAAGATCTTATGGAAAGAACTTGGGAATATGTCTTAGATGAAGAATATCATGTTACTTTCTATGATCCTCCAGCAAGCAAATGGTATCCTAGAACTAAGACCTATCTATCTCCAGATACCAATTACCCTTCTACTCATCGTTGCCCATTAGCATGGGACGACAAGAGTCTTGAAGAACGCAGCCCTCGGATTTTTGAACTCTGGCAACACATTAATAATAACGTATTAGATGGCAAGTTTGAAATTGAAGGCAAAGCTGAAGGAATGCCAAATTATATGACTGGGATAAGTCCTCGTTATGGCGAAAAGGGTACGCCTGGTATTGGCTGGAATGTATACATTCATGGTATTGACAACTGGTTAAGGAAAAGACCAAAGGCAATTCATAGAGATAATCATAAACCAGAAGAAGCAGGTTATTATACACTAGTTTACTTTAGTAATATTGTTTGGTATCCCAGTTATTTTGGTGAAACTATATTCTGGGCAGATGCTCCCGACACTGGGGACCATACTGGATTTATAGATAAAGACCAGGATAGAGGATTTCCCATAGGGCCTGCATCTAATGTAGTTAGCCCATTGCCTGGTAGATTTATGCTCTATGACAGTAGATATCTACACGGTACTAAACCAGTACATGTATCCAGTGAACATCAATTATATGGCATAGTTTTTAGGCTCCGTCACAAAGAAGAATGGCAAGTATCGGCTTAATTTAGGCTCAATATAGCAACCTTGAATCAACGCCTTGAGGCAGTAGAAATACGGCTGGATCTGGCGAGTTGCGAGCAATACTCCTAAACACTGTATCAACTAGGAACGAGGATACAGAGATAGCGTATACTATCTGTCGACGTAGGTGGGAAAAGGTCAGAGTCCTTGGAGTGCTACAAATACCTACTTCCGGATGCTGGATAATGACGGGAAATGTCACCAGATTAGGCGGGACCATTACGTGGTTCCGTCTGACTGAAACTTCTGGGAAATATTAAATCATTAAAAATAAAGAAAAAAAACACGAACGAAAGTGAGTGTTTGGATGATCGTAGATCATCCGTAACGATTGACAAAACAAAATAATAAGTTATAATGTAGTATTAATAAAGGTGTAAATACATCTACCCAAAACAAGACACTATTACGGAATGGGTAAGAGATGGATAAAAGAACACGAAGTGATCTAGAACATACATTTATCGAATTTGTAGACAAAGTTCAAGAATTAGGATTCAAATTTGATATAATGACAAAACTTGAACTTACATATGTAAAAGGTTCAGCTTTAGAATCGCCACATAATATAGCTAATAAAATTACTCTGAATCCTGATGATTTTATAAAAGAAGAACCTAAAGTACTAAAAGAAGAAGAGGGAAGTTCAGACTGGTCGAAACTCTAATTAGAAAAACGGCAATCCCGACTTTTTTGTGGTTTCCAGATTACTATCAATAAGATCTCTTATTATTCCTCTTTCCTGTGGGCTGAGGAAACTTGCTTCTTCATAGGTCAGACCACCCCGCATATACCAACACAGTGTAAATAATTCCCGCTTTAGACTCTTAACTTCTTTTTCCATGCTTTCTAGCATGGATACTATTTCGTCGCGGGATAAGTTTAAGAGTCTAAGTCGAAAAAATTTGCGTTATCAAACGTAAATGGAATTTCATAATTGTGTTGACATTCAGGACATACCATAGGCATTGGTTTTGTTTTAATTTTCTCAGCTATAGCAGTAATTGAGTCCTGAATAAATTTAAATGTTTTCCTATCTGTATTCCTAATAAATTCATCAATAAATCCAGGATGAGTAACAACAGTTTCGTCATCCATGGTAATACTAGCAATACCATCTTTTAGCATACTTACAGTAAAGCCATTTAGTCTTTCAAATATTTCATTTACTTTTGCAATCTTTTCATCGTCTGATAAACTTTGGTCCTGCGTAACTCTTACAAGTCTTTCAGTATTAAAAGTTTCCATATTTAATGTATTGATAGTTTTATAATTTTGTGGTTTAAAAGCAAAAGTTAGATTGTTATGTGTTTTTGTTTCTTGAAAAACAGTAAAATCTATTGGCCTGTCAATGAAAAGTTTTAAATCAGCGTCGTAGTTATTTTCAGCTTTACAGCTTGGACATGTAGAAAGGAATTCCATCTTTTCTCCATAACTGGCTATACGAATAGCTATTAAAATGACATCAAGATCAATATTAGGAATAGCCCAAGGATCCTTAATAGCAGGTATACAACTTTTGATAACGTCTACCACTCCCTGACCATTAAGTAGTGCATCCGGATTATTAAAAAGCATCTCATCTTTTGCAGTCATAGGATATACTGGATACTCTCCAGTTAGTGTAGGATCCAACGCACCTTGACTCCAGTAATGTCCCTGACTGGGTAATTTTAACTGAATAGCAGGAGATCTAAAGTGTTTCTGTAGTGGATTTGGTTCTATAGGTCCTGGTAAATTGCTTAGATCATCGGATGATAAAGCCATAGATTTCTCCTAATAAATATAATGTGTAGATTTATAATAATATTTATCTACGCATATTATAGGGTCTAGGCTTTTTTATGGACGAATCACAACTACAAGATTTAATACAACAACTGGAATCATTCGTAGCTGGTGGTCCTGCGAGTGAAGCAACACTGTCAAAAATCGCAGAAAAAATGGGCGCACTTAAAAAACAAAACGATAACACTGGTGCAGCTTCCAAAGGTCTTCAACAAGTAGCACAGGGAGCAGAGGAACTAGATGGCAGTTTTGATTCTCTAGATCGTGCAGCTAATGATGTAGCCAAAGCATTTAAAAAAGCCAAATCTGATATGCTAGCCAGCGGAAAAACAATAGGCTCCGGATTTAAATCACTTGGAGGTGGTGTTGAAGGTGTGACTACGGCTATCAAGACTATGATATCTGGTGTATTTGCAGTCGGAGGAGCGATCGCTGGATTGATACCTTTTATAGGAGGAGGTTTATCAGGTGCAGTAAAAGCTGCTGGTGAAGCACTTGGGGCAGGTTTTTCCTTCTTATTAGGCGCAGCTACTAAAACTGCTGATGCCTTTAATGCTGTTGCTGATACTGGCGCAACATTTGGCGGAAGCATGTTGGGGATGAGAGAAGCAGCCCACGATGCAGGTCAGAGCTTTGAATCGTTTAGCAAAGGTTTTCTTGAGAACTCAGCAGGACTGACACGATTTGCTGGTAGTGCAACTGCGGGCGCTAAGGCACTTAGTGGAATACAAAAAGCGGTTAGCGGAAATACCGGATTACAACGTAGTCTACAGCTAATGGGTGTTGCTCTGAAAGACCAGCCTGCATATTTAGGCGAGTATCTATCCATGCTCGCTGGTAGTGGTGTACAACTATCTAACTTTAATGATAATTTTACTGAGTTGGCAAAACGTGCTGTAGATTATAGAAAAGAATTAATTATTGCTAGACAGTTGACCGGTGAGAGTAATGAAGAACAAAAAGCTAAAATGCGAGCTATTGCTAAAGATGCCCAGTTTCAGGCAAAACTAAGCACAATGGGTGCAGATGCGGCTGAAGGACTTACAAAACAGATGGCTGCGCTTCCTACTTATATGCAACCATTATTTAAAGACCTTGTTCTATTTGGCGACGCTACAAAAGATAGTGCTGGGTTGGCGATGACGATGCCAGGAGCAATGGAAGCAATGCGAGAAGCTATAGCAAACCCAACTTCAGGTGCTGCAGGCATAAATGCGGCAATGGAAAGCAGAGCAGCACAAATTTCTCAGGATGTTCAGGATAGCGCACAAGCAATTATTGTGTCAGGACACACCAGCAGTGAAGCATTAAAACAATCTGCCGGTGCATTTGTAGAGGCCAGGAATTATGCACAAAGACTATTAGGTATTGATAAAATCAGAGAGGATCTTGCAAACGCTAGTGAGGGTATAGCTGGTGACAAATTTACAGAAAGTGTATTGAAATTCCAAGGGGATGTAAGGGACTTGCAGGTTGCTCTTGAAACTATGGTTACCGAACTCATGAAAAGTCCCCTATTCACCACAGTTGTGGATACGGCTGGTAATATGATTGGGGAGTTTGCAAGCAAACTTCAAGATGCAATTAAATTCATGGAAACAGTACAAGATCCTAGAAAGATGCTTTCTGATGCAGCGAAAAAAATAGGTGAAGCTTTTGAGGCAGCACTAAGAAAAGTTCTACCAGACTGGATGGTCCGCGGTGAGTCTGACCCCTTGACACCAGAACAAATTGAAACACAAACAAAAAATTTGCAAGGACCTGTAGAGCAGCTCCAATCAAACATTGAAGAGGCACAAGCTCGTGTTGACGCCAACCCCAATCACAGAGGAAACCAGGATCATCTGGACAGACTAACAAGGAAACAACAGACGAACTACGAAACCTATAAAAAGCTTTATGCACTTGCTGTTAAAAACAATAGTATGACCCAAGAGCAAGCTGACGCTGAGTTACAAAAGCTTTTTCCTACCCCGGTTACACCTAGGGCATTTGGTGGTCCTGTAAGTATGAATAGACCTTACCTTGTTGGTGAACAAGGTCCTGAAATATTTTCTC
>Ga0208767_1000014_pt1 | contig 98677 bp, 102 predicted proteins | sample VirMetDEL_Mar_21_FD_184514 | JGI IMG/M metagenome (GOLD analysis project Ga0208767, IMG submission 184514) | Aqueous microbial communities from the Delaware River and Bay under freshwater to marine salinity gradient to study organic matter... | ecosystem: Environmental > Aquatic > Marine >...
CCTCCCCTACATTTAAATTAAATTAAATTAAATTAAATTAAATTAATCTGCAATTCAGATGTATTAAATACTAAGACTTATTAAAGTAATCCATCAAGGTTGACTATTACTATGGCCTCACTAATTTTATTTACTGGAAAAGGAGGAGTGGGTAAAACCACCGTATCTTCTGCTACTGCCTTACACTATGCTAGTCTTGGAAAGAAAACAATTTTAATTTCTACCGATCCTGCTCATAGCACAGACGATACATTAGGAGTTACATTAGGTTCGGATAAAATTGTGCCCGTTGCCCCCAATTTTTGGGCTAAAAATATTAATTCCGAAGCCGCCGCATCTAGATTTGCCGAAACTCTGAAACAAGGTATGGAAAAACTTTTTGGAAATTCTATTCCTGGCTTTGATCCTGAAATCTTTTCTGACATGGCTACCTTTCCAGGAATGGATGAATATTTTGCCTTAGATGAAATTCTAAAGTTAGTGCAATCCACTGATTATGATATCGTAGTTTTCGATACGGCTCCTACTGGACACACTTTGAAAGCCTTGAATGCTCCCGCTGCAATTAGAACATTTATTTTGCGTATTCTTCGAATGCGAGCCAAGATTGAATCTATCAAAGGAATTTTTAAGGCTCGAGATAATACCGTTCCAGAACTAATAAATAATTTGGAACAAATTTGTGAAAAGGTAGAGAGATTAACTTATATTTTAAGAAATCCCGAGTTTGTATCCGTAAACTTAGTTAGCATACCTACGGAATCCGGATATCAAGAGTGTGCCCGAACTATAAACTTTTTAGAAAGAATGAATATTCCCATAAATAATATAGTAGTCAACAATGTCATGCCTAACTTTGGAAAATCAGAATGGGAAGCCGCTAACGAACACCCTAGTATTCAATTAGTTAAAAGACATTATGATTCTCAACAACCTCACTTATCCAACTTCAAAAAGTTGTGCCAAGAACATCAATTAAAATTAGTAGGAATGAGTTTGTTACCTTTCGAACCACGAGCGGAAAAATTAAAAGATTATGCAGACATACTTTTTAGATCACCATCTAACGGAGGCTTCGACTGGAATCCGAAGCCTATTTTTGATGGCGATAGTTCGGAAGATCTAGTTCGCATGAATTTACCCTACATCGGAAAACTCGAAAAATCAGATTGGAAAAATTTAGGTTCTGATGGAACTAGTCCTGGATATTCATTTGGTAGTTTTCAATTCGGAAACACTTGGGACGGTATCTATCGAATAGATGAAAGTATTTTGGATCCAAATGCTACGTATATTAAAAGAAAAACTGGAGAACACACAGTTACCTTTAGTAAAGTAAATTAAATTATATTAAATTGGAAAATAAATTTAATTAGTTCAGATACTGATGACGATGATGCCGATGATGCTGATGATGCCGATGGATTAATTCTCCATAATACTTATATAGGTAATCCCAGTCTACTAGAATCAGTGAAAGTGGTGCACTCACGAACTTCCCCATCCCGCACCAATTAAATTAAATTAAACCCAATTCTACGCCCTCATTATAACTGAGGAAGTAAGGAGGGTCTTTGAGCCTACGGAGATATGATTATGGAAACTGATACTCTATTATTAATTGTGGCTGCACTGGGAACTATTCAAGCAATTCATGGATTGGGGTTTCTATATGTTTTACGTTGGATGCTCTGGAGAAATCAACAGTTGACATTATTATTGACAGAATATTATAGTAAAATAAAACCTGAAAAGGAAGACTAATATTATATAGTCGTGATATTTAATAATAAATATGACTTTCGGACATGATGTTTTTCAGAGAGGATTTGCTGCGGAAGTTTTGTTTCGTGCATCAGACGATCACGCAGAAATATCTTATCGATCACACAGTAAAAATACAATTGGAGGTAAAGTAGTTTGTAAAGAACTTACTAGTCCTTATAATGTAACCTATTCTTCTGGAGGTTCAAAGTCTGGAATGAAGGCACAAAATTACAGAACATTAGAGGATGCAAAGACTGCTGCCGAGAAATATGACTTAACAGGAAAATGGGTCTATCTAGGTGATTTATCTCCATCTTTGGATGACTGTAGTAATGATGTCGAAAAAACATGCCCAGAGGGACAAGTTCGTAAATTTAATACTGCGACTGATACCTGGGAATGTGCTCCCGTAGAAAATGGTGATGATGTTATGGGATGCATGGATTCTGATGCAAATAACTACGACTCAAAAGCGACTGTAGATGACGGCTCTTGTAAGTATGATGAAACTGGTGGAGATGATGAAGAAGGCAGTAATCTAAATACTATATTCTTAGTGGCTGCTGTAGCCGTAATAGGCTCTATGTTTATCTAAGTATTTTACAAAATAATAAATAGTAGTTCAATAAAGTGATTAATATGTTCGGACACAGTGCTTGGGATACTACAGTTAAATATTCCGAGGGGAGATCTTCAAAAATAATTTCCAAAGGCTATAAAGCAGAAGGAGATGATATAATTGGAGGTTCTCCAGATAAGTCTTTAGAACGCCGACCAAAAGCCGGTTCCATTACTGACTGTCAAGTTAGTGAGTGGAGTGACTGGGAAGTTTCTAATGATGGTTGTATAGAGATTCGCACTCGTAAGGTTGTTAGAGAACCTACTTGTGGTGGAAAAGAATGTCCTATATTAGTAGAAGAAAGACCAGTTGGTGCAACTGACTCTGTTTGGGGTTGGAGTGAATGGACAGCAGATCCAAACGATCCTTGTTTCGAAATCCGAAAAAGAATTATGAGATCTCCTGCTACTTGTGGAGGAAATCCAAACGATCCTTTACTAAGTTGAGGGAAAATTATGGATTTTTATGCAGAAGTTGATGAATCAATCCAACGCCGACCTTCTGGAGTTTGTGAAGACACGTCTGAATCTACTTTAGATATTTCTACTATTCTAAAAAGTCCTGTTACTATTGTAGTCGGTCTAGGATTAGTAGGGTTCTTATTATTAGGTTGAGGATAGATTAATATGGAGAAGTGTATTAATTGGAGCGATTGGAAAGAAGATCCAAGAAATAATTGTTTTGAAACTAGATCTTGTTTAGAATTTGAGAAAGTAGAGGAAGATGATTCACTTTTAAGGAAATTGTTTTTTGCAGAATCGGATCCGAATTCTTCTAAAGATACTATAAAGAAAGTAACCTTTTCTACCGGAGCAATACCATTTGTATTGACAACAACCGCCTTGATCGGTGTATCCGCTTTATTAATCGGTAAAATAAAGTAACTATTAAGTAGGTAAATGCTATATCCTACAATCCATGAGTTCTCCAAACGGCCTCACCTTTGATTGGGATGATGTGGGTCTTGAAGACAAAAAGGTTCAAGATGCTCTCTCATGGCTTAATTTTAATTTTGGCCAAGGAAATGTTTGGTATCGTCTTTCTTCTTCTGGAGATGGACTTCATATTATTATTGCACGAATGATAGTTGATCCAAAAACTTTGAATAGATATATTGAACCAATTCCTATGGCTGCCGAAGATCAAATTAGTTATCGTAAGAAAATGGCCACGGATCCTTGGAATCTAGAATGTCAAGGAAGATTTATTTCCGATGCGGCTCGAAAGTTAGGTGGCCGAAATACTTCTCGTATTTTTATCGTAAAAAATGGAAACATTTCTGGAGATTGGAATTGTTGGATTACTGAAACTATGGTGTAATCATGCCTTCTATTCCAGAACCTGAATATCGTTGGCTTAAAATGATGTTTGAGTATAAAATTCTAATGGGATATAAATATCAAATCGAAGATGAATTACCTACAATAGAAATTGAAGAGATTATGGATGCCGTAGAAAACAATTTAAGGCTTCAAGAATACTCCCCACAGAAGTATTAAATACAAAGAATCACAACTACACATTATGAACCAAGAAGAAACACGATATTGGCCAAGAGTCGGACTATACGTAACTCGGAAGACTGCTAATGAATTTATTTCTCGTATGGGAAATACTGGAAATGTTTTAGATGATGACCTCGAGGAGTTTGTGCAAAATACTACTCCAGACCCTCTGTATTTAACTGCGGAGGTTGAAGAATTATTTAATTCTGAATATGAGTCTCAAGATATCACTCCGGACAATAAAGCCATACTAGAATTGATGCAATTCGAGTCGAAGAAAAAGGAATTTATTTTACAACACAAAGGAGATGGTATGACTTTACAAGAAGCCAAAGATGCTTACAAAGTGGAATTGGATAAAAAGGTTTTCAATGCATTGCCAGAATCATCTCAAAAAAGAGTTTTAGAACTAAAAGAAAAGAATGAAGCAGAAGAAGAATAATTTGGGGTTGATTAATTGAGCGACTTCGACAAGAGACAACGGCCACTACCTTTAACAGAAACTTTAGTTTTTGATATCGTAGATTATTTATTGAAGCATGAAGGTTATGGATATTCTACGCAGATCTCATCTTTTATGGTATCTCATAAACCCAGAAGATATACTTCTAGAGAAGTTGTAGGGATATTAAGAAATAGACCTATGTTTCGTCATGCACAATCCAAAGATAGAAAAGGCGGTATTCGTTGGAGATTAGATTTACTACAATTAGAAAGATACTTAGCCCAAAAAGGATTCCAAGAAAGAGCCAATGAATTAGGTTTGTATGATAAGATGAGAGAATTAAAATTATCTCAGATCACTAATACTGTAATGGTATTAGAAGAAATGGATACTATGAATATTAATGAAGTTTACGAAAAAATTGCTACTTTGTGGAGTTAAGGTATGGTGGGATTTACTTGGATATTGAAGAGTGGCATAAACAACATAGAGAAGTATCAGCACTTATTAGAACCGTAACTACTTTACTCAATGTGATTATTTCTGCGGCGGTCGCTGTGAAAGTATTTGATTTAATCTAATTTATCCATTTTTATCCGAAGTATCCCATTCTCTATCCGAATCTATTAAATAGTAAGATGTAATAGGTGGAAGTATGGTATTCTTCATTCGCCGTTATCTAAAAGGAGTTAAGAATTCCGGCACGAATGATATTCTAACTTCCGAAACCGAAATTAATACGGCTATGTTTTTACAGTTGGCCGAAATGACAGGTCCAGGAAAATATATTCTAGGTGAAAGAGGTCGTGGAATCCGTGGATTCAAAAAAATTACTGATACGATCATTACTCCGGCTGATGAATTAAAGGTTTTTGCAGCCGAAGGTGAAGAAATGGCTTCTGAAATCGTTGAAGCCGAAGAAGCAGTAGAAGCCGAAACTGAAGAAGCAGTAGTGGATTCTGGTTTGGATGCTGAAACTGTATCAAAAGCCTCTGCAGTATCAGAAACTCACCAATCAGATTATCAATCCAATAAGTCTAATCCTCGAATTTCAATGAAATCATCTCGTTCCTTAGAATCTATGAGCGACAGTGAACTTTATGAAACTCTGGAAGCCATGACTAATACTCGTTTAGAAGCCGAAAATTTGGCTTCATTTCAAGCCGATATGAATAATATTATGGGTGAACTTCGTTCTCGTGGATCTATAGGAGCAGTAGATTCGAGTAAAGAAGCAGATAGTGATAAAGTCGTTATTGGAGCCGGTTTTAGTCCTATGAAAGCATTTGCTATCGGCACAGTAGCCGGTATTGGTATCGGAGTAATCGGCACTATGACTTATTATAAGAGGCAACTCGATGACGTAACTGTAAAGATGTCGGAATTAGAAGCCTCTATTAGAGAGGCAGAGACTACTATTCAATCTCAAGATCGCCGCATACAAAAATCAGAGGAAGACAAAAGCAAGGAAAAAACTAGGAAACCAAAACAAAAAGATCCATATGATCTAGATTTTCAATTCCTCAGTGACTTTCAAAGAAACCAAGGCGGTTCTCGATTTAGTCCATGAGGTGAAAGTTTGAGTGATGATATAGAAAGTTCGGTTGAAGAAGAAGAAGAAGTCGTAGAGGAAATGTCTCCTCAATTGCTTAAACTACAAAATTTACTAGAGCAGAAGAAAACTCTTAATCGTTACAAAAATATATTAGAGTTAGAGAAAGAAGTTACTCTCAAAAGACAATTTTCTCGATTTATGGGAGTAATTGGAATTGATAATCAATCAGTAATCGAAGATTATTATCCTCGATTTAGAGATACTTTACGAGTAATGGACAAAGAGGAACTAACTACTAAAGAACGATTAATAGAAATAGTAGAATCTGATTTTCTTTTTGATATTATGCGTTTAAAAACTACTAGTCGTGAAAGAGAATTACGTAGAGTAACTAAAGAACTAAGTAGATTTATGCATCAAGCCGCTTTAGACTCTGATGACGAAGATTCCATGTTCGTTCAAAAATTACTTTCTAATGCTTTGCACATGGTAGCCTCCGAAATAGAACCTAAAGAAAATCGTCAACCGAATCAACCTATGTTAGATGCTTGGGTCAAGGCTCTACGCCGAGGTATGGAAGAGTATTTAGATGATCTTTGATAGAGTTGAGGTCACTAGATAAGAAGTAATAAATACTAATAGGAGACTAAGGATAGTATGAGCGAGTTTGAAGACACAATTATCAAAGAATCGTCACTAGGTTCTACTCCAATGAACCCTCGTTCCAATAATAATTCTAACTCCTCTGAAGGAAAAAAGAGTGATACCAATTCCAAAAGTAATTCTAAGAAAAAGGCAAACAAATCTTTGATAGATTTAATTATGAAAGAGGGAGAAAATGCTTCCACTTTAGCCGACAAATATAGCCTGGATCCAGAACTTACTCAAAAAGTTTTAGTCCCTCTGTTAAACTTTTTAGAAAAATACGAGATAGGTAATGAAGTTGCGAGTTCTCCTACGGCTCAAGGTCTAGGAGATTTGGCTAGTATTATCAGTGACGTGGCTCCAGTAATTCGTAATGCGGCCTCTTATTTTGAAGGACGTGCCACTAACTTATCTGTAGAAGATGAAGCCTTTTTGGCTAAAATTCGTGAAGCCCAAGAAGGTAATGCTGGAGGATTATTTTTAGATGATGATGGATCAATTTCTGAATTCGGAGACTCGGGAATGTCATCAGAAATATCTTTTGGAGAATCTGTAGAAGACCCAGAAAGCCAGCACTTAGCGGAAGAAAATATTGGAAACTCCTACTATGATGGTCCAATTCCACTCGGAACTAATCCCTTTAAGGATGGCGTAGATTGGGCATCCGTGCTAGGTGCAGATCCTGCATTTTCAGACCGAAAATCAGTCGGCTATACTTATACTGATATGATGCCTAGTTCTGATTTAATGGTTAAAGGTTTGGCTGACTTGGCTCGAGAAGCCGGATTAGATCCAGACAGAGTTGCCAGTTCCGACACTCAAAGTAAAATTAATGGAACTTCTTATTCTACTGATGCTTTCTCTGCTGGAGTAGCCCCTAACACTTCTGAAAATCTTTCTGAGATTCAATCTGCTATGAAGAAAGAACAGGCAAGACAAGCCAGTCAATCGAAAGTTATATTTGGTAAAGAAGGATTAAAAACTCCAGAAAATATTACTACTTATGATCCCTTAAATGTTCCCGGTTTCCAATCACCGCCGGTCTTGAAGACACGGTTAGAATCCGCTGAAGAAATTGCGAATCGTTCAGGTATAGATTTGAATGCTGTGGAAACCGTTGAAACTTTCGAAGAGTCAGAATCTGAAATAGTTTGGCTAACTGATGAAGAAGCCTCCGAACAAGGTTATGAAGAAATGGATATTGAAGATGAAACTGATGACTTAGGATTAAGTCCTTTTACTTTTGACGGACCCTCTGTAGAACAATTTGAAGAAGTCAAAAAACAAATAGAATTTGGTGAGGCTTCTGATGATGGACAAGAATAATACTTTGAATCCAGTTTGGGTTCGTTATACCTCATTGCACATAGAAGATTGGCTTCGTTGGATGCGAGGAGTTCATCTTCGCTCTTATGTAGAACTTACGGAGAGATTTATTGATTTAAATCCACACTACATCCCTACTGGCAAAGAAGAAAATTTATCTTTGCTGGATAACTTATTGATGGATCGAGAATTCGTAGAAAGTTTATCAGACACTGGAATCAAAGTTTGGGCTGATTCTAGTTTGATTGAGTTCGTGCGTGTGTTAGAAATATATTCTGGAAGATACTCTGAGATCTCAATGGTAGTCAATTTATTCAAGCGACAAATTCGATGGCTAGATCGATTATATAGATTCGCTCGAGCAGAAATAATTCAAGACTTACGTGAAGCCGGACGAAAAATTTAGTCAATTAATGAAGATACTATCCTTTAAGGACAACCTTCATATAGTAGTTCACAGAACTTCATTGTATGAGTTCCGCCGGTATCATGTCTTTTACTAAAAATATGGCTATGATTACTAATATCATTTCTCAAGGAAATAGCAGACAAAAATTGAGTGATCAATTAAAAGGTCAGGCTCAAGTTATCACAAGAATGCTAACTGACAATGCAATGGTAGAACCTAGTATTTTGAAGACCTTTATGGATGCTGATAAAGCCAACGGAGATACTAAATACGCAGATTATACAATCAAAAATATGTGGCAAGGAATTACGACTATCTCTTTGGATGGCGATAATTTTACTTCTAAAAAAATCACCTCTGTTCAATTCGGCCCATGGACCGGCAGTAACAAACCTACTTCTGGTAGCCGTTGGGCCTCCAACGGATTAAAAGGAGTATTGAGTAGTAATAGGAATCGACTTCAGTATTGTGTTCCTAAAGGATGGAATACAAACATGTGGTCCCCCTTTGGATCTCAGGGGAGTAATACTGACGAAATTGGAAAAGCCGGTTTACAATATACTCTCTGGTATATATGGGGTGCTTGGTTTGATGAAGTTACTGAACAAGTAATGACTGCTATGATGACTAGTTCAACACCTATATTTAATAGTGATGGCGATTTAGATACCGTATCTTCTAACTTTTCTCCAATATCTATTCGAGAATCACTTTCCGAATATATTAATAGAGTCTATCCTGCAATTTTAAGTCCAGCAGTAGTGTCAGAATTAGAAAACTTCTTTAATACTGGTGAAGCCACCAACAGCCGCACAGGAACATATAGACGAGGTAGTGCCGATGAAGAATTAGTTAATGGACCTCTGATTTTTACTAGACAATTCCTATGTCAGTCCTATATAACTGGCGGTATGAATTCTGCGACTGATTATAAAGATGCTATCGGCCAAATGGCTATCAATAGTCCAGGAACATATCCCTATTATTATTACCAATATCCAGAGACTACTATTATACAAACGATGGCTCAACCAAGTTCTCGTTTATCCGTTGCAGCCGGACCAGTAGAATATGCGAATCCTGCCAACACTAACACTCCTGCCACTATTTCTATTAAGGCAAACCAATATGGATTTCAAAATACGGGGGCTTCCCTAACGTGGCAAGCCATAGGTAATCCAGCACAGTTAATCGAGTTTACAGATAGGGCTGGTTCTGCCGTTGAAGTAATTCGCTCTCTAAGTCAATTTGGATCTGCGGGTAAAACTAGTGGCCGTATGCAAATTGGTAAATATGGTTCCGCTAAAACTAAAGCCACCTTCCCCTATGATGGAAATATTACTACGGAAGAAGGAACTCTAGATCAACTAGGTTATTGGAATAATGGACTAAATGCGACTAATTTAGATTCAGTAATAGAATCTGTATATCAAACCAATATGCCTCAGATGAGTAATTTTGCTTCTGCCGCCGTAAATGTGTCTTCTGGACCTACGGGCAGTCCTGGCATGGCTCAACAACAAGGAGGCATGGGTGGTGCTACTGGAGGATCCAAGACATCAATTACTAAAGATTATCAAGATTTAGAAGTTTATGGTGAAAGTTTACCCGGCAAACCTACTAGAACTTGGTCCCCTCGAGGAATTAAAACATACTTTTCAGAAGTCAGTGATAGAAATTCCATAAACATGAACAAAACTTGGTTAGTAATTAAAATGACTCCAGATCAAGATTCCTATAATAAAATTATGAAATCCTGGAATAAAACTAATATGGGTCAATTGTCTACTGCAGCGAAGTCTAATGTAAAAACTCTTATTGCTCAATATCCAGAATATATCGAAATGGCTTTCAACCCTGGTAGTCCAATTTTAATACGCCGAGGTCCAAGAATGTTTGATACTAAAACCGGAACAGATGCCGTTCCTGCAGATACCGATTGGCTAGAATGGAAATGGTCCCGAGATCATCCTTCTACAGTTGTTTCTACCAGTTCATACTTTGAGTTTGTAGATGATGAAGATCCGCAATCAGGAATATATTATAACATTAAAACCCCTCTTGGAATAATAAAGATTCTAAACACTCCTGGCTCAAAACTAGCCGTTATACAAAATTGGTTTACTGAGGGAGGTATATCTATGCGTTCTTTATCTGAGGATTTATTGATTATTCCTTGGCAAATTAATAGTGGTAATCCTGATTTTAAACCTCACGCTTTAATAGATACTAAAGGAGTAGCCGTAGACTTTTATCAGCGATCTGCTGTGACTTATGAAGAGGCAGACTTAGAATTAGACTATCCCGATGCCTACACAATATTCTTAGATAAAGAGTCCATAGAAGTAGAATTTTTCAACGCCGATAAATTGGCCAAAAAAGATCCGATTTTGTTTGCTCCTATTGCTTGGAACAATAATACGGCTAGAGAGTTAGATTTAGATAAAGAATATTTGAAATTAGAATTATTAGTAGAGACTAATACGGACACCTATACTGGATTCGATTATGCTTCCAAAGATTTCAAAACAGAAATGCTTTATTTCCCTGGAGATGAAAGATATCTTCAATTAGATGAAATTACTTTTGGTAGTTCTGGAGAGATGACTAAGAAATCTATTGAACCTTCTAAAGTTGGATCCGGTCGATCAATATCATCTATAAAAGTTTCCTCTGATATGGATTTGGCTAAAATTGAATTCCGATCTGGAGAAGAAATAACTTTCCCAGATGCACTAAACAGATTCTTTTCTGCCGAAGAATATATCAATGGACAAACATTGTCTGGAGTAGGAATTAAGATGACTATTGAAAAGTATAAGAAACCGATTACTAATAATAATGAACTAGTCGGTTCTCTAAAAATAAGTCGTTCTATTAAAAACATTCCAGTTTCATTTTATGGCCGTATGGCGGATCAAATTATTGCTACTGATGGTAAAGAAGAAGTAGAGTTAGTCGGTTCTGGTGGACTAATCTATGAAGATGAAAGTGGAAATATGGTAGTTATATTACCTAGTCCGGATCCTAGCAAAGGCTTAGTAAAGTTTAAGTTGGTTTGGAAAGAAAAATAAGGAGATGATGGAAATGAGTGATGAAGAAATTATTGAAACCCCTATTATTGATGAGCCTACTCTAGAAGATGAACTTATTCCTACCGAATCCATGATGAATTCTATGATAGAAGACTCTATTGCCGATATGGTAGATGAAGATGAAGATGAGTCTCCTGGAACTATGAGTTCTGCTGTCAAAGATTCAGTGTCTTTGGAAACCAGCATAAATAATATTCTAAAAACTTATTTGGGTGATCAACTGTCAGAAACTCTTCTAGAATATGCTGACATAGTTAATCCTGAAGAAATAGACTCTGCCGACAACGTATTAATATTTGGAGGACGCACTCGAAATGAAATTAAATTTGCTCAACTCCGCCAAGGTTCAAGTCCTGCAGGTGGAGTCGAAATACTTTCTGGTATTGAAGTCGGTTCTCTTTCTCCCAGCAATGCATTCTCCGATGAAAGAATTAGAAAAACTTTAGAAAATAAAGTTCTTCGTTTAAACGCTGGACCTAAGAGTGAGGATAAGAGGGCTGAACAAGCCCAACGGCTATCCAATATCCGCCGTTCAATTAATTCCCTTACTTCCGTCTTTGGGTTTGATGACCCTAGACAAGCGGAAGCATTTATCGCCGCTTGGTTAATGAAAGATTCCACTTGCCGATTATCTGGAATTCCAGGAACTGGTAAAACTACTGTAGTCGAGTCGGCTGCATTACTTATGGCTAACTCCTATGGATTCGATGATCAAATAAGATTTTATCCTAAAGATGCTTCTGATCCAGAATCAGAATTCCTTATCTTTGAAAACGGTCAACAATATGAAGCCTACCTAAATCAGAATAAGGATGGTATTCGAGATCTCTGGAATAACTGGAGATTTACTGAATGGTATTCTATGAATCCAGAACAACCCACTGAAAAAATTGCTAATTTAGGCTCCTCTGGTTCTTATCTATATGATTTTGGTTTCTTGGCTAAAAAGTATTCCGTGATGGAGGGACAAGTTGCTACTTATCGCCCAAAACTTGGAAGTATCTCTCCGGATCTCTATCGTAAAGCCCTCTTAAATTGTTGGCTATATAAAGAGAAGGGGATTAATCCATTAGATGGTTCCGAATATAACATTTACAAAATCATGCCGATCAACCTAGGTCTTGAAGCCTTTGGTCCTGGTAGGGATGGAAAAATTACGGCGGGAGAATCACACCCTAATGATCCTAATTATAAGGCTCAATTCACAGTAGATTATGCAAAACTTTTGACTCCCGGTTTAAAAGAAAAATTAACTGGTAACATGACAATGGCTGATTTATTACAGTCTTTAGACTTTAGAACGGACGCTGGCCGTAATGAAGGATTTGCCCTTCGTGAGTGGTTAATGTCTCATTACTATGATGAGAGAAGAGATAGAGGAGATGCAGGTCGAAGTTCCATAAAGGGAGAAATGCTAAGAGAGATTGGTATTGCTAAAATCGATTATGATAAGCGAGCCGATGAAGTCCTCTATGGTATGGATATTAGACAAGTTTCTAGAAAAGATCCAAATGATCCTGGAAAAACAATTTCCGCTTATGATTTCGAACCAATACCAAGACCAGTTGTTACGCAACCTATCAAGTTCTTTAACGAAGCAAACCGTTCTCAATCTGGAGTAGAAGATGCAATTCTAGGATTGATTGCTGAAAAGACTGTAGAATATCGTGGACGTTCATTCCGTTCTCCTTCTTTCGTGGCTTGGATGGATACTAACCCTCACCAAAAAGGAAACGATTTGGCTTTCGTAGATCGAATTGATATGGAACTTTTATTCAGCACACTGACTCTAGGAGATAGATATATGCAGTTGAAGTCTCAATATAAAGATAGAACTGTCAATCAAGATACAGATGCTCTCAGCCAACCTCAAGATTTAGTTATTTTTGATTCCGAAATTGGTATGGCTTCTGATTCACCTAACCGTGCCCGTTCTATGCGAATTACAGATTTGATGAAACTCTGGAAATATATCGATGGAATACCTTTCACTAATGGTGGTCGTTCAATGATGGGCTATGATGGATTAAGAGACATTTCTTTGATATCAGTTATGTTTACTCAAAGATACATGACACGCCCTACCGAAACTACAATGGGATCTGATCAAAGTAGAACGGCTCAGTTACCCGATTCACAAAACATTCACAGCAGTCCTTTAATAGATATTTCAAAGACTACTAATCAAGATCTTTTAGAAGGAAACTCTCCGACTACTATGTTCGAAACAGATAACGCTTCGTCTTTTGGATCTATCGGAACTGATGGTTCTCTACAAGCACCCGCTTTATTCAAGAGAGTTTTAGGATTCAGGTTTACTAAATCTTTAGTAAAACTTTCTCGAACATTAGCCTTCTTAAGAGGAAAAGATTTCGTTACTAGAACTGAAATTTTAGATGCCCTTCCATATGTTATCGGACATCGTATGGGTCCTGCCCGTGCCGGTAATGACCCTAAAGGTAGAGATCTCGGAACTGTAACTGGTGGATTAGGTGTGCTACCTTCTGAACAAGAATTAATTAGAGAACTTTTAGTTTCTGGATATGTAAAGCCAGTTTCTGGAGAGAGTTCAGATGATGGTTCCTTGAAGTTCGAACCGCTATATGAAGCACAAGCGAATCCAAACACAAATTCTCGAAAAAATACATTACTTGATGTTTGGGATACCGTTTATCAAAGATGTATGGCTACTTTGGCCTCCTGTGATAACTTTGCTCAATATGAAGCCAAGATCCTTCGTCCATTAAAACAAATGTTAAATGGAGAAGATGCAGATAATGCAGAAAATACTACTCCTATTCATTGGCATATTGCTACTATGGTAGTAGAGCAAGAAAGAAAAGAAAAAGAACTTTCTCGATGTCTTCGAACTGATGATGGCCTAACTTATCGCCAAAGATATAACAAATACTTCCGAGCCATCAATATTCCAACCGATGTTAATGAATCATTAGATATGCAAGCCCCTAGCACTGCTGAAGGTATTCAAATTGATTACAGTTTATTAGATTATTATATTTTGAGATCTAAAATTGCCTCCGATCCACTGCTCTTTACTGATGATAGAACTTATTTACTTGACTTAGTAGAAGCACGTATCTCTACGTTTGCTGGACCGGCTTTCAATGTGGCCGCTGAGGATGCTATACAAGTTCCAATTGGATACTCTACTTACTATTTGTGGAATGATTCCAGTCCACTAATTCAAGATTACATAGTTCATCCAAATCCTGGAACTTACAATATTTCCACATATAATGATGCTTTGGGTGCTTACGGCCAACTAATGCAAAACAGTAAGAAAATTGATGTCGCTGCCATAATCGGAGAAATCAGTTCCGAGGACGATGCGATATTTAATTTAACTAATGATGCTACTGTAGGGCTTTCTTATGAAATGTCCAACCAAAAGATGCAAATTTCGGGATCCTATCTTCATCGTAAAGAAAGTGATGGATCTTACTTGGAAATAGATAGAACTACGGCTCGATCTCCTGGAACGTATTTGGCTAGTATGGATGCCATTACTGATAATTTCCGTGCTTGGTGCGATTCTGGAGTAATAATGTCTAGCAATGGCAGTATTATAAGTTCTAATGCAGATTTCGAATTGACTATGGAAGATTGGGAACTCGCAGTAGAAGCCGTCTTAGCCAACCCTAATCAAGATATTGCTCAAACTTTATCAGATGCGGGCATAGATCCTACTTGGGAATTTGCTTTTGATGATTCTGGTTTATTCTTTTGCTTCGATCTAGCACACCATAGTTCTTCTCGTAAAGCAAACACTTTACTAGTTATGATGAAAGAACAAGGATTGATTGATGAAGATGCTACTGATATTCCAAACGATAAATTAAAACTATGGGTTTGGATCGCCGCTAAAAAATATATAGATGACGATGCTGCCACAGCAACTTGGAGATATATTACTACTTATGGAATTACTAGTGGTTTCTTAGCCGATACAAAAATAATTAGAAAAGGAACCGGTCAATATGAAATGACAGTTCCCGGAACATTTGTAGCCATTGATAGTCAAGCATTTTATGACGCTTGTGGAAAGGCTAGCAATTGGTCCCCGGCAGGAGATGATACAGTTCCATTTATGGATGCAGGAAATTTGACCGAGGCTGATGCGGGAGCATACCACCAACTATTTTTAGGTGCTTTATTCCGTGCCAACCAGGGGTCTTGAATACATGAGTATTAAATCATTTTCCGAGGCTCAGGCACAAGCCGCCTATAACGCTGAATTAAATGCACCGGCTGCATTAATTGATGCCTGGACTGAAATACTTCCTTTACAAGCAGGAACAAAATTGAATAGTGGTGGTTCCATTACTGATTTCGATATTGGTTCTGGATATCACGGCCCTGCCACTAATATGGGAAAAATCTTTATGCCTCTACAGTATATACCCATGTGTATACCAGAAAATTATCATATGTTTGATCCTAGATTCGTAGATATTATGATTAAATATGTTGCCGGTTTCGTCTTGGCTCACGAAATAGGACACAACAATATACATCCTGGCCAGTCTGCCGGAGATTGGGCAACAGCAATTAAAGATATTGAAGTAGATGAATCTGATAAAGTTATGTGGATGAATTTTATTTCAGACATAATGGTAAACTATAATGTTAATAATGCTACTGCTCTTTCTGGAGGTGTCTCTGAGACAGACAGAGAAAATTATATTCTAAACACTACTTTAGGAAATCATGTATCCATGTTTTTAAGAACTCAACACAATCCTGCCCATATGCAAGAAGTTTTAGATGCCAAAAGAACTTATACAGGAGTTCCTATTTCAGATAATCGACAAGTAAAAGACGACATTGTTCCAGATGAAGATCCTCTTTGGCATTATTATAGTGGATTAGGAAGAGGAAATCAATATTTCCCTTCTTTGGCACAATCTGTTTGTGAAAATCATCCTAAAGAATATTTACAAGTTCGACCTCGAAAGACTGGAAACCCCGGAGAAACTAGGTTAAGTGATTCTAAATCTTATACAGTAGTCGATGTTGAAACTTATGATGGAAAACATAAGGATGAATTAATTGCAGAGTCTAATAAGAAAGCATCATCAGCACCTTATAATTTATTACCTTATTATCAACCCATTGCTAAAATTAAAATTGGTTCTGACTGGTATGATGCACGATATTTTGATGACATTTGTCCATTATCTGGGAAAGTAATGTGGGGTGGATCTACCTGGAATTATTGGTTACAATCAGAAACAAAAGAAACTTGGGATCAAAAGGTAGGAGGAGATGATAATCGAGCACAAATTGTTCATTTATTATGTAATGAGTGGGGAGGCCACTATGCAAATGAGGGATTTGCTGGAAAAACAGGATACAAAGCCGGTGATGCTTGGATAGATGCTTTTGCACCCGTAATGCACCAAGTTTTTAGATATGAGTGAGTTGGAGGAAATAATATGGGTTATGAAGATAATGCTTTCAATACCAAAGAAGGAAAAGATATTTTGAAACAAAATTTTAGATTAGTTTTTGCTCCCTCAAGAAAGGATCCAACTCAGATAGAAAGCAAAGATTTACAAACAATTACTAAACATTTCGTATCAAATACCAAACAGATCATAAATAATATTAAAAGATTTGCTAAAGGTTATACTCCTATCAAACCTTCGGATGCTTATGAAAGTGGTATTTATGTTTGCCCTCATTGTCAACGCCGAGATTGGATGTGGCTTTGGGAGTATAAAGATTTAGGATACTGGGATCAAAATTCAATTTCTACTGGAAATCTAAATTTTAATTTAACTTCTGGATTTAGTAAAAAAGATTATAGATCAAATACATTCCCTTCTATCGCTCACGTAACCTGCAATACTGTAAATTATTGTCCAGAGTGTAGCATTACTAGTTTAGACTCAACAGTTTGCCCTAATTGCAGTGGAGATACTAAGAAAGTAGGTTGTGGTAAAGATTCATATGCAATTCACTATACCCCTCCAATAACTGCCTCCACTTATGGGGCTACTCAAATAACTGCAACTAACAATTCTACCCATAAATATGTAGAGAAAAATATTTCAGAAACCTCACAACAAATCAAATATCAATCAGGAATTAGAACTGCTTTTGAGTATCAAAAAGAGTCAGTAGCCCCTAGGGAGTTCACAAACGATTCTACTAGTTCAAATATTTATTCTAGTGATTATCCTAATTTTGAACAAAAAAGAGTAGGAATTCCTAGTTTAGTAGTTGGATATTCTTCCAGTTCATTAATTAAAACCAATGATAATGGGACTATGGGGAAGCCGTTAGTTGAAAGATATCCTATTTCACCTATGCGTATGTTGATTTCAAACCCTCCAGCGAGATATAAATGTAATCATAGAGATCATTGGATTTTCGGAAAAGATGGAGGTTGGTATAGTAGTTCTGCATATGCGATTACTTCTCGTAGTCTAGGTGAATCTTATTGGTGTGATACCGTAGATCCAGAAACTGGAAGACAACATGGAAATAGATATACTCAAAAGGATTTAAGTTTTGGTCGTTCAGATTTGTTAAATTGCCGAATTACTAGTCCTAATCCATTACCAGAGGATGCAATCCAAGGGAGAACTTTTGGTGGAAAGCCAATTTATCGTATAACTCTACAGTATGAAAGCAATGTTAATTATCGTGGTAGCGACTCAACAAACCTTACTGATGATAGTAATTGGTCTACACCATTTTCTAGCACGGTGCAAAAGTCTCTTTATTTGCCTATGGTTTTTAGTTTAATGGAAATCCCACAGAATGTAACTGAAGTAGATATGAATCCTGGCGGGCGAGAACCTTGCCCCAACGATCCAGCAATAGAAGAAATTGTGGGATCTTTCAAAGCCGACTTGACAGCCCAAGAAGAATTGCCACCAGAAACTAGAATTGATAAAACTTTAACCGTAGAAAAACTAATTGATGAAGGCCGTCAAGATGTAGTAGATATTTTAAATCAATATGCTAGAGGATTTATTAATGATGAAATTTCTCCTTTACTACTAGAAAATACTAGTAACCGAGGCATTCTTTTGAACAAAAAATATCGTGGCTGGGTTGATTTATCAGATCCAATCGAAAACGCCGGTGGATTTACAGTTCCTCGTAAATTATTCTTAAATAATAAAGTAGACAAAGCCAAGACTTGGTTAAAAGATTATTGCCGAAATACTTTATTTAATAATGATATCGCTCCATCTGGGAAAATAATTTTTGGTAATTTTGGATGGGTTGCTTCAGCACGGAATAGACGAAGCCATACTAGCCAAATACGTTCCCGAACTGATGACCGAGTATTACACAAACCTAATTATACATGGCTGACTTCTACTCGACATATCGAACCTAATATTATTCCGTTAATCGTAGGAACTAATAGTAGTATTACTACTTCTCAATCTCCTTGGAGTGCGGAGTTTAAGCGAAAATTAAAAGGCACTAAAGTTGCCGGATCTACTACACCGATGAAACCCTATATAACTAGTTCTCCTAGTTCATTCTTACCTCTCACTTTATTGGCTTACACTAGTTTACCAGTGGCCGGAATAGGTGGAACTGTCTCCAAAGCAATAGATACTGAAATTAAAGATCTTAATATGCTACACTATGTCGCCACCGGTCTAAGTTATGTAGATGATGAAATGATGACTAGTTATACCATTATGCGTTGTGAAACTTGTAATGAAATTGTGGACTCTGGAGGAGTCCTACCTTATCGCATTGGCCGAGGAGAAGTAGATGCTGCTGGAAAAGTCACCGGAATTAATAGGAACTTGACTCAAGAATACTTTGATATCGAACAGGCTCACGAAACTAATGGGGGCGGTAAATACAAACCATATGTTAGTCAGTCTGGTGCGAATATTTGTCCAGCGTGGGGAATCGATGAACCGGCAGCCAATAAATATGGTAAAGAAATGTTACTAGGTGGTGTAACTGGACAGGATGCTTCTAAATCACTCACTATTAGCGTCAGGAAAGAAAAGGACACTAAATAGCATAAGTTAATATAGCAGACAGAATAAAGTAAAACTATTAAATTAAATTAAATAAATTAAAATTGAGGAAGTAAGGAGGGTCTTTAAGTATGGGAGGAACATTTGAGCAAACCGCAATTGTTACTAAAGATCCCTATGCGTGGTTGTCTGAATCTCCGATAGAGGCAGATCCCGCCGATTATCCTGAATTTGAAAATCCATTGGAAGTTGTAGTTCGTTCATTAAATCAGATGATATTTCCTTCACCTAAGAAAATTAAATTTCCTGAAGAACCAACTGGTCGAAAATCTTGGATGCCAGGTATTGATCCAGAATCTAGAGTAATTCCTGAGACTATTGTTCCTGGAATTCTAGAAGGCAATCCTCTACAAAGAGTTATGCAATATACTCCTTCAGGAGATCCGACAGAAGGTGAAGCCACCTTCATTAATTTTATTTGTGATTGTTCAGGTTCGATGAGCCGATCAGATATGGGTTTGTTGCCTAATGGAGATCAATGTGCCCGTTGGGAAATGGCTAGGATTATTTGTTCTAGCATTTTAGAAGTTGCTAAAACAGAAGAACACTATTTCCAAGTAATAGGATATGATACTTCTGCCTGGGATATTTGGGAAGGTCCTTCTAATGATTACGATGCGGCTCTAGATTATATTTTAAGATTTAATGCTGATGAATCCTCCGACACTGGAGCCCAGGCTCCATTCTTTCCAAGAGGTGGCACTGCTGCCGGAACAGGAATGGCTAGAGCATTGGAAAACATGGAAAAGTTTGTAGTAGGAGGTAAATGGAAGGTTAAAAATTGTTATACTTTCGTTATTTCAGATGAGGATCTGTCATTTGGTGAGGCTAACAATAAGTCTAACCGCACAGTTGGTTATTGGGATGAAAAGTTACGGGCTTATGGTCCAGTTTTCTATGCCTTTACTACTCAAGTTCTTCCCGATGGATCCGTAAATGAAAAAGTTTCTGGACAAATGGTTAGAGCAATTAAATCCTTAAAAGAGCAATTAGACAATCATTATGCCGGTAGATATAAAGTAAGCGATTGTTCGACAAGTTTTGGATTATTTTATGATCCGATTACTAAGAAGACGATTGGAGGGGGAACTTTTATAGAAGTTTGTCAAGGAAGGTCTAATGTAGCCTGTGAAGGAGCATTTAGTGACAAATAAAATAATGAATTCTTTTTATGTGCTTGTTTAGATGTGAACCCTTAAATATCTGTAGGTCATAACTAAAAGTGATTATATGTCTGACATTACTCTGGGCGACCACATTAAATTTCCGGCTTACGGAGAAAAATCTGTATCTTCGCAAGTTGTTTTCGTTACTGGTAAGAGAGGTTCCGGAAAATCTTATACCGCTGGTGTGATGATGGAAGAATTTGATAAGGCTCAGTTACAATTCGTTTGTTTCGATGTTTTGTCTGCCCATGCCGGTATGGATGCATTACCTAATGTAGAATCTATCCGTCCTCGAGAAGATGAAACTATTGATATGAATTTATTAGTCTCTAAGATCGCTACCGGAAATAAATCTTTAATTATAGATATTGGAGGATGCACATTACCTAAGCAACAACTTTTAATTGCTGATTATTGTGAGGCTCTAATTGATGCCAAAATTGGCCATAACCATAATAAAACTTTAATGACTATTATTGAAGAATGTCAGGATTTCGTGCCCCAACAAGGACGGCCAGTTTCATTTTCACCAATTGTTAGACTTTGTAAGTTAGGTCGTGGATTAGGTTATGGTTGCACTTTGATTACTCAGCGACCTGCAGCCTGTAACAAAGAAGCCTTATCACAAGCGGCAGTATATCTAACGCATAATGTGATAAATAGCCGTGATCTCAAGGCTTTGGAAGAACAGTTGTCATTTGGAACTGATCGAGAAAGAGTAAAAAGAATTCTACAAGGTGTCAATGCGGCTCAAAAAGGAGAAGTCGTAGCCTATGCTCCCGAATATTTCCGAGAAACAGGATACATTCGTATTGGTAAAATCCGTGGCGACCGCCGAGTTAAACATACTGGTGGTAACATTTCCGCTTCGCCATTAACCAGTAATAATTCTGAATCTTTTGCTGGAACTAGTTCTCCTTCTGGAGAAATGATTGGAGACTATAGTAATTCATCCAATAATATTTCTTTTGCCGAAACTAGTTCTCCTACAGGTCTAGTTACTTTAGAACCTATTAGCAGTTTAGGAGGGGCTGGTGCAGCCTCCTCTTTGTTAACTAGTAATATGGGATTCAAACCTTTAGATCCCTATGCGGCCTCTGAAATGGGTGGCGATAGATATCTTACCGACATGGATTTAGATTCTTCTCGAGAAGAAATTTTGACTTGGGATCCTCCAGTAACCTATGAGGGTCTTGAAGACATGAACTCTGATACATTTCTATCAGAGGAAACCAAAACATCTTTTATTAAAGGTCCTATTTGGGGCTTTGGTGTCGCAGTAATGATTGCTTCGGGTGCATATTTCGTAGTAAAGAAATGATTATATAGGTGATTTCCTTATAATCAGTCATGAGTTTACCAGTTGCTTTTCAAGCCGGAGACTTAGTTATTATTCCAGAGGGTGAATATATTGACATCTGCGTCACGCATGAAGATAATCTAACTTCAACGCACACAGTTAAAATCAAAGACTATCTTAATATGTCAAATATCTTTTTTCGAAGGAAATATAATCTTCCCAAAAATTATGATCGGTCGATTAATAATAGTAGAATATTATCCAGAGGTGTAGAGTTAGTTCAACTAATTAGTCCCGTAGAAAAGGGTAAGGGTCAATTAATATATGAAGCCGGAGATTGGCTAGTGAGGTCTTTACCCATAGAACATCAAACATTATCGGAAGGAGTTAGTTATAGTTTAAATAAGTATCCAATTAAAAAATTAACTCCTACAAAAAAGTGGATCAAAGTTGTCGCCAAACCATTAGTATGGCCTTATCAAGCATTTGAAAGATGGTATCCAATTAGTGATATTTTCTTTACTAGGATTCCAAGATTAGTCCCCTATGTAGAATTGTATCGGCCTATGAATAATTGGGATAAGAATACTTTTGTTTGGTGGGAGGTATACAATACATCTGATTTTAAAAATGGTTATTTTATTCCAAATTTAGAATACTTAGAAGATATCATCTTTCTTCCTTTCGCTGTTCAAATGGATAGTGACGATAATAAAAAATTAAAAAATTCTAAGGGACCTGGTTGGTTAGTAAAAATAAAAAAAGATAAATGGTGTAAAGAAATTGGATCCGGCAGAACTCATTTTCAAAATGAAAATTATTTACATATAGATACGTATCAAGAAAACGGCTTTGATTATTTTTATGTCCCTTTGACACAAATTTCTATTAGTTTCCACTGTCCAGTTACCTTTGATGAATCTTTATCAGTCTTAGGAAATGGAATCCCCTGTGAAATACAACCTATTAAATAGTCGTGCAGTAAATGTTCTACCATGCGTATCATTGATAGAAATTCCATGATAAGGAATCTACCTAATACTCCAAAGATTGCAGCACTGCCTTCAGTGAACATAGTTAGAGATTCACTTCCTGCCCACAATGCTGAAGCCCAAGGATTAGTTGCCGCCGGTCCAAGACCTGCACCTCCTGTGCTACCTAATATGCCCTCTCTAAATATTCCATCTCCTAATAGTTATTCATTGGCAGACTTTGCTGCTGGTAGAGGAGCCGGACAAGGTGTTGTTCCTAATACGCCTTTGCCAGCCACTCCTAATGCTCCAAAAGCAATGAGATTAAAGTTAGACGCTGATTATGCTCGCCGTGATCAAGATCTTTCAAGATATAATTTGAAATCTTCTAACTGGACTCCATCCGCTCAGTATTCTAGACCATCTCACACAATGGAGATTTATGGTGTCGGTCGATCAGTAGATATTTCTGGTATGAACCGCATGAAAGCAGAATCTTTTATGAGTAATGTCAATATTCACGGTCCATCACACAATTTCGGTGGAGATCCAAGATTTGAAGCACAACACGCTGCTGTTAGACCTACTGCTGCACAATTAAGTCCAAACCACGCTCTACGTTCTCAAAAGGATCTTCGAATGACTGAATTCATGAGAGCCAATAGTGGTCCTGCCGCAACTATTTCTGGATTCGATAGAACTGGAATAGCAAAGAGAATGATGGCAGAATCTACACCAAAAAGAATTCCACTTCAAAATTTACCAGTTCGCCCAGCGGCTAACTTACCTAGTGCCCCTAGAGTTACACATTTAATACCTAAGTCTCATGGAGTAAAATTAGAAGCAAATTACATTGCACCTCCAATTCGTGGTGCAGATCTTGGTGGAAAGTTTAGTTCTATGTCTTCAGTATCTGGAAATATAGGAGTTCATCCTGGTCGTGCTTTCGGTGCTGACGCACATCTATTCCGCTAAACTTAGTAGAGTAGACATCATTAAATAGTCGGAACAAGCAATCTTAATCGTTGTCTATGCCTCGTTTAAAATCTGAAGCGATAGTTCGTGCTCAATGTGATGCGGGACTAGCCGCTTACTTAGCAGAAATACATAAGAAAGATTTAACCAGTTCTGCCGGAACAGGAATTTTTCTAGGAACTATCATTAGTGGTTCTATCTGGGGTATCTCTAAAGTTCTAAATGAAAAGTTTGGACTTTTAGAATATTCTTTTATTTTTGGTGGTGCTTTATTATCTTCGATTTTATCTGCAGTATTAACTTGGAATAATTCTGATGGAAAACACGAATTAGATTTTGAAACTGTTTGTGGATCATTAGAAGAATCAGACGAATCAGAAGAGGATGAAGATGAAGAAGATACTGATGTTGAGGCATCTGAGGAGTATTATTCAGAAGAAAAATTACTTCCTACTAAAATATTAATGTAAAGAAGGTAAGTTATATGGAACATAAAAAGAATTGTGGATGTGGAAAAGATCCGTGTATTACCTATGGTGCAGAATCCAATAGTGCAAACGATGATATTTCACTTATGATGGGTATTATAGATGAGATAGAAGCCAATGATATTTGGAATGAAACTATTAATGAAATGATCCGCCGAGGAAAAGCAGTTCGTAGACCAGATGGAAAAGTTATTTTTTCTGACAGAGTTCCTCAATTCGATATCATAGAAGATATTGCTCAATATACAACCTCCGAGATTAAGTCGGCTGAAAATTCAGACTATTGGATGACTTTTGGAAGAGTAGATTATAATTGGGTTACGGATCCAGAAGATATGGAATTAACCGATGAAAACTTTTCTATTATTGATGCACACATCCGTGAGCAGGTTCGTTATATAATTGATAATGATAATGATAATTCATCCGGTGAAAGCAATCTTTCGTCTGGAGATTTAAATCTCACTCAAGAAGATGAAGATGAGTTTACAATTTATTACTACTGGGGAACTCCCTTTACTACTGGAGTAAATTCTGCAGAAAATATTGAGGGTAAAGACTTAAGCAGTTTTACTTCTAAAGAACTTACAGAAAGTTCTGCGATTCACGGAGACTTTGATCACGCCTCAATTAATTATTCCGGACACCAGAACTTGGAAGTCCTAGATGCAGAAGAAAATATTGCTATAGCGGATCCCAGTTTTTGGATGAATTATCCGATCACTAGTATGTTGGCTACTGCAGGAATTTTTGCCATCGGAAAGACGCTATTAAATAGTAGAAAGGGGGACATATAAACATGAAGTCAGATCAAAGTAGTCCCAAAGATTCAATTCAAGACGTTCTAGATGGCTATCGAGCCGTCAATAAAGGAGGTTTCATGCTATTAACTCCACTTCTTGTAGGATTAGGACTTGTGGAAATTTATAAGAGAGTTTCAGATAAGCCAGAATCTTCTGAGGTATCTGCTGCCGAAGTAGCCGACAATTCAGAGACTTCAGAACCTTTTGACAGAATGCCAGGGGCTACTCAAATAGTAGACAATATGGTTCAAAGGCGTAAAGCCAATAACGTTTTATTTGAAAAGAATGCACCTACTTTGTGGCCGTCTGGAGGATTAACTGTTGTAAATATGATAGATGCCATTCAAAGAGGAGACAATTTACCAGAGTTTCCAACTACTAAAATATAAATGCTGGAGTGATTGATAAATGAGTTATGAAATTTTTCCACTTGTTATTGCTGGAGTTTTTGTCTACAGTTTTAGAGATCAAATAAAATCTTTAGTAGGTTTCCCGATCGAGTCTACCGAAGAATCAGAAGTTAAAAATTCTGAATATAGTTTAGAATATATTAATCCGGAACCTGTTTCTGGATCTACTGACATTCATGGTGCCGAGAACACTAATGCCCCTGTAAATTATCAATCCGAATATCGATTTAGATCTAATCCTCATCAAGCACATGGCAGAGGTTTTGGTGCTGAAGGAGCCTCTACTCAATTAACAAAAGAATTAATGTTATCTACTGGAGAAGTTGGACCGGGACAAATTTATCAACCTAATGCAGATTATGGTCCTGGAGTTCATGTGGGCTTCGCTTATAATGATTTGACTCCTCTAACTAGTTCCGGACAATCTACTGGAGTTTCCGTTCATGCACCCTTGGCCTTCAATCCTCGAGATTACCAAACTATTTCTGGGGCTACTGGATGGCCAGTAAATACTCCCGATAATCGTGGTGCTTCTCGAGGAGCCTATGCAGATCAATTTTCTAATATGAGTGGTTTTTACGATGTTGCTAATGATGCAATGCCCGAATACCGTTATCCATTCCCTTGGAGTGCTTCTTATAATCCACTAGGACCGGCTCCAGCAAATAATTATCAACGCATTGGAACTATGTAAGGGGGTCTTGGATACATGAGTTTTAATAATTATGGAAAAATGAAAGATTCCTATGTATTGAAAGATTCTCACAGTAAGGCTAATTATAATATGGGTGATGCTCGTTTTATGGCCGCAGATACGGCTAGCAAACCTATGTTAGTTGTTGATGGCGGAGTAACTATGGATGCATTAGCATTTCGTAATACTTCACCCGTTACTCACTATACTCCTGAACAATTAGGTATGAGTGTAAGAGGGACTCCTTTTGAAAATGGAAGTCGAGGGGATACTTCTGAAGGACTAGGATCTCCTGACGAATATGGAAATGAACCACCTAACAATGCATACCCTGTAACTTATGATAAAGGAACTAGTTCTCCTATGGATCAAGGATTATACTTAGCAGAAGATAATTTAGTAAGTAAATTAAATTCTGGCATAATCGGAATGGTATCTAAATATTGGGGAATTGGATTAATAATTGGAGCCATTGGTTATTCTGGATACTATTTAGGAAGCCGCCGGTAAGTTTATATAGATGCTACTCCCATCTTAATACATGAGTATGAGCATCCCTACACCATTACAAATTGGACTAACTTTAGGTGGTGCAAAGATATCTCCTGTCTGGGCTTTTGGAGGTAAAAACACTCCTGGTTGGCAAGATTCTACTTTCACAATTATTGGAGACTATGATAAAATTACAGAATATGTAACTGAGGCTTTCAATAACCAGACTATGCCCAGTAATATAAAAATTCGAGATGTTTTCGATCATAGCAACTCATATAAACCCTCAAATATAATTTCTAGTAATGACTTTCACGGTAATTACATTATATTTGCTATTACTCCCGTTTTAAGTAAACTTACTAAAACTGGTAGCATCCAAGTTTGGCAGGAAATAGGAGTAATCGCTATTGAAGATAAATGGATTGAGAATGACTATCGATTAATCGCTGCCAGTCAATCTAATCTCTCAACATCTATAGAAGGGTTCAGGAATAGCCTAAATAAAATTAAAAGTGAGTCTGATTATCCTGCCTATGGATCCTTATCAAAATATGATATACTCAAAAATCCAGAGACTAAAGCATTCACTATTACTATTCATGGAAAACTTAATTCTACCAATATGGTAGTCACCAATCCTACCGAAATAATTCCTAAAGGGGGTCGAGATTTATTGACTCAGTTATATTCAGAAATGGAATCTGATATGTCTAAGAAAATTTCTCGCAGTAATTATGATATTGGATTACCTACTAAAAAATCTGTTTCAATTCCAGCAATTCCAAAAGTAACACCTATGTTGGCTAAAGACTTTTCAAAAGGGCATGGAAAAAGAATTGTATATCCGGCTCTAACTCAAAGAAAGTTTGATGGAGTTAGATGTTTATGTCATGTCTATTTAGATGATAATGGAGATTTCATAACTAAATTCATGTCTCGCCGTGCAGTAGAATACACTTGGTTAAGTGGCACTTATGATTCTCAAAATGTTTGGCAACCCTCTAAATCAGACATATCTGCTACTATTAAAAACATATTCAGTGGATTATTTTTAAACTCTACAAAATTACTTTCTTTTAAAGAGTTCCAGCGAAGAAACAAAATGGCTAAGGGAACTCCAGTATATACTATAGATAATGAAGATGAATTACAAGTAGTAAATGGAAATCTACCTACTAAGGATCTCGAAATTGCTTTGGCAGAAAAAAGTTATAACGATTACATTAAACTCGATGATACGTTCTGGAGATCTGCATTCTCAACTAATTTAGAATATGTTGGGGATGAGCCTTGGTTCGAGAGTCAATCTACTCATAAAGTTATAGATTCCAAACGCCTTAGAATGATGAAGCAAATTCTTAAAGACGGTATATATTTAGACGGCGAATTATATTCGCATCAATTAGAATTTGATAGAATATCTGGTTTGTGTCGTAAAAAAACTTTTGACGAAAAGGATCAGAAGGATATATCTAAATTACAATATCGTATGTATGATTTCTTTTATGCTCCCTCTGAGGAAACATATGAACTATTTTATAAATTTTCTGATAAAAAAGATGATGTAATGAAAAATTTTAATGCTCTTTGTATGGATAAAGTCGGTTATCATGCTGCCTATACTGACCGTTATGGAGTTCTTGCTAGTCTATATCAAGCCTATGTATTCTCTTTAATTGATGATATGGATCCGCTGATGAATAAAAGTGAAATAAAAAAGTTATCAGAATTTGATGCTGGACTACCAGTCAACTTAACGCAAAACATTTTAGTTAATTCTGAAAATGATTTAGAAAAAATTCATGACACTTTCGTAGATGAAGGTTATGAAGGACTAATGATTAGAAATCTAAAAATGCCCTATGATTTTAGTCGTTCTTGGAACTTAATAAAATACAAGAAAATGAAAGATTCAGAATTCAGTATAGTGGGGGCTAAACAAGGAACTGGAAACGCAGCCGGGGCCATAATTTGGACTTGTGAAACTGCAGATAAAGAACATACCTTCGAAGTTGTTCCTTTAGGAACAATAGATTCCAGGAAAAAACTTTGGAATGAATGGAATTTAACTCCGACTAAATTTATTGGTAAGCCACTCACAGTGCAATATCAAGAACTTACTCCTAAAGGAATTCCTCGTTTCCCTAAAGGAATTAGCATTCGTGATTATGAATAATTTAATTCCTAAGTTATTAAGTAGTCGTGAACAGTTAGTTTTAACTGATTATTATGTCTCGAAAATGGAGATTAGGCGATAGAGTCACTTCCATTGCAGTATCTTCTTATCCAGGAGTAGGTATAATTGAACATATTCGTTTCGATGGTATTGATGTTATTTGGAAAGATGGTTCTTGGAGTCAAGAAAGACCTATTGATTTAATTTTTGCGGGTAAACCTACGGATCCAGTAGTAAAAAATGCAGAATCTATTAATCTAACTAATCTTAAGGATCCGATCAATGAAAGAATTTTACTGAATCCAATTTTAGATGTTGTTCCGATGGCTTTTGGAAATGGTTCTCTAGAACCTTTAATTTCCAACTTGAAAAAAAGTAATTTGCCGAAGTTAACTGGACAGTTTCCGAACGTTGCTCAAGAAAATTTTCAGATATATCAAGAAATAGATATTGCAGCCATGCAACCTGGGGCTCCTATTCCAATGTTTTCTAAGGGTGTGATATTTTGAGTGAACAGTGGAATGCGGCTTATCGAGCCTTAACTGATATTGGAATTGATTTACAATATGGCCGATCTATTCCAGGTAACTGGAAAATTATGGGACAAGATTCAGTCGGACCTTATGAAATTATTTTTGCAGTGCCTCCAGAATACTTTTCCGGTTATGAAAGAGGAAAAGGACAACAAACAATTGGAGGTTTCGGAACTGCGGGAGTAAATAAGTTTGGAATTGAAATTCAAGTTCGAACCGAAGAGGGAGAAGTGGGCACAGATCGAGTATTAGAAAACTCTCCATTTGAAAGGCAGATGGAATTATATGATGACGCTGTTATGGCTCTTCAAAATGTTTCTAATCCACCTATCCAAAGTATTACTCAAGTCGGAACTACAGCAGGGAGATCACCATTAAATGATTCTGGCCGAGAGTGGAGAATTGGAGATATCGTAAATGTTTCTCGACCTACTGGGGACGGCGGTGGATTTACTAAAGGAATGATAACTCGAATATATCCAACTACGGTGCAGATTACTTGGAATCCAGATGCACAGCATAGATTTCCTTGGACTACTACTGAGAAAAAACAACATTTAATTTTTGTATATCATGATGAAGAATGGGAAACTAGTATCCGATCATCACAAACTAAATCTTTTATTGCCGAATATAGAGCCGAACATGACTCTGCAGAAATCACCGGTTATGAATTTCCGGCCGATAGTATTGATGAAGTGGCTGAAAATCCTGACGCTATGCGAGGAAAACCACCAACTTGGACAGAATTAGTAGAACCAGGTTACATTATAAATACTTCTCCATTGCCATTTGCGGAAAGAGTTTTACCCCGCACAATTTAATTTAACGTAGAATTTAATAACGTTTATAGAGAAGGTTTTAAATATCAGAGGGATAGAATATCAAGTATGAGATTCACGTATGGCAGTTTAGTTGCTAGTTTTATACTAGGAGCATTCAGTATGCAAATGTTCGGAAACAAAATAATGTCTAAGGCTGCCGAAGTAGTTACTTCGGAACCCCTTATGACTAGAAACATGACCCCGGCTGACTATGAATCAGCCTATGTAGAATCTTCAGGCACTACTGCAGACATAGTTCCAGTATCACTTTCTCAATCTTTCGTAGGTTCATACTTAGGTAAACAAGTTATGGATTTACAAAACACTACTCGCACTTTCAATGATAGTCTGACTGCTGGACCTATTACGGATGTGGAAGCCTTTTATGAAAATCCTTTCGTAACCGATCCCTTCCGAGGTGGAAATCAATGAGTGAAAGTTTGTTGCCCACTGGAAAAACTTCATTATCTGATCTTTTAATTTATGGAGGTGGAGCCGTAATTTTAGGGGCTTTGGCTCTTAAAACTATGAGAGATAAAAATGTATTCGGTGCGAGTTCAGCGGCTGCTTACAGTGGTGGAGGTTATTCTGCATTACCTATGAATGAAGGTGGTGGATTTTACAAAACAATTACTAACACCCCTAACATGGACAGCCATGCTACTCAATATTCTATGGGTCCAGAATCTACCGGATTAGATCAATCCGCACCTTCTACCTTACTTCGTTCAGACTATGTAGAACCTTCTACTCCTGTTCAAGTAGATCCATTTAATGGATACGTTCCTCGACTTCCAGTAAATGCAGTTCGCCCTATGATTCCAGTTATTTCAGGAATTGGTGCTAACGCTATGGTATTATCTGCTGAAGGTAGTCAAGGTCGTTCTCGATCTGGCGACAATCAAGCCAATTCTACGGATGACTCCGGAGTATTAAATGGCCGTTTTGGTCGCCCTGCCTTAGTTCCTGGAACTAATGAAGGTTATTTAGATATGGCTACTGGTATGACTAAGACTATGGATGAATGGCGAAGATCATATAGTTTATCTAGAATGAGTGATACCTTAGTTAGAGGTATGCCTATGTCTGGTGGTATTCCAGTTATGTTACGCCGAGTATAGATTGTAATTAAATGTAATTAAATTTAATTAAATTAATTGCTGTGCCCGAAACATTAAGTATCTGTTCTCAACTACTATTACTATGGCTAATCTTTTAGTAGTATATGATGCCTACTACGCTACTGATTGGAAAAAATTAGTATCTCCTCGTTCTCCAAGTATATGGTCGGGCGAAGAAGTCGCCCCGGAATTAATGCAGAGGCTAATGTCTGGCGAAGACTTAACTGTTGAAGAACTAATGAAGTTGTCCGGTGCTACTGATGAGTTATCCGGATTATCTACTACTCTAGACAAAATTATTGAAGATTTCGGAGTTCCTCTTTCCTGGAACGATGAAGATGACTTTGGAAAGTTTTTATCCGATATTCAAAACAAAGAAAGTTTTAGGAAAGAAATCCAAAATAAATTATCTTCTGCCGAACCGGCTGCTTGTTTTGCTATGACTGGAGAAGTTTATCGAGCCGTAGAATCTGCTGGTGACCCTAACAAAATATTAAAATATTTTAGACCTTTAATTCTTTCTTGGAATGATCAGGATCCCGAGGCTAATTTATTTAATAATACGGTTCAGTATAAAACTAATTTTATTTCTGGAAATCTAATTCAAGATCCATATTACAAACTAAATTTTAAATTAGTGGCCATTAACTCAGCAGAAGCAGAAAAAAATTCTATGTCTGAAGATGATGCCTGGTTTGCTAAGAATTTTCCAACTAAAGAAAATACCCCTATTGATCCCGAATTTATTTTTGGTAATCTCCCGAATCCTTTATTTTTCAATTCCATAGATTCCAGATCTGCTTTAAACACTCCTATTCCCATACTAGAAATTCCTGAATTAACAGATATCTCTTGGCTGTCCACTCCTGGAAATAACTTTCAGATGATTTGTCAAAAAGTTATGGATATTCAAGTAAAAAATCTAGAGGCTATGCAAGACTCTAAAGAAGTAGATGCCGATATAGTTTATGCTCCAATTAAATATTTAATTAATTTACCTCTACAAGAGTTAGAATATATTTCTAACTTAGAAGTTCTAGAAAAACATAATATATTTACTGATGATGAGTCCGGATTTAATGAGCAAAAGATTCCGCAAAGTATGGAACAATATCTGACTAGTCAGTGGGCCGGAAAAGATCCCAATATGGTTATCAAGAATACTCAATCTATTTGGGTAAGTCTTTCTGGAGTTAGAGGTCCCGTAAACTATGTTCTGGGCTTAGAAATTTTAGGAAAGTTTTTGGCTGCTGGTGTTACTGATCCAGTAGAGATTTCTGAATCCTCTCAAATAGACTCCGAAAATGTTCCGGTGTCTTGGCCAGCAAACAAAACTAGTGACTGGGAATGGGAATCACAGCAAGTTTTTCGATATTTGAATGAAAACTTTAATCCAGAAGGAAAAGAAACCGGAGTAGCCCCTAACAGATCCTTCAAAGATTATGTTAAATTAGTCCATTCTGCAGAGTCTGGAGATGAAAAATCTATTACTAAAATCCAAGATATTATTTCTGATATCTCGGAAATATTGGCAATCCTGCAATCCGAACCAAAAAATCAAAATTTGGTATCTCTAGACGTTTACGATTACTGAGGAAGTAAGGAGGGTCTTGAACCCATAAAGGGTTGTTTAGTAATCAATCTTAAATAGTCGTGTAGAGAATATGTAAGTGATGTCCGAGAGTGATCTATCTGCTCAACTGTCTGAATTGGCAGAAGAATTTAATGTTCCTGATGAAGATCCAGAACCTAAACTTGATGCTTCTGCACCTTTAGAAGATGGTCCGATAACACAAATGCCAGATGAGGCTATGATGGCTGAAGTAGAAATTGCCGGTGAACAAACTTATTTAGAAGAAACTAATCAAGTTCCTCTACAAAATCCTAATCCCTTACCTCCTCACGAACCAGAAAACTTAGAAGGTCCTGTTTTTGAAAACTATCGAGAGGATCCTGCTGATTATCAATTTCAAGCAGAAATGGATTCCGATAAAGTAAGTATTGCATCCATGCCTTTTGCAGATTATATGGAATGGGTATTTCCACCAGAAGGTGAGAAAGGTCACGAGGACGGCCAAGAAACTTTAGAGATGGTTTGGGGTAATCTCATGGCTGCCGGATATGATGTAGATATCAGAAAAGTAAAAATTGCTGGAGCCCTTTGGAGTCGCCGTCATTATAATGGTGAAGCCATAAAATCTGCTAGATATATTCTAAAAAGAGTTCCTGCCTCTAAATTAATCGATTTTATTCCACCTTCATTACATCGTAGAGATTGGGAAGACTTAGTTCCAGCGGATGTTGCTATGTCGGCTGAAAATAAAACTATGAGTAATTCTCAAAAAGAATTTATGCTAGGAGTTGGAGTAGTATCTGCATTAGTTCTTCCAATTTTAATGTCAAGGCGAGGTTAATTTCATGAGCAAAATACTTCCCGTAATTTTATTAGTTGGAGGACTGTATTATTTTTCTACCACTGCAAGTGGAGAGTCTCCAGTTCAAGGTTGCATGGATGAAACAGCAACTAATTATGATCCAGATGCTACTGAAGATGATAGTAGTTGTAAATATGAAAACGGAAACGGAAATGGGGGTGGTGGAGATGATGATGATGTTATTAGTCCAATTCCGGGTTGTCCACCAGTTGGAGGAAATAAAATATGGGTGAAAGAACAAAACCCTTCAATTCATCTGGGAACTAGTGATGCTTTGAATGATATACACATTTATGAAGTGACTACAAATCAAGAGAATTATTATCCTGGAACTCAAGTAGATATTACTTGGGAGGCAAAAGTAAAAAATAAATCAAAAAGTAGATGTGGAGAAAATATCCTAAAGGCTAATAAAACTTGTTGGTTTGCCCCTACAGATGGCACTGCACTAGGAGATTATGAAGGACCACTTAACTGGAAAGTTTTTTTAATTAAACCAGATGGAACACAATATGATTCCAGATCTGAACTGGTTGTAGGTGATTTTTTCCAAGGATACACTGATTCTAATATAGAACTCTCTGATGCAGAAAAAAGTTGTAAACCAAAAGATTGTTTGAAAGTATTAAGAGGCACTAGAGCCAAATATCAAGTTGCCTTTGACTTAGGTGCTGATGCACCAGTAGGTCAATATTCAATAAGATTCCATGCACCGTATGGAGATAGTGACAATTTTGCTACTTGGACTCAAATACCAGTCTTTAAAGTTTTACCCTCTGACTGTAATCCAGAAGGTTTCTCGGCTGAGTCTACAAAAATAAATTATGAAACTCGTTTTGCTAGCAATCATGACTTTATGTTATACTAAGGCAATTCATTAAATAGTAAGACAGGTGAATAAATAGTATGAATCTGGATCTCAATATCCAAAATACTCTTAAGCGTTCTGCTATGGAAGGTGCTATGCACGGAGTCATGGATAACTATGGAGGTCAATATCAATTGACTTCATATTCTGAATCTGCTAAATTAGCCGAACAAGTATGGGGAGTTCCAGTAGGAGTAACTGCTCCTAATTCATTATCTCGTGCCTCTTCATCTCGTGGCAGCGGTCAAATTAAAAAGGCAGAACATAAATCTAATTCTAAGGCTGCTCCAGCCGATGTAAGAATAGGTCAATATCGAGTTCAATATCTTCCAGAAACAAATGAATGGAAACTTTCTATTATTTCTATGGGAGATGAAGGAGGCTTTTGGGCTAAACTTTGGAGAGCACTTTCTGGAGAAGAATTGGAAACAGAAAGAGTTACTATACAAAAGTCAGGCACGTATGCGGAAAACAGATTTTTAACTGAGTTAGAATTCCGAAAAGATATTTCAAGGGCTGACAAACAATCTATTATCTCCTTTGTATTAGATCACAGTAAAGCCGTCTTCGATAATAATTATAAACTAACTGAAGATTCTCTTTTTGGACCTCCAACTAATGTAGCCTATGCAGAAACTATTCAAGGTCCTTTTGGAGCCTCAATGGCAACCACTAAAAAATTAGAAATGGGTCGTGCAGGATCACAACCTATCTCAAACTTTAATCGTAGTCCAGGAATAAATCTTGGTTCTACTCACTCTCGCACAGTAAATACTGATATGGGTTCTTTCCATACACCCCAACCATTAAGCCGAGTTCAATCCGGTTTAGTAAGGGATGTATTAGGTAATCCTGTCAATCAACACATAACTCCTGGAGTTCATGTGCCTTCGTCTGCAGTAAATCAGCATAGATCCGGACGGAGTTTTTAAATAGTAAGCCCAAGAGATGATATAACATGACTAACCTTATAGACCAGCCAGCCAAAATCGCCAAGAGCGTTTTTGATCTAGGAAAAGGCGAACTCAAAGAATCCACACTATACGCAGGTATATTAGGACTCGGAGCCGCTTCCTTGATTGGATCCGCTTTTATTATGTTGCCCTTTCAAAAGTTACCTTATGGAAATTATATCCGTATGGCTTCTTTAGTTCTTGGTGGTGCTGCACTCGTAGGTTGGTCCCGTAAGCAGTCTGCTGATATGAAGGCTGCCGGAACAATGGCCGGAACTGTAATGGCCGCTGCTGGTGTGCTTAAAGGTGCCGCTGACTTCGGACTAGGTAGACTTCCTGGTGCATCTACAGTTACTTCTGCTATTGAAGGTGGTAGCACTGCTTCTTTCGGTTCAGAATCAGAAGTTATGGATGACAGAAATGTAATCGGACAAGATGGTGCTAACTTCGACACACGTCCAATCGCTGAACCTGGCGATAATGTTGCCGCAGTTGGTGACGAAATGGATGCTGGAGTTGCTGCAATGGTTGGCCGCTTCAAGCCACAAGAAAGAGTTCCTGTAGATTCAGTTATGGAATCTTCTACAATGGCTGGAACAATCACTCAAAACTTTGGTGCTGACACTATGTCTACTGGATGGCAAAATCCACACCGCAGTCAAAAGATGAGTGAGTTCGTAGATGCTACTGATGCACTTGCACAAGGAAAAATGGATAATAATTCAAATCCTTTCGTGGCTTCTATTAAGCCAGTAACTCCTTCTTACCAACCACAGGCTTGGTATGCAGAAGAGGAGATGATGATTGATGCATCTACTCCTGTTCAAAACGCCGCTACAATGGGCGGTCTTCCAGATACACTTGGAACTTACATCGTTCCTGGTTCATCCGGTAATCCTTTCCTAACATCCGTTGCTATGTCCTCTGCTGGAGGATCTGGTCGTGGAGTTATTGAGAACTTTGGTGCAGAGGTGTTCTTTTGAAGTTAATTTCTGACGCTCGTGGACTTTTAGTCAATGATTTGACTGTAGGAAGTGCTTTAGTTCTTGTAGGTGCCGTTCACTTTGTAGGTGGCGGTCTTTCGGACATGATGGAACGAACTTTGTTCGGTAAGTCTTGGCTAACAGTTGGCCGTGTCCTTTCTTTGGTTCCTCTTTCAATAGGGGTAGCCGTTCTTTCCAAGAGATTACTCGGTGAAGAGGTTGATCCTTTGGGAATAGCAAATGAGGTATGATTAAAATGTTAAATAAAATAATGGAATTTATGACAAGTGATATGGTGCTCGGTGGCTCTTTGATAGTCGTTGGTGCAGCAGTTGCCATTGGTGCCGGAATAGCAATGTTGAGCAGACCACTGCCTGTTATCCGTGTATCTGCTATGCAGGTCGCGGGGGCTTTGACTCTCCTACTTGGTGTTGCAGTAGTAACCAAGGGTAAAGTAGACCCACTTGATCTTGAATAAATATAAAAATATATTAATGCTCTGAGACAGAGCAGTTGCGGATGAGCAATGCTTGACGAAGGTCAATCTTTAAATAGTAAAAAATTTCACTACTAATTAGAGAGCAAGATTTCAACGTATGCTAGTTATGTAATTCATTTCTGGTATGCTTAGTTTTCGAGTTCTTTAACTAAAAAAAAGGTGAAAAAAATGAGTATGAGAAGCCAAGTATATGAATGGAGTAATCTAGCCCCAACCGGATCTCTTTCTTCACTCCGCAGAACAACAACTGATATTGCAGTTGCAGTTCCTGCTGACAGAGAGATAGATTTGTTTATTGGAGGCTATGGTAACAACATCACAAAGCCCGCAGAAACGACCGCCACCCAATTTGTAGTTATAGAGGATATTTCCTGCAGCCCATGGCTCAACGGAAATGTGCAGATCAGAATAAACACAACTGATTACTTCCAGAACCCGGATGTTACCAATATGTTTGGTATCCCAGGACTGGCAAGCCCCTACCCTCGTGGTGCAGCAAGCACACTCGATGGAACGGATAATCTGTTGAAGTCATTCGATCTATACCCTGACGTGTATGTCCTACCTGGACAAACATGGCAAATCCTTTACACTACTCGTGATGGAGCAACAGCATACAGTGCTGGAGTCACTGACGCACAAGTTGTGTCAGCATTCGTAAAGTATACACTTTACGATGGACCAGACGCTCTTATCGCTAACAAACTGTTAGAATTAGGTGTAACCATCAACCCAAACAACGTTGATTGGTATAAGAGATCTTTGATTGAACAACAGATCGCTGCCTCAGCCGGAGGTGACCAGTAATGTCCATGCGTAGCCAAGTCTATGAATGGGATGCTGCTAATTATAGCGCAGCCGCTACTGCACTTCCTGCATCTGGTAGATCAGTATCTATCTTCGTAGGTGGATTCGGTAACAACATTACCAAACCTGCTGAAACAACTGCAACTGAGTTCGTAGTTATAGAAGATATTGCTGTAACACCATCAACATCATCCGCTGCCGCTGCTGGTGGATCCTACAGAGGATTACTAATTGCTGCTGCTGGAACTGGTGTCGCTGGTCCAAGAGCATATGTTCAAGTAAGAATCAATACAACTGATTACTTCCTGGACCCAGATAACGTCCCTAATGACGGTATCCCAGGAACTGCATCTCCATACCCAAGGTCTGTAGATTTCCAGCCTTCCTTCAACCTATACCCGGATGTATACGTGCTTCCAGGTCAAGTTTGGGATATTCTGGTAACTTACTACCTTGCCTCTGGTGTAGGAAACGGTGCAGGAACAGCAACATCTGGTAACTATCGTTGCTTTACTAAATACACGCTTTATGACGGGCCTGACGCTCTTATCGCTAACAAACTGTTAGAGATGGGAATAAGCATCAACCCAGGTAACGTGGATTGGTATAAGAGAAGTCTACTATCAGCATAATTATTAAATTAGTGTGCCGCAGTGACCCTCTTAGATGTCTGACGTGAAAACGGACAAAAAACCCCCATACGCCCCGATTGGCCTGAGTGCCAGTGTGACGGGTGATGGGTGGTCTAACTTTTTTATTTAATTTTGAGCGAACACTTCGATTCGCCAAACCTAAAATTCAAGTATTTATAGGTTACTATTTAGGTTTAAGTAGGTAATCCCTACTATTATTTATCATGAGCATGATGCCACCTAATGATATTAAAACTAATTCTAAAAGCAATAAAATATTAATCAACACTCCGGTAGGAAAAATTGATATTGATGGTAGTTCTATTGCGGAACTAGTTAAAAGTATTAAACTAGATCTTGATGCTAATAGAGAAACCGATATCATGGATGTAGAGATTTCTAAATTTATTGATATTACAACTCAAGAATTAGAACACAAAATGGAAGATGTGATGGAAAATGAATTTCCAACTCTAATAGAGGGTATGATGCGGTATATTAATTTACATTTCGATATAGTAGAAATTACTAATTCTACAAATCATCATTTAGGTGGGCAAATTTGCTCTCCAGTTTATCACGATTTCTTGCTAAAAGGTAATAGATACAAAGTTCCTTTGAAAGCCATTCTAATGTTAGAGCATAAAGAATCTAAAGAGAGATTCGCAATTTGGTTAATACCTTACGATGGCCTTAACATAGATCTAAGAATAATCTTTGATGGAGGTGGCGTAATCGGAAAAGATTTTTGGAATGATTTTCAAGAATGGTATTGGGACGGAAACACTCTATTAAAAAATGCCACCTTTTATGGAGATTTAAAGTTCATTGAATCCGATGTTAATTATGATTGGGATGATATTATTCTTACTAAGGAACACCGTGCCGCCTTAGAAAGACATATTATTGATTTCTTTACTCACATGGAATTGTTTAGAAACAACGGACAAAATTTAAGTAGAGGAGTTTTACTTAATGGTCCTCCTGGAACTGGAAAAACTTTAACTGCAAACATTCTTAGAAATAGTATTAAAGATATTACTACTATTGTCGTTACTAGAGATCACATTGAAGAATTAGGAGACATTTCTAGAGTCTATAAAATAGCCTCTAAACTAGCACCCTCTCTAGTTATCTTAGAAGATCTAGATACTATTGGAGGAATTTCTAGAATGTCTGGAGATCACCCCTTACTCGGAGAATTTTTGAATGCATTATCTGGAATAGAATCTAATGTTGGAGTCGTTACTTTAGCCACCACTAATCATGCTGACAAATTAGATTGGGCTTTAGTAGATAGACCGGGAAGATTCGATTCTCGAATAGAGTTAGGATATCCTAATGCATCCGTTAGAAAAAGAATTCTACAGAAATATTTGGATCCATTGAACTGTGATAAAAATTTAGATATGACTTATATTGTTAGAAAATCTGAACAAATGTCCGGAGCCTATCTAGAAGAAGTAATTAGGAATGCTTTTCAAAATGCATTAGAAAGAGTAAATTATCAACAAGGAAAATATAAAATTAGTCAGGAAGACATAGAACTTTCCCTAGAAAGAATATTAAAACAAAGAAAAAATACTCTGATGGAAATCAATAGAAATGGTTTTGATCTTCCGTCTATGACAGACGATGATGAATTTGCAGAACATGAAGATTTCTATCAGTGAAGACACTGCAGGTTCAACAAAGAGATTTTGGTTTTTGAACTTTCATCCTAAGCGTATATTTTCAAGGCAATACATTAAATAGTAGCACAACATAAAATACACCATGTCCAGAAAAACTGGTTCCGCAAAAAACTGTATATTTTGTGATATGGGATCCATGAGTGGATCAAAAGATGTTAAATTGTATCGAGGTTTAGATGGTGATGAGTATGTTCATACAATCGCTGTCTGTGATTCATGTGCTGATATAGATGCTATGAAAGCCGAAGAAACTCCGGTAGTTCCTGATCCATCATCATTCCCTCAAGGTTCAGGTCGAGTTCTCGGCCAGCAAACTGATAACTCTAATTTGACCCCTCTACACGCTGAAAGCCAAATGAATGAATACGAAGATTTCCCTCGACAAAACGCTGAAATCAGCGGTGTCGATTTTATGGGTGCAGAATCTGATTCACCTTCCGGAGATGTAATCAAATCACAACCGATGGATTATTCTCCTGCAGAAGATCAATTATTCGATGAATCTGTAGTTCAAGATGAACAAGATGGAGGAGTAGACTTTATGAATGCAGAATCTCCATTAGAAGAATCACCATTAACTGAAAATCCTTCTACTGCTGAACCCTCTGATATGGGCGGTCCAGAAGATTTCTCTGCTGAAACCCAAGCCCAAGCCGCATCTATGATGAGTTCTCATGTAGTTCCGGCACCATTAGGAAGGGGAGTAGAATTTGATTTAGGTGCAGAAAATTCTGATGCACAATTAGTTACTATAGACAATCCAGTTATGACTGGGGCTAAAATGGCTCTAGGAGTTGTTGCTCTTAACGCTACCGCATTAATAGGAATTTCACTAATTGGAATGGCTATCGGTGCTTCTGTTAAAAAAATGGATGATTAAATTGGAGAACATACTGTAGGTGTATTAATTATGGATAAGAAAACAATCATTGTTGCCGGAGTAATTACGGGTGCCTTAGCATATCATTTTGGATTAATCGATAGTTTAATGACTATTATTAACTCTTTTACTAATAAAGAATCAAAAGCCGCAGATTCCGGAGTAGGTTCTGCTCCTTTATCCATCAATCGTGATGTTGGGTCTGTGTCTCAAGTAATGACAGATGTAGATCAATTAAATGGAATGGCTCACGGACAGAATGCTCGCAATTTTGGAGTGTCTGGTTCTCACGGACTCACTCCAGGTCTTGAAGCCTTTATCGATCGTGCTACCGTTGGATCTTTCGGTCAGAATTTTGATGGACGCTCTGTGGGGCTAACTTAAAAAACTGATACGAGAGGTGAAAAATAAATGGTAGTTGATTTTGCAGAACTAAGAAATAAAATTCTCGCTGGCGAAAACGATGTTGAAGCGGAGGCTTTACCAACACCAATACGTGCCGAACTTCGTGAAGATAATATGACTTTATTTTCTATTCTTTTAGGTGGATCGCTTTTAGGTGTTTCTATGTTAGATCGTGCCAAACATGAAGGTGCAATATTTACTACTGCTAATGGCACAAATTATGGTCCATTGGCTGACGCTTTAGGTTTTGGTTCGTTTTTATTCGGCATGGGTAGATTATCTCGAGGACTACAAGCCCAAGAAGAGATTGAAAACTACGAACAACTAGTTACTGAAGCCGAAAGTTATGTAACTAATATGAGTCAAGAAATGGAAGAAATGGCCGCTGAAGCAGAAGAAAAAGAAGAAGAAGCAGCCCAGGCTAAAAAAGAAAAACCACAACAATTAGATTTAATTGGCCGTAATTGGAACACTCACGTTCCAGCAGGTGGCTTTGCTGATTTCGGATCTATAGGTAATATGCACGGATCCGCTGTCGGGCAACAACCAGTTTTCTACCGAAAAGGTGCAAATAGTAGTCCATTCAGTTACTAAGTTTATCGTATACTAAATAATAGAGTTTAGTATAAATTACCAAGTATTAAATAGACGAAAGGAGTTATACTATACCATGAAGCGTCAAGTTTATTGTGTAGGTCTACGGAAAAAGGTAGAAGCAGATATTGATGACATTATAGCCATCGATGGTAAGCGTGGCACAAAATATCAAGGTATAGGATCATATACTGAGGAATCTACTGGTAAAACATATACTATCAAATCCTGGGTTTCAAAATCCGATTACGAAAATATGCACGGCAAGGTTTCAGAAGTTGTTTCTGAAGTTGTTTCTGAACCTCAAGTTATGGAAGTCATGGCTGCGGAATCTGAAGAATTTATTGGTGCAAATAAGGATGCGGCAGATCCTCTCGCCGCAGATCCGGTTGCCGAATCGCCAGTGGCGGATGATTCATCAACGCCGCAAGAATCAGCACCGGCAAGTAATAACTCTTACTTCTTAAGTGAAGATGTAGTGGCTGATGCTATGCAAGAAATGGATGCTGAAGTTATGTTCGAAGCCACAATGGAAAGCATAGATATGATTTCTGAGGCTCGAGCAGTTAATGCCATTGAATCCTCTCCTGGAATTAAAGGAATAGTTGTCGGACCTACCTATCTAAGATTTATAGGTGGATCATCTTCTAAATATCATTTGTTTGCTGTAGTAGAGAGAGTTTCTGGAAGTTTCCAAGCAGTCAATGCTTATGGTCGCCGAGGAGGTTATCCTACTGTATGGACTTCTCCGTTTTACTCTACTGAATCTGAAGCAATTCGTGCTATGAACAACAAAATGAAAACTAAAACTCGAAAGGGTTATGATAAAATGGGTGCTGAAGAATTCTTTGCTTGGATGGCTGAAGACCAGGCCGTATCCGTAGAGAATCCTGAAGTATCTAATGCAGAAGGTTCTGCTGGCGACCAAATAGTTTCTTGGGAAAATGATGCTGGAGTTTCCTCCCCATCTTCTCCACCAAATAATATTATGTGGGCTGAGTCTCCATTAGAAGAATCCCCATTAACTGAAAATCCTTCTACTGATGGTCCATCTGATATGGGCGGTCCAGAAGATTTCTCAGCGGATGTCGATCTAGAAGAAGGTGAAAAACTAACTATCGAAAAAGATAGCGGTCGCAGTAAAAAGGTATTAGTAGGACTATTAATGCTAGGTGGATTATATGCGGCTTGGTCGCAAAGTGATGCAATTTTAGATTTCTATGAAAAGGTAGTCGGAGATGAATCCTCAGAAGTTGAAGGCTGTATGGATGAAACTGCTGAAAATTATAATCCGGATGCAACTGTAGATGATGGTTCCTGCGTTTCTGACTCCAATTCCAGTTCTGTCGAATGAAGTTTACTTGCTTCGCAATTCATTAAATAGTAGAGTCACTAACTTAATCTTGAGTTAGTGTTCATTATGACGACAATTTTTAATTCTGCTGGCACCGGTTACAACATTACTTGCGATCCTGGCACTTTGTATAATAGAAAATGTTATGTAAATGTTCATAATCCTCCCGGTTGTGACCCAGCGGATCCGGCTTGCACCGTAACACAACAAGAAATTATCGGTTATTCTGATAAAGGAGATCCCATTTCTAAGGCTCCCAGTTCTTCTTCTTGGATTGCTTGGGTGCCAACTTTGACTACTTTAGACGATAGCGGAACTGCTTATCAACCTTATGGTGAAACCGGTTTGCCTTATGGAAGCGGGGCTATTGCTACCAGTGCTGGCACGACTGATGTTACTGGAGACTCGACAACCGGATCTGAAAAACCCTCTGCTATGCAAGACAATAATCCAGGGGGAAGTTCTTCAGAGGGTTCTGAAGTTTCAGCCTCTACAATTCAAGTTGTCGCCGGAATTACTTTATTCTCTGCTGCTGCCTATGGAATAAAATCCTGGTATGATGCTCGTGGCGGAAAACTATTTTAACTGAGGAAGTAAGGAGGGTCTTGAAACATGGTTTGGAATTTTTTGGAATCTATTAGTCCATCGAAAATAAAACCTATTATCGGACCTTATTTCTATCCAAATAATATTTTACCTTCTGGTGGTGCCGATCCACAAGATTGGCAATATTTAGAATATTCTATGCCTGGTGCTGTGTCTCGCCGTATGACTAATACTCGTGTTTGCGATCCTCTGTGGCCGGTTTTTGGATGCAAAACTTCAGACGAAATTGGAGAACATACTGCAGTAGTTCCAAAAAATGAATTACCACCTCAATATCAAGCCGAAGAAGAAAATGCTGATTTGGATGTATCTGCTATGAGTGATATAGAACAATTATCCATGATGACTGGATATTCCACATTTACTGTTTATGGTCTGACTATCTTAGGCTTCGGTGTTTTTATGGTTGGAGCCGGTCGTCTGCTTAAGTGGGTTGAAGATAATGAGGAGGTTTGATTATGGGAACACCACCAAATAAATCGAAAAAAACTACGGCTGTAAAGACAGACGAAGTAAAATCTATCAATAATAAATTTGCTGAAGAAATTTCTCAAAGAAAAGAATTTGGTAGATCTTCTTGGATGGCTCTTTTAGTTCCTGCAGTGGGAACTTTTGCAGTTTTTAGTTCTTTAATGTTAAACATTGTAAGAACTTATCAGAAACATGGATTCCCTGAAGATTCTTTAAGGCAAAGAGATATAGTAATTATTGCTATTCCGGCATTACTTATCGGATATGCAACTTTAGAAGCAATAGAAATTATGGAAAGTGAGGGGTGATATTATGATAAAATTAGATAAAAATGATTTGACGACAATTGTAGGAGCCGCCGTATTCGTAACTTTTATGTTAGAAAATTGGGTAAATCATTCTGTGGCTGAGGCTGAAGAACAAAATATTACTTTTTTGAAAGCATTATCCACACCTCCACCTGCTGGAGTTTTTGCAGGTATGGCGGTCGTAACTATATTTTTCAGTGCGATTAGTGCTTACTTGGCGGAAAAAACTACTGAGTTAGTAATTGATTCTAGTTTTTATGTTGACGAGACTCCAGTAGAATAAATTTACCAGTGGAGAAGTATTACATACTAAAGAGTTAATATAAAACTATGTCCCCTCCTAAAGAGAATTGGATTGATTATCTTCGTTCTAAACGGGAGCAGTTTTTAATGAATCGTAAAAGCAATCTAGGATTAGATTATCTACATGATACTAAATCTTGGGATGCTATCTTTGAACAGGAGTGGATCGTTTTACAAGGAAAGTTAATTGCTCCCGATGATTTAAATAATTTACCAGAAAATATTACAGAATTGATCGAACCAGTTCAAACTCCAGAGATCATTGAGAAGATTGAAATAGGTGAACACCTAATTAACTTATACTACTACGAAGATTTTATCATGCTTTCCAATCAGGGAATTTTTAGAGAACCAAGATTTTTAATAGACAAGGGTCGTAAATGGGAGAAGAAGGCAATTGAATCCGTAACGCAGTATGGATATCAACATATTGGATTTCACAAAGAATATTTAGAATTCATGGAGGCATAAGTTATGGACGATTACGAAAAACTTTCTGATATTAAATTCGTTACTGGTCCGCAGATGTTAGTAATGATTATTACTATTGCGGTTGTGCTGCAATCATTTTCTTATTTTGTAAATCCTACTGCTTGGATCAACTGGCAATTATTAGTTTTTATTACTAGCACAAATTTAGGGGCAGTTATTTTGGCCATTCTAGCCCAAAACTCCGCAGACGATATCGCAGCAGTGCAAAGAAAATTATTTACTCCTAGTTTTTATCGTTCTATGAATGCACTTTCTAAATTGCATGGTTTGCTCGAACAGGAAGCCCAAAAGAAAGGTAATAATATTGATGAAGAAATAGAAGATTTAGCACCAAAACTTTATGGTTTATTTAGAGCCTATGTTGATGTAAAGGCGAGTCAAGAAAAAATAATTCCTCCGGATCCGATCGTAGAAAAACCTCCTTTAGTGTATCAAGAGGATGACTTGTTTCTAGTCAAGGAATAATGGAATCTTTTAAGTAGTAGGAAGTAGTAACAAAATACAGACAAGGTGACTACAATGGCAAATCAAGATCCACAGCCAGAAATTTACACAACCACGCATACCTTTGATGCGTCCGGTGGTGCAATTGCGGCATTTACAAGTTCAACCGTAAGTATATTTACAAATCAAGCAAACAACGAAGAAGTTAGACTATACGCTATTGCCGTAGAAGTTCAAGACAATACTACTGGTGCAGCGGCTACTACTGCTTATGATTTTAGCGTAACAATTGGTGTCGGACCAAATAACGTTCCTTCCAATTCTTTTGATATTGGTTGGTTGCACAATAACATTGCTAATGGAGGTCAAGTTTTGGCTTTCTCCTCCCCAGTATTGGCTTTATTCCAACAACCACTTCAAATTACTGTAACTAATAACACACAAATAGCGGCTCCATTAGAGCGAAGTGTGAAAGTTTCATTGATTGGTGAGTTAGCAATTCAAAAGATTGCTGCTCGTTATTGATTTATAAACTATTATAGTCAGAACCTTTAGATAGTGGGATAGCGTAAGCCATATTGGTAATAACATGATTCGCCGACAAGCCTATGAATGGAGAAATGCTGTTCCTGCAGATCATACCGGCAATTATTTTTTAGGACATCCTGTTTTTAATCCTTCTACTGGAGTGCGATCTCCTGCCATTCCTGCTGGAAAATATATTGATATTTTTACTGGCGGATACGGAAATAATTTAGATAATACTGCCGATGTAAGAGCCACACAATTTATAATTATTGATGCCATTGCTGGTTGGGATGGAACTAAAATTGGAATCCCAGGAGGTGGAAACGGAAAACAATCTGCTTTTATAGGCATTCGAGTAGAAACTACTCGATATTTTCAGAATCCAGACGGAAGTCTGCAAGAGGGTTTACCCACGAGTATTATCCCATTTCCCGACACACTAGGAATTCCTGGAGGTATTGAATCTGTATTTACTTTTGAAGATTTTGCGGATGGTTTACCTACTCCCGTTTATATTTTACCTGGGCAGACTTGGGGTATAGAATTTTTATTGCCGGATGGATCCCCCGCATATACTATTGAAAATGATTATGAAATTCATCGAGCCTATGTAAAATATTTATTATTAGAAGACAGTGATGCCGTGGTTGCCGTAAAATTACTTATGGATGGTATACCAGTCAGTGTAGAAAATATAAATCGTTATAAAAGATCTTTAGTTCGTCAACAGTTATATTTAGATGGAGCAAATCCTATTCCAGAAGGCACTAGGAGGCTATCTTGATGTCTATGAGAAAACAAATTTATCAATGGACTTTAAATGGAAATGGAGCGTATAATTCGGATGATTATCCGAATGCGGGTGAAGAAATTTCTATTTTTACCGGAGATTATGGTAACGTTGTTACGGAAGCGAATTTAATACGAGAAGATAGATTTGTAGTCATTCATCAGTTTGGATCTACGCCGGGAATTGCAGTCCCTTCTATTGGAGGAAGTTTTGTTGCTAGTGGAATAGTTGATGGAACCGACTTAATCGGTTGGGTCCCTAATGGATTCGTAAATGTTTTTATTAATACTACTGGGTATTTCCAGGATCCTCAAAATTTATTTTCTGGAGGGATCTCGGGTGAAGCCTCGCCATATCCGGCTACCGCCGCCATTAGACCTACTAATTATCAATTATCTCCTCCCGTTTATGCCTTACCAGATCAAACCTGGGATATAAGAATTACTTTTCTGAATGATATTCATGCCTTTGTGGCTTCTGAAGGGATTACTGATATACCTACTTCTACTGTTTTGGCTCGAGTTTTTGTTCAATACTGGTTATTTGATGGCTCAGATGCCTTAATCGCTAATAATCTTTTAGATCTAGGAATAGATGTTACTGTAGATAATATAGAATGGTTTCGCCGTCAACTTTTACAAAGAGAAGGATTAGATGAGGAAACTTGGAAAGATTATTTAGACTTAGCAGAAGCATATCGACATATGGAAGATATGCGAGATGACTATTTATTATAAATAGATTAACCATAAATATAATAAAATTCAAGCGTCAGCAGTATTAAATAGTCGGAATGGATAACAATTATTATGACATCCTCTAACGAAGGACAGCGTAACCTAAAGCGTCCGTATCGTAAAAAAGCCTTTCAAACTGGTTACAGTCAAGCCGGTGAAGCAGTAGCGGCTTATCCGCCGCCTCCATCTTCTTATGGAACCACTGAAAGAGCCGGAACAAAAGTTATTCGTCCTGGACAAGATCCAGCCACTTTTGATCGTCAAGTAAGACCTGCTGTAGAATTTCAAGATCGTAGTAAATTAATTAATTTTGCTAATTATCCTTGGCATTTAGTGCCTAAGCCTAATTCTGCTAACGTAGTAGTTCGCCAACTTTATAATTTCGCTACTGGAGCCGCCTACAATTTGCCAGATTCAGCCTATATTGATGCAGTAGTATTGAATGTTTCTGATGTTTACGGTTCAAATTCTTGGACAGATATATCTGGAAATGGTATTTTTCAACCTACTCCAACTGCTTTTGTTGGTGAAGCCCCTGCCCCTGCTGTGCGATCCGTAACTTCTACGAAATCTCGCCCTCCGTCTGCTAGCACCAATAATAGGAGCAATTCTAACACACCTTTTCGGTCTTCTACCGTCACGGCTACCAGCCCTACTGTCGGTCAGACTATCAATACTTCGGCTGGTAACAAAGGAGATTATTATCATATTGGCTCTTTTGGACACACCGAAGCCACCGGAACTGGTGTGCGATATCAAATTTGGATAGACGGACAACTTTTTCAAGAGTGGGCTGATTTCCAATGGTCACCAATCACTCCAAAAACGGATCAATGGCATTGGGATATGCCCCTAACAGTTACTCAACAAATAGTTTTCCGTGTAATTAATGACACCGGAGCCGCTATTACTACTGGAACTACAGAAGGTTGTTTTGTAGGTTGGACTGAACAAAGAGATTATTACCAAGATACTGGTCGTGAACAGAATACTAATGTAGGAACTTCACCGTCTTGATAGTTAAAGAGTTAATTTATAATTAATTCAAACGACTACCATTAAATAGCAGGGATTACAATTAATAACTGTAGCGTATCGCTTAGGTGTTTTTATGTCCGGAATTATTCCCAATAAATATACAGGTTCCGATGCCGGAGGAACTACAACTAGTTTCAATCTAACAGTGAAAGAAATTGACGGAATACCTACTGTTTCCGGAGTGACTACTATTCAAGTTAGTAATGGAACCTTAGTTGATGATGGCGGTGGCACAGTAACTATTACTACTTCTGGAGGGGGCGGTGCGGTGCCTGGTGGAGCCCAATATGATGTGCAATTAAATGATGGTGCTGGAGGTTTTACTGGTTCTAATGATTTTTCCTATAATTCTGCTACTAATGTGCTAGATGTAAATGGTAAAATTACCATGAATAATATCATCGAAGACACTACTGGTGTAGATTTTGCACCCGTAGCCGCCAATCCAGGAACTACTGCTACTGAAACTTTATGGGTTTCTTCGGCCGACAACGAACTTTATTTCGGATCTGATCGAGTTCTTAACAATGGTTCTACTTTTTCTTTATTTAATGTCATAGATGATTTGGCCTCTTCAATTCAATTAGACCGCACTCAACCGGTTTTGACTGATTTTACTTTTACCGGTGGCACTGGGATTTCCACTAGCCTAGCCGCCGGTCCAGTCCTAACTATTACAAATACTGGTGTTACTTCTATAGTCGCTGGATCTGGAATAACTATTTCGGGTGCTACTGGAGCCGTTACTATTTCAGCCACTACTTCTGGAACGGTCACTTCGGTTGGATTAACTATGCCCGCCGATTTCAGCGTAGCCGGATCTCCAGTTACTACTGCCGGAACTTTAGCCGTTACTTATGCGACTCAATCCGCTAATACCGTTCTCGCTGGTCCAACTGCTGGTGCTGCCGCTACGCCTACTTTTAGGGCTTTAGTAGATGACGACATTCCAGCCACTCTTATGAGAAATTTTACCGTAGCCGCTAATTCGGGGGCTTCTTCTCCTTCTACTATGTCAGACGGAGATCTTCTCGAAATCTTTGGATCCACGACAGCGGGTTCTGGTTCCGCAGATCTCAATGGGGTCTTGGATACACAATTAAATGCGGCTCGACAATTGACAGTAGAAACTCGTTTAATGACGGGTGCGACTGGCGTTAGTGATGGTGCTACTGGATTTGCACCCAAAGCCTTGACGGGTGAACAAGATTATTATTTGTCTGGTGATGCAACTTGGAAAGCCGTTCCTGTATCTTATTCTTGGATAGTTTCTGATGGAGTAACTACTGATACTATTACTGATGGAGAAACTGTAACTTTCTCTGGAGTAGCCACACAAACAGTGGCCACCGTAACTGCGGCAGCAGGTCCGACTCCGGCTGATGTAGCCTTTGGACTAGCCACAACTGCGGTCACTCCAGGATCTTATACAAATACTAACTTAACCGTAGATAACTTTGGAAGAATTACGGCTGCTTCCAGTGGAACTGGTGCACCGGGAACTGTTACTGATATTACTTTTGAAGATGATAGCGGAAATACCGACACCATCACTACTACTGGAACGATTCAAATTGCGGGCGGAACTGGTATTACCGTAGGATTAAATCCGGCTGCTATTCCACCTACTTTTACTGTTGTTAATGATGGAGTAGTTTCCTTAAACAATGTTGGAGGAACTTATGCAACTGGACCCCAATATGTAATTCCTTCAGCCGCCAGTGGATCTTTAATTGATTTAGAATTAACTACTACTACAGTCACTGCTGGATCTTATTCGGCCGCTAACATTACTGTAGATGCTTATGGAAGACTTACTTCGGCCACTGATGGTTCCGCTTCTATTGTAAATACTCGTTTCTTTATCGAAGACGATGCCGCTAACAATGAATTAGTGTCTACTGACGATACTATTCTTTTCAGCGAAGGCACCGGAATGTCGGTAGTAGTTAGCAATCCAGATACCGTTACGTTTACTAACACCGGAGTTACTTCGGCTGTTGCGGGCACTGGAATATCCGTATCAAGTGCCACCGGAGCGGTAACTTTTACTAATACTGGTGTAACTCAACTAACTAATTCTATTGCCGCTTCTACCGGAAATCCTCTTACTTTATCGGCCGCTACTGGCACAGTAGATATTGTTTCTCATTCTTATGCTGGTGGAACCAATGTCGGTTATGTTCCGGCTGGAGGAAGTGCTACCACATTCCTTAGAGGTGATGGAACTTGGGTAACTCCTGGAGGGGGCGGAACGGTTACTTCTATTGCGGCTGGCACGGGTCTTGAAGCCTCTCCATCACCAATTACTACTTCCGGAACTTTATCTTTAGACTATGTAGGCACAGATAACTACATTTTATCAGCCACTAATGATACGACTCTTATTGGTGCTGACTCAATGGCTTTCAGCGATTCAGCCGATTCTGATACTGTAAAAGATATTTTAGTAAGTAACATTCCGTTATCTCAATTTGATAATGATGCCGGTTGGACAGCAAATACAGGAACTGTAACTTCAGTCGATGTCGATGGTGGAACTACTGGATTAACTTTTTCCGGAGGTCCAATTACTACTTCTGGAACTATTACCATGAGTGGGACTTTAGATGTAGATAATGGAGGAACTGGTCAAACCAGTTATACTGATGGACAATTACTAATTGGTAATTCTACTGGAAATACTTTAACTAAATCAACATTAACTGCGGGAACTGGAATTACTATTACTAATGGATCTGGCTCTATTACCATTGATGCCGATAATAACGGCACGGTTACTTCAGTAAATACTGCTAATTCTACTTTTATTTCTGGATCTGGAGGTCCGATAACTGGCTCTGGTTCTCTAACTTATTCTTTGTCGGCTACTGGCACACCGTCTGCGACTACTTTCCTTAGAGGTGATAATACTTGGGCGACCCCTGCCAGTGGATTAACTACTTGGGATATTACTGATGGAGTAACTACTCAAACTATCGCTAATGGAGATACTTTAACGATTACTTCTGGAACTGGTATCACGGCGGCTGTTTCCGCTACCGACACCTTAACTATTACTAACACTGGTGTAACCAGTCTGGCGGGCACCACACCCATAAATGTTACTGGTGCTACTGGAGCAGTTACAATTTCTTCAGACGCATATGCTGGTGGAACAAGCATTGGATATGTCCCCACCGGAGGAACTGCTGGAACATTCCTTAGAGGGGATGGAACTTGGGCGACTCCAGCCGGAGGATTTACTAATTTCGATATTTCTGATGGAACCACTACAGAAACTATCAATTCTGGAGATACAATTACTTTTGCTGATGGAACTTTTATCGATCAGGTGGTATCGGCTACTGATACCGTAACGGCTGACCTATCCGCTACTGGAACTCCGAGTGCATCTACTTATCTTCGGGGCGATAACACATGGGCTGCTATTCCAGGAGGATTTACTTCTTGGACATTGGCCGGAGATGCTGGAACTCCACAAACAATTACTGATAGTAACACGGCTACAATTTCAGCCGGTGTTACCGGATTAACATTTACTGCTGGTGCTACCGATACGGTCACTTTGTCTGGCACTTTAGATGTAGACAACGGCGGAACTGGATTATCCGCTACTCCTACTGATGGCCAGTTACTTATCGGAAATACTGGAACTTCTGGATATGATTTAGCCACTTTAACTTCTACTGGTGGAACTATTACTATTACTAATGGAGCCGGAACAATTAATTTAGAAGGAAATTCTGGAACTATTGAGGGAACAATTGCGGCTACAGAAGTTGCTTTTGGTTCTGCTTTAGATACAATTACTGGAGATCCGGATTTTACTTACGATAGCACCAACGACTTACTAACAGTTGGTAAAATTAAAACTCAAATAATTATTGAAGTTTACAATAATACTGGATCCACAATTACTAATGGTTCTGCTGTATATGTTGCGGGGGATAACCCAGCGGCTTCTGGAAGACCTTATGTTGCAGATGCTCGAGCCGATGCAGCCAGCACTATGCCTTCATTTGGTATTGTTACTGGAAATATTGGAGCCGCCAGTAATGGATTTGTTATGGTTGCAGGTGCTTTAAATGGATTAAATGGATCGGCCGGAAATACTGTTTTCGATCAAACTATAACTACTAGTGATGTCGGAAAAATTTTATATATTAGCCCCATTAATGCCGGTCGTTTAACAATTACTAAACCAAATTCTTCTACTACCGATCTAATACAAAATATTGGAAGAATTCTGGATGTGTCTGGAGGAGGAAACGTTAAAATAGATGTGGCCAATATCGGTAGAACTAACGATGTTCCAAATTATAGATTCTTAACTGCCGTTGATACTACAACTGATATGCCGAATTCACAATATGTAACTGCTGGAACCGGAATCACAATTAATGATGGCGGAGCCGGATCAACTTTTGAAATTGTAAATAGTTCTCCTGGAGGTTCAACCACCTTTACTTTAGCCGGAGATGGAGGCACTCCGCAAACAATTGCTAACGGAGATACATTAACTATTACTGCGGGATTAACCGGATTAACATTTACTGCTGGTGCTACTGATACCGTAACTTTGTCTGGAACTTTAGATGTAGACAATGGAGGAACGGGACAAACCAGTTATACTGATGGACAATTACTAATTGGAAATTCTACTGGATCTACTTTGAATAAGGCCACTCTTACGGCGGGCACCGGAATAACTATTACTAATGGTGCCGGAACAATTACTATTGATGCCGATAATAATGGAACGGTAACTTCCGTAGATACCGCTAATTCTACATTTATTTCTGGATCTGGAGGTCCAATTACTGGCTCTGGTAGCCTAACGTATTCACTTTCCGCTACTGGAACTCCGAGTGCGACAACTTTCTTACGAGGAGACAACACTTGGTCTACTCCAGCCGGAACTTATTCCTTTGATATTTCTGGGCAAACTGGAGCCGGATCTACAATTTCTAGTGGAGACACATTAGATTTCACTGCTGCTGGCACAGGATTATCTTTTGAGGCAGCAACTGATACCATTACATTATCTGGAACTTTAGATGTAGACAATGGAGGAACTGGATTATCAACAACTCCTACTGCCGGTCAATTATTAATAGGAAATACTACTAATGCTGATTATGATTTAGCAACTTTAACTGCTGGAACGGGTATTAGTATTGCTAATGCTGATGGAGCAATTACTATTACGAATTCTTCTCCTGGAGGTTCAACTACTTTCGACATTACTGGAGATTCTGGCACACAAACAATTTCAGACGGTGCTACATTTACTTTGGCTGGTGGCACAGGATTAACTAGTGCAGTCACTGCCACCGATACAGTGACTTTTAATTTAGATAATACAGCAGTTACCGCTGGAAGTTACGGAGATGCCACAAATGTGGCTACATTTACGGTTGATGCACAAGGTAGATTAACTGCTGCCGCTGATGTGGCCATAACATTCCCAACCGTTGTTGACGACTTGACTGCAACTACACCAATAAATGTTTCTAGTGCTACTGGATCGGTTACGATTTCGTCTGATGCATACGCTGGAACTACCAATATTGGTTATGTTCCAACTGGAGGCACTGCTACCACATATCTTCGTGGTGATGGAACTTGGGCAGATCCTGGTGCAGAATTTTCATTCGATGTGGCGGCCGACACTGGAGTCGGATTCACCGTAGATGATGGCGATACGGTTACTGTTACGGCGGGAACTACTGGATTATCGTTTGCGGCGGCCACCGATACAATTACTTTATCTGGCACATTAGATGTAGATAATGGAGGAACAGGACAAACCAGTTATACAGATGGACAATTACTAATTGGAAATTCTACTGGATCTACTTTAACTAAATCAACATTAACTGGCGGCACTGGAATAACTATTACAAATGGATCCGGATCGATTTCAATCGCTGCAGACAATAATGGAACGGTTACTTCAGTAGGTGTTTCAGGAGGGACTACAGGATTAACGACTTCTGGTGGTCCAATCACTACCTCCGGAACAATAACTTTAGGCGGAACACTCATAGTCGCCAATGGAGGAACGGGTGCAACATCATTAACTAATGGTGGAATATTATTAGGATCTGGAGTCGGAGCAATAACTGCTACTGCACAACCCACTGATGGACAATTATTGGTTGGAACTACTGGAGCAGATCCAGTATTAGCGTCATTAACTGGTGGCACTGGAATAACTATTACAAATGGAGCCGGATCGATTTCAATCGCTGCAGATAATAATGGAACAGTAACTTCCGTAGGCACTGCTAATTCTACTTTTATTTCTGGTTCCGGTGGTCCAATCACTACATCTGGTAGCCTCACATATTCACTTTCTGCTACTGGAATTCCGAGTGCGACTACTTATCTTAGAGGAGATAATACTTGGGCATCAATCCCTGGTGGATTTACTTCTTTTGACATTTCGGATGGAACTACTACTCAAACTATTAATTCCGGCGACACAGTTACTTTTGCTGACGGAACTTTCATCGATCAAGTGGTATCGGCTACCGATACTGTAACTTCTGACTTATCTGCTACTGGAATTCCGAGTGCTACAACTTTCTTAAGAGGAGATAATACTTGGGCAACTCCTGCAGGGTCTGCTGCTTTAGCCTTTACTCACGTTGGTTATGGAGATGCTGGAGGACTACTAAATGGAACTGCTAACTTTGTTTGGAATAATACTGCTGGAACTCTTACTCTAAATGATTCCGGAGTCCCCACTAAGGGAATTTTAACTGCGGCTACTGTCCCACTTGAAATTAATTCTCAACAATTAAATGCTGCTGGAGTTCTGATTTATTCAAACGGTGGTGGAGCCCATACTCAAATTGATGACGACATTGTTGGAGTCTCTACAAGTAATCAATTATTATTAGTCGGAGATACGGTATCTGCTCCATTACCAACAGGTCCAACAATCAAAACCGGAGTTATTATTAACGCTCCCACAGCAGCCGTTGCTGCAGATGGAGATACATATACTCTAACTCTTCAAGCCAATTCAACACAAGAACCTACTAGAATTGCATTTACTAATGCAAATCCTGCCAGTCAAAATTACCACTACAATATTTCCAACGAATCCACTGCTAATGGAGGAACCGACAGACAAGAACTTTGGTATGGAGGATTTTCTGGTAATTCGAGTCAAGGAGCGAATACTGCAGATCAACCCTGGGTTCCAGGTTTCAAACAATATATGCAAGAACAAACGAGTGGAACCTCAATTTGGCAAACTCCAAGTTCTGCTAACGAAAGTGGGACATGGGGAGATGATGGATCAGCGGGTGGAAGCACAGTCACGGTAGCCGTAAACTATTATCAACGCCAACAAATAAAGACATTACTCGGCGGAGGAACTCTTTCCTATGATGTCAATGCCGGAGCCCTAAATGTTGTAGATCCCGGAAGAACATTAAATCTGCCGACCACTGGAGTTTCATTAGGTGACACCTATGAAATACTAATCACACCAGTTCCGGCTCCAGGCAGTTTTGCTACCATAAATCCAGGAGTCTCTGGAGCCATAGAAAATTATGGAGTTGGAGTCACTGTAGACATAGGTGTAGGAGGAGTAAATAATTTAGGAACCGGAATTTTCGTATCTGGTAATACACGAGGAGTAACACTAACTTGTATCGGTGGAAATGCTACTCCTGGAGTCTTATGGGGCATTACCGGATTAATTGGAGGAATTTGAGGAAGTAAGGAGGGTCTTGAAACCCGCAGTTTAGGAGATTGTGATTAAAATGGGTGGAATAATAACAAATCGATATAGTGGATCTTCTTCTGGAACTTCAAGTGGTGCATTGACTGTAAGGGAACTAGATGGAAGTCCTAGTGTTTCTAGCGTATCTGTTATTCAAGTTAGTAATGGAACATTAGTTGATAATGGTGGCGGTGTCGTCACAATTACTACTGGAGGTGGTGCGGGCACACTAACTGTATCTGATGGTGTAACTTCTGTTGGTGCCGTAACTAATTTGACTTTTACTTCGGGGGCTACTGTAACTTCTGGTGGAGTCGGTATAGCAAATGTTTCTATTGCTGGAGGCGGAACTATCGCCGGAACAATTTCGACTACAGAAATTCCTTACGGAACTGCTCTTGATACTGTTGGAGGCGATTCTGCTTTCAATTACAATGATACTACTGATACTCTTTCCGTTCCTAATATTGATTTTGGATCTGGAAGCACACATCAACTAACTTCGACAACTGTTGCGGGGGCTACGGGAGCCAGTTTTACTCTTGATACTTTCGATGGCACCGCTTATCGATCTGTAAAATATTTTGTTCAGATTACTAATACTACTACTAATGAGTATCAATCCTCTGAATTATTGGCCATACATAATGGAAGTAATCTTTATATAACAGCATTCGCTAATATATATACAGGGACTAATCTTTTAGGGTCATTTACTGCATCTTATGGAGTCGGAATTGGCACTTTAACTTTTGTTCCCTCAGCACCACTAAACACATTTAATGTAAAAATAGCAAAAATAATGACAGGATTGTGATAAAATGACAATACAAGTATTTACAGTAGAAGAAGGAATGGCGATTAAAGATAACTCAGGAACGACCGTATTCGATGTTACGAATGCAGGTAATATGACTGTTGATGGAACCTCGGCTTTACAAGGTGCCACAACTTTCGGAAGTGGAGGCACTGCTTTTACTTTCCCTAGTGCTGACGGATCCGCAAATCAAGCCCTTATTACTGATGGTGCTGGAAACGTAACTTGGGCAGATCCAGGTGCTCAATATAATTTCCTCATTTCTGATGGAGTTACTACTCAAACTATTGATGATGGAGAAACGGTATTATTTAGTGCTGGAACGGGAATCACAGCAGTAGTTAGTGCAACTAATACACTTACTATCACTAACACTGGTGTAACTTCAAACGTAGCCGGAACTGGTATTTCAGTCTCTGGTGCTACTGGAGCAGTTACTATTACAAATACTGGTGTAACTTCTGCGGTTGCTGGAACTGGTATTTCTGTTTCGGGTGCAACCGGAGCCGTAACTTTCACTAACTCTGGTGTAGTTTCTTTGGCTACTGCTACTGGAACTTCTACTGGTTCTCCATTAGATGTGAGTGCCTCTACTGGCGCTCTTACTCTTACTATTAACGAATATGATGGCACTACCAATGTCGGATATGTTCCTACTGGTGGATCCGCAACTACTTTCCTTCGTGGTGATGGAACTTGGGCAGATCCAGGTGCTCAGTATGAATGGACTTTAGCCGGAACTAGTGGTTCTCAAACTATTGCTGATGGAACTACTGTTACTTTTGGTGGAGGCACAACTGGCCTAACTTATGCAGTTGCAGCCGGTGTCGGTGTTACTACTGCGGGAACTTTAGCAGTCGGTCACGGTGGAACTGGTCAAATCAGTTACACAGACGGTCAATTATTGATTGGTAACTCCACGGGTAACACTTTGGACAAGGCTACTTTAACTGCTGGAACTGGAATTACTATTACTAACGGTGGCGGTGCAATTACTATTGATGCCGACAATAACGGAACAGTAACTTCAATTGATGTTGATGGTGGAACTACTGGATTAACTTTCTCTGGTGGACCGATCACAACTTCTGGAACTATTACAATGGCTGGAACTCTGGCTATCGCCAATGGTGGAACTGGTCAAACATCCGCTGTTGCTGCTTTCGATGCTTTGGCTCCAACTACTACTAAGGGAGATATCATCGTTTATAACGGAACTGATAACATCAGACTTGCTGTCGGAACTAATGGACAAGCCTTGTTCGCTGATTCTACTGAAGCCAGTGGTGTAAAGTGGGATGACATTACTGCTTCTGCTGGTGGAAACAACACTGAAGTCCAGTTTAACAGCAGTGGAATTCTTGCTGGAGATTCCGACTTTACTTGGGACGGAACTAATCTGGTTATCGACAGCGAGGGTGCTATTCGTTTAGGAGATGCTGCCGGAACTGAATATGTTGGATTCCAAGCCCCAACCACAATAACTGCTTCTCAAGATTATGTTCTACCAAATAACTATCCAGGAACTTCTGGATTCGTTCTATCTTCCACTACTGGTGGTGTGCTTTCTTGGATTAGCAACGATGCTGCTGATTCGGCTGGATCACAGTATGACCTACAATTTGCTGATGGTTCTGGTGGATTCAGTGCAGACACTACTAATGAATTCCAATATAATGATACCACAACTTCTTCTACTGCAACCGGTGAGTTCATTCTAGGAAAATCCAGAATGAGAACTATTAATATTACGGCTGCTGCTAGCACTACAACTACTGTTGAAACTTATGCGGGTGGAACTTACGGTGCTGCCGAATACATGATAGGATATGATTCAGCCGGTGGACAAACTGGTGTGGCTAAGACTACTATTGCGACTGATGGAACTGTAGTAACTAATTCTAACTTTGCATTTACTACTTCAGACGGAGCAACTGCTGTTTTGAAGGCTACAGTAAGTATTTCGGCCGGAACTGTAACCGTTGCGGTTATAGAATCAAGTGGGGCTACTGCTGATGTAGTCGTTACAAGAACCCTTCTGAACGTCTGATGAATTACGATTATCATTAAGTAGTCGTAAGACATAAACTTAAATGGGATATTCTATGGCCGAACAACCGTTCACAGTAGACGATTTGGATGTCGAAGATGATGTTGAGATTTTAGGAGAAACTAATCTTCAAGGAGTCGTAACTTTTGGAAGTGGTGGAACTGCTTTTACATTCCCTACTGCAGATGGATCCGCTAATCAAGTTTTAGGAACTGATGGTGCCGGAGCAGTAACTTTTCAAACTTTATCTACTGGTGGAACAGTTACTTCTGTAAACACTGCTAACTCTACTTTTATTTCTGGATCTGGAGGTCCGATTACTGGATCTGGTAGCCTAACGTATTCACTTTCCGCTACTGGAACTCCGAGTGCATCTACTTATCTTAGAGGTGATAATGCTTGGGTTTCTATCCCTGCCGGATATACTTCTTGGACTTTAGCCGGAGATGGAGGCACTCCGCAAACAATTTCTGATAGTAATACTGCTACCTTTGCGGGTGGAACAGGAATTTCTACTACTGCGGGAACTACTGATACTTTAACTATTACTAACACTGGTGTTACTTCCGCTATTGGAGGAACTGGAGTAGATGTAAACTCAGCCACCGGAGCAGTAACTTTTACCATTGATTTAAACGAACTTTCGACAACTACTACTTCTGGAGAAGCAGACTTTTTCCCAGTTGTAAATTCTGTTGGATCTCAATTTAAGATCGCTCCCGCAAATATTTTATTATCTACTTTTAATAATGATTCCGGCTGGACTTCTAATACTGGAACCGTAACTTCCGTGCAAGTTTCCGGAGGATCTACGGGATTAACTTTCTCTGGAGGTCCGATTACTACTTCCGGAACTATTACGATGGCAGGAACTTTAGCCATTGGAAATGGAGGAACGGGAGTCACCAATACCCCTACTGCCGGTCAATTACTTATTGGAAACACTACTAATTCTGATTATGATTTGGCTAATTTGACGGCGGGAACTGGTATCTCTGTTACAAACGGTGATGGATCGATTACTATTGCCGCCTTAAATAATGGAACCGTAACCTCGGTCGGCACAGGTAACTCTACTTTTATTTCTGGATCTGGAGGTCCGATAACTGGATCTGGTAGCCTAACTTATTCTCTTTCCGCTACTGGAACTCCGAGTTCTTCTACCTATCTTAGAGGAGATAACACTTGGGCTACTGTTTCTTCTGGATTTTCTTCTTTTGATTTAGCGGGCGATACGGGAACTACTCAAACTGTTAGTGATGGAGATACAGTTACCATTGCGGGCGGCACAAATATTTCTACTGTGGCCAGTGCCACTGATACCGTCACTATTAATATGGATACGGGCGGAGCCGGTGCGGGAACTTATGGAAGCACTTCGGATAGCACTAAAATTGATACTATTACACTGGACGCTTATGGGAGAGTCACTGCCGTAGCCATTGGAGCCACCGGAGATATTTCTGGCGTGACCGCTGGCACAGGATTATCTGGAGGAGGCACTTCCGGAACTGTAACTCTAAATATGGATTATGTCGGCACAGATAACTATATTTTAGCCGCTACCACTGATACAACTCTTATTGGGGCGGATTCAATGGCTTTCAGCGATTCGGCTAATTCTAATACTGTAAAAGATATTTTAGTCAGCAATATTCCATTAGGACAATTTAATAACGACCAAGGATGGACTTCTAATTCCGGAGATATTACTGGAGTCACGGCGGGCACCGGATTATCTGGAGGCGGAACTTCCGGTTCCGTAACTTTAAACTTTGATGGAAATTCTTTATCAGCCTCCGGAACTTTAGTCGGCACGGACGATTTAATCGTAGTCGATAACACTACTTCTGCTAAAACGCAAATTTCGACTATACCTTTGAGTATATTTAACAATGATGCCGGTTGGACTTCCAATACTGGTGATATTACCGGTGTGACCGCCGGAACATTATTAGATGGTGGCGGAACATCAGGAACGGTAACGCTAAATGTCGATTTATCAGAATTAGCCACTTCCACTTCTGATGCAGATGGCGATTTCTTCGCAGTAATTGATTCCGTAAATGCTCAAAAGAAACTAACGAAAGCAAATATTAATTTATCTGGTTTCAATAATGACTCTGGCTTCACAACGAACACCGGAACAGTAACTTCCGTAGCCACATCTTCGGGAACTTTCGTAGATGTTACTGGAGGAACAATTACTACTTCGGGAACAGTCACCGCCGACTTATCGGCAACCGGAACTCCGAGTTCATCCACTTATCTTCGAGGAGATAACACTTGGGCTACTATTGCTGGAGATATTTCTGGCGTTACTGCCGGAACTGGTTTAACCGGTGGAGGAACTTCCGGAACTGTAACTCTAAATATAGACTATGCTGGCACGGATAACTTTATTCGGGCGGCTACTATTGATACTACTTTGGCCAGTGGAGATTACATGGTCTTTAGCGATACTGCTAACTCTAATACGGTGAAAGAAATTTTAGTTAGTAACATTCCTTTGGGTCAATTTAACAATGACCAAGGATGGACTTCAAATGCGGGAACGGTTACTTCAGTAAGCACCGCTAACTCCACTTTTATTTCAGGCACCGGTGGACCGATTACTGGATCTGGTAGCCTAACTTATTCTCTTTCCGCTACTGGAACTCCGAGTTCATCTACATATCTTCGAGGAGATAACACTTGGGCTTCCGTTCCAGGCGGTTATACTTCTTGGACATTAGCCGGAGATGGAGGCACTCCGCAGACTATTTCGGATGGTAATACTGCTACTTTTACAGGTGGAACGGGAATTTCTACTTCTGCCGGTGCTACCGACACCCTTACTATCACTAACACTGGTGTAACCTCTGCAATTGGAGGCACTGGTGTCGATGTAAATACTTCTACTGGAGCAGTCACCTTTACTTTAGATTTGAACGAACTTACTACATCTACTTCTAATGCAGATGGTGATTATTTCGCTGTGGTCGATACGGGCGGTGCTCAAAAGAAATTAACTAAAGCCAACATTAATCTTTCTGGATTCAATAACGATTCTGGATTTACTTCCAATACTGGAACGGTAACTTCAGTCGGATTGTCGGCTCCAGCCGCCTTTAGCGTCAGCGGATCTCCAGTAACGGGTTCCGGAACTTTGGCTTTGTCTGGTGCAGGAACTTCTTCACAAGTTATTTTAGGAGATGGAACTTTAGGAACTTATACTACGGGTGATATCACCGGTGTGACCGCCGGAACTGGATTATCTGGAGGAGGAACTACGGGAACTGTTACCGTAAACTTTGATGGAAATTCTTTGTCGGCTTCCGGAACTTTAGTCGGCACAGACGACTTAGTAGTAGTCGATGGAACGGCTTCTCGTAAAACACAGATCTCCACTATTCCACTAAGTATATTCAATAATGATGCGGGATGGACTTCTAACACTGGAGACATTACTGGAGTAACGGCCGGAACAGGTTTGTCTGGAGGAGGCACTACCGGAGCAGTGACAGTAAATCTTGATTTGAATTCTTTATCAGCCTCCGGAACTTTAGTCAGCACTGATGATTTAGCAGTAGTCGATGGAACGGCATCTCGTAAAACACAAATCTCCACTATTCCATTGAGTATCTTTAATAACGATGCCGGTTGGACTTCTAATGCCGGAACGGTAACTTCTGTCGCCACATCTTCGGGAACTTTCGTAGATATTTCTGGAGGAACAATTACTACTTCGGGCACAATTACAGTTGATTTATCTGCTTCGGGAACTCCGAGTGCATCTACATATCTTCGAGGAGATAACACTTGGGCCACTATTGGTGGTGGCGGAACGGTTACTTCAGTCGCCAGTGGAACTGGTTTAACTGGTGGACCGATTACTACTTCTGGAACTTTATCGATCGATTATGTCGGCACAGACAACTATATTTTAGCGGCTACTACTGATACTACTCTTGTCGGAGCCGATTCGATGGCGTTTAGTGACTCGGCCGCATCTAACACCGTTAAAGATATTTTAGTCAGTAACATTCCATTAGGACAATTCAATAACGATCAAGGTTGGACATCTAATACGGGTGATATCACCGGCGTTACTGCTGGAACTGGACTTTCTGGAGGAGGAACTTCCGGTTCCGTAACATTAAACTTTGATGGAAATTCTTTATCAGCCTCCGGAACATTAATTGGAACGGATGATTTGGTAGTAGTCGATGGAACGGCTTCTCGTAAAACACAGATTTCTACCATACCATTGAGTATCTTTAATAACGATTCTGGTTGGACTTCTAACACTGGAGATATAACTCAAGTGACGGCCGGAAATGGTTTGACGGGAGGAGGAACTTCCGGAGCCGTAACATTAACAGTCGGTGCGGGAACTGGAATAGATGTAGCCGCATCTTCAATATCCGTAGATGTATCGGACTTCATGACCAATGGATCCAACAACAGAGTTCTAACGGCAACTGGCACCGATGCTATGAATGCCGAAGCCAACATGACATTCGATGGTTCTGAACTTGAAGTTAAAGCGGCTGCTAAAAGTTATCGTGCCCCCGCCACAATTTTTTCCACTCCAGCAACTACTAATCTTACTATAGCAACTCATGCCGGAGAATATTTAATTAAAACGGATGCTGGAGGGCATACTTTTAATCTGCCTTCTGCTTTCTCTGTCGGAGATCATTTTACAATTATTTATGCACCTACATCCACCACAACCAATCTCGGTATGGTTATCAATGCGGCCGCCGGAGATAATATAACTTGGTATGATGGCTCTGCTTCAGTATATGCTAACACTATTACTTGGACTCCTAAAGCCGGAGCCGCCATCACAATTATTGGAACTGTGGCTAACAGCAATTGGGTAGCAATTGGAACTGATCAATGAGGGAGGACTACTAAATGGGAACATATAGTTTAGGACCGATGCCTTTAGGAGTAACGGAAGGTGTAGCCGGTGGAGGCGGTGGTGGTCCACCAATAAAACCAGTAATTTACTCTAATTTAGCGGGTTACAATTCGGCCAATCCTACCAGATTTGAAGATTTAGTAGAGATGGCTTCAGAAACAGGCCCTTTATGGGGGGCTAGTTATGGAGTATCAGACTCATTCACCGGAACTGGACAATATGGTATCGGTAATAACTATGGTGGTGATAACGGATTTTCCGTTCCACCAGATCCCCAAAGAACAACTTTTGGAATTGGGATGCAAAATCTTACAAACTTAGTTACATATGATGTTAATACTGCTGATTATATGAATAATTATACAAATGCAGGTTATCCACCGGGTTGGGAGGATTATATAAATTTTGCAGCGTATGCTGAGGATCCTGGAGCCGGAGGATCATCTGCTGCCACTTCATGGAGTTGGGATGTTACCATAATTTCTCAATCATTCTCAGGCGGAGCAACTGCTTATACTCAAGGAACGGGAGCCACAACACAACAAGCCGATTTTGCTAATAATCCCGGAGAAGGAGTATTAGAAGTGGTGAAATGGAATTTAGGTCGGGGAGGAACAATCCTTGCAGGAGATAGTCTAAATATTGAAGTTGCCGTTACAGCCTCTAATGCAAATGGAAGTTCAACTGAGGCAGTAAATGTTGCTATAAGTTGGGTTTGAAATAAAGGGAGTGAATATTATGAGTTGGTTTGTAGAAGAAAACATGGGTTGGTCGCAAACATATGATAAAAGATCTACTTGGACTGTAGATATTCCGGAAAGTCAAGTCGGTGAACATTCTATTATCCATTATACTCCAGCAAACGAATCAGATTGGCATCCTTACTTTGAAAGATATGTTAGGGCTAGAAAAGAATCCCCACATTTGAAAAAATATACCACTCTTGTAAGAAATAATCATTGGATAACTATCATGCAAGACAGTTTTACGGAATTTGAAGAACACCAATGGTTGTGGGGTCATGCTACTGGAGATATATTAGTAACTGGATTAGGAATAGGTTTTGTAAATGAATGGTTGATCAAGGCTCCGGGAGTAAAATCAGTCACCATTATTGAAAAAAATCAAGATGTTATCGATTTAGTTTGGGATCACTGTGCTAAAGATGAAAGATTTACTTTAATTCATGCCGATGCGGATAATTGGGAAATTCCGGAAGGAAGCAGTTGGGATTGCATTTGGATCGACCACGAAATAAGTAGTCCTACTCATATAGCAGCAATAACTGAAAAATATCAACCTTATACTAATAACTTAGGATTTTATGGACAGTTTAAAAATTTAGATAATTATTATGAGATCGATGCCGATTCCGGAATGTTAGAAATTAGAGATCCTAATCAAAAATTAGAATGGATGTAATTAAAATTAATTAAATTTAATTATATAAAACCCATAAGTAACCAATCATTAAGTAGTTACAAAAGAAGAATAAAGTATGGATACTAATAGTTTGCCCGCCACAGTTCCTAAAACTCGGATGACGGTGACTAGATTAGGTCATAAAATAGATGACTTACATGAAACTATGGACTCTTTGCACCAAGAAATTGAGGAAATAAAAGTTGTTCTTAAAAGTTTAGTAAAGTTAAATTTAGAATTAGAGCCAGGTAAAGAAGAAACCGATATAAAAATATCCAAAAAAGATTCACCAAATAAAAATTTAGATCTTGGATATCAATAAGTTAACCTTATTCATATTAAAAATTTTAAAATAATTTTGTTTGTTTTAATTCATCTTGGTCGTCAAAAGTTTGTGATACCCACAACGAAACGAAATCGTGCAACTGTTCAATATATTCATCACAACCATAGCGATCTACTAATTCAGTCATTAATCCATTATATTTCTTAACTGAACCTTTACTTACGGTCAAAATTAGATTTCCATCACAAATAACTACTTCATCTTCACCCGTCATTGACTCATCATGAGATTTTTCCGATAGAACCGTGCGACATTTACCCGAAATAGGAGGTCGGCGATATTTAGCCCCACATCGAGGACATCTCACTGATTGCTGTCCGAAGGCTCGCAAATTTCCTCTCATATCTCGAATCAAATGTCTATCTATTAATTTACTGGCTTGCACTTGATTATCAACTGAATATAGTAATTCTCCTAGTGCAAATTGAGCCATAGTTTTTTGCTTCATAGATTCTAATTCCGTATATGGATTATCGGCGGGACCGCCCGCACAATCATCGGAATCATGAGTAAATCCAAATCCAGATAACTCCGCTGGACTTCCTAATCTAGTTTCTACAATTTCGACTCCAAATTTTACGGCATCTTTAGCCGGAGGAAAATCTTGGGTGGCTTCATAAAAAGATACTGGATATTGAGTCACGGTTTCTATATTCAAAGCCTCTTTATCAATTTCCGAAGGATTAATTTTCATCGTCAAAATTAAGGGAGCATCCATTTGCCCTCCTCGAGTAGAAGGCAAAAATGATTTACTAAAATTCAGTAACCCATCTAACAATAACAAGAAAGCATCGATATCTCCATCACAATTTCTTCTCTTAGCCGCATGGAAAAACGGATGGCCATAGTGACCTTTTACCGCCGCAAATCCAATAATGCGGCATACGATTGAACCGCTAGTGTGAGGTGCAATTCCCATTCCTAGATGACCGATTAAATCAGAAATGTTTTTACAATTATAAAATGGATCTTGATCATATAACTTTTCTAGCAATTCATCTAAATATTGTGTAGCCGCCAGTAAGTTCTCGGCACAATTCAAAGGCAAAACTACATCTTGCACCCGCAATTCAAGAATTTGTTCTGGAGAAATCAATGGGTCCCCCATCCAATCAGTATCATATCCAAGTTCGATGGCTTTTTCTACGGTCAAGCCAATTTCACGAGGTTTAAAATGAGTCATAGTAATATCTACCATATCATATCGAAGAGTCCCATCTCTAAAAGTGGAGACACCGTGTTTATATCGCAGCACTCCTTTTAGCATATCTTCGGGAACTCTTTCTATACTACTCATTCCCTTAATTCCTTTCACGTTAGGCGAACCCGTTACTTCGGCTTTTATCAAAGATTCTTCCCAAAGTTTATTGTAATCTACATCCATTTCATCTACTTCTTTGAACTCGGTAGGAATAACCAGCACCTCTGAATCTGGATCCGTAGGATCTGATAATCTTCTAATAAACTTTTTCCAAGTGGTCTGTCCAGTGCCGGGAATTATTCGAGAACCTAATTGCACTTCCACTCTTTTTTGAGCCGCATCTCGCAGCAATCTTTTATTTCCAACCTGGTGTCCTACTGGAAATAAACTATGCAAAGCCGGTTTCATTTCACGAGGTTTAGAACCTTCCGGTTTACCCATTCTAGCACCGATACGAAGTGTCAAGTTGGGCTTCACTAGAAACCGCCCGTTTATGGTGCTTTCCAGCCATTTCCAGCCATCTTCTGAAACGTTGACTACCTCCACCCCATTTTGGACTAACCAACCCCAAAAAGAACCCTTCAAGCAAGTTAATACTCCGGCCGAATCTACATCAAATCCTAAGCGATATACTAGTTCCATTCCGGCTCTATTTGGGTCTTCATCAATTACTCTAACTAAGTCCGGAAATTCTCCAGAACAGTCTACCCTAGTAATCTTTTTTAAGTTCTCTAATTCCTCTCCGGAGCATTCCGAGTAGAATCCCAATAGACTCGGATGTAACGGCAACCCGGAACCGGGGATTTTACTATTCCTTACTTCCTCAAAAGCGGCTTCGACCGAAGCCAGTTCCTCGGCTCCACCTAACTGAGTATGCCATTCGGTCACGTATGGACTTGGAGGCAAGACATGATTATTTTCTAAGAATTCTCCGACCGGCACTAGTAACTCTCCCAAATCCCAAATCTTTTTTATCGGCCACTCTGGATCAGTCGCTAATCCCTCCGGTAGCATCTCAGGGTCTTGAATCCTTCTAGCAGACCCGTCTTGAAATTCTACATACGGACCATCGATAGAAGAACAAGGAGTTACTACTGTTCCTTTACCTGGCCGTTCATATTTTAATTGAGTTCCAGTAATAAAAAATCCATTTACTACTTTCATTGTAGCCGGATGCACCGCCGTTGTTGCTAACCCCGCTAATCGACTTCGGCCATATCTTAATCTAAATCCGCCGGGTCGCATAGGTTGAGAAAAGATTGGTCTTCCCGCCACCATGTCAGCCAAAAACTTTCCAATCGGTTTTAGTTCCGTAATCTTTTTATCATCGTCACTGTTTCCAGAAACGAAATCTCTCAACCATTCCCATTCTTTGAATCCTAATTCATCGGTATATTTTAGAATCTTGGGTGCTTTCAACACCAACCCTTCACACATAACTAATAACATTCCTTCTCTAACTTTATTAGTAGGCACTCTAGGTAAATCTCTTTGTCCGGATACTTCATCTCCGACACCTTCTCCATCAATATAAACGGGACAATTTTGAGCAATTACTTCTAATTGCGGATTAGAAGGTCGATATTGTAGTCCTCTTGAATATTTTGATACTTCTTCTTTATATCTTTCTACTTCATTCCAAGTTATTTGTGGAGGCACTAATCCAAAATCACGCCGCAGAATATCTCCAATTAAAACTGATAGGGCTTGCCCCGTTCCTCCTGCAGATCTAATCGGTCCCGCATAATTAATTGCTAGCGATCGGGATCCATCATCATTAGAAATAATTCTACAGTTTACTACTCCTTCTAATGGAGCCACCAAAATACCTTCGGTAAGCACTGCTAGTCCTGCACAAACTCCATGATAAATACATAATGCCATTCTAGTTTTGGCAATCTGGTTACGATAAGTTGGAGGAATTTCTTCGAATTCTTTTAAAGTTTCTTGCCAAGTGTTTTCTTTAATTTTATTTTTGTAGTTGATCAGGAGTCCCGCTCCAGAACAATCTTTACAATCTTTTTTACGATATCCAACTTTCATAGTTCCGGAGCCATCACAAGCAGAACATTTTGTAGACTCTCCATAAAGATAAGTTTCTGCTGCCACAATACGAGCAATATCTAAAGCCACTAATTCTCTATTACCTTTATGATGCACAGTCAATTCACGAATGTGTTGAGCCGTATTTCTAGTGTGTAAAAATTCTAATAACTGTTGGGTTCGGTCTGCTAAATCGTTGGCTTGTGGAATTTCACAAACTAATTCTGGATCATGTCCCTGAGAGCGACAAACATTTACTAAATCATAAAGTTCATCAGTATCTTCTTTCAGTGATTGATAATAAGGTTCATAGTCAATTACTTGTGGTTTGCGATTAATAACGTTATCACTAGAACCAATAGACATTACTCTAAACTATGGTTATCACCTATTTAACTAAATCGTAGAGTCCAATTTTAGAGTAAAATTGAATTGATTTATTCTTCTTCACGGGACAAAGCCTCTTGAAGTCTAGCAACTAATTCTGCTTTCTTACCAGAAACCTTTAATCCTTGTGCTCGACAAAGGTCTTTTAGTTCTGCTAATGTCAGCAAATTTACGTCTATTTCTAGACCAGTTTCTTCTTGAACTTCTTCTTCAATAGCCTCTTCTAATGCATCGGATAGAAGAACTTCTCCATCACCTTGATCAACTGCATCTAAAGTATCTTCAACTATTTCGGAGATAGAATCGGCAACCTTTTCTAAAGCATTATCAACTTCTACTTCCACGCCAGTCGCATCTTCAATAGCATCTTCTATTTCATCAGCAACCATATCTTTGTTCTCAGACCACCAAAGACCCAAAAAGGTCAAAGCAGCCGCACCGGCTACCACAATTAATTCGTCAGCATAGGAGGTTAATTGTGAGGCTAAAAATGAACTCACAGCGGTTAAACCTGCCAAAGTAGTTTTTACAGATCTCTCAGTCATGTGAATAGTTATATTAACTACATACTTAATACTTCTTACTGTATCTATTTAGATTAATTAATGATTAATTAAGTAATAGTATATCTAAACGGTATTTTCATACCTTTAGGTGGGAATATTTTCAGATCATTCTGAGTCAAGAAAAAGGTTTGAAATACTCCATCTATAGTAATTGGAGTTTGCAGAAATGCCGCCGTTTTAGACATAAATTCTGGAGTTGTGCTGCTAGCATCCAAACGATTAGAATCAACGCCAATATTTATTTTTTCCGCAAATCTAAGATTATATCTTTGCAGCAACTGTTCTAATTTAGAAACATTTATTAAATTCATAGAATTATTTAATCTATTATTTTGAGTAGCGTGATAAGCCACCTTAGAATTTTGCATAAACTTAGATCCTAGCAATGGATCTTTGACATCAAAAGTTTCAAACTTTCCTTTTAGGAAAGCCACGAGCATAGGCTTGTAAAATTGAGCCGTTTCTACCGCATTGAAAGTGCTATAAAATCCATCCAAATCAAACTGCCACCAGATATCCGCATAATTAGGGTCGGCTCGACCTTTAGACCCACGTTTAAGTGGACCGACATTACCGCCCTTCTTTCCTTGAAGTTTATCGTCTAAGCCTATCAATTTTCCATAGACTACTAAATTATGACGGAATATAGGTAAGAAATTAGATTCCCAGCGATTACCCACTTTAGAAATAATTGATACTTGTGTTCCGGAACCATCATCTAAAGTTTGACGGCTCATAGTTCGCACCGTAGTTCCTGCTTCTTTAGCAGATTTTGAAGCCGATTTTCCATCTCCCATAGAACTAAGAAAAGAATTAATTCGAGCCGACATCGGAGGTTCAATAATAATTTTACCAGATTTACCAGATCTAGACCAAGTAATTTTATTAGCCGTTAACCATTTAAAAATACTGGCACGAGTAGTTCCTGCCGCACGAGCCGCCTGATAAATACCTTCATCTAAAGTTAGCATTCGGTCAATGGCTAGCATCACCCGATTTTCCAAAGCGGCCGTCATTCCCTGTGGTCTAACCATTTTTTCACACACCAATAGATACTATATATTAGATACTACCAACTACTTAACCATTCACTTTAAATCAATTATGTTTATATAGTTAAAAGAACAATATATTAATCTATGAAGAGATCTACTATGTATCCGGATGGAAAACCAATTCCAGAAGCATTACCCGAAGCCTATCAAAAAGGAACTTTAGAGAAAAATTGTAGTAATTGTAATCATGTAATGTATATTACTAATAATGAATACCAATGTGGAAGATTTTCTGGTAATCCAGCCGTTAGATCTGATTGGGTTTGTGCTGTTTGGCAACCCGTTAACAAAAGTAAATAAGGTTTTTATGCCACTTAAACTCTGTTTACTACAGAAGTGTTAAATAGGAGTTCACACTACCTAATATTGTCGCAGACAGTTGCCGAAAAAACTGAGGAAGTAAGGCGGTGATTAGCGGGTCTTGAAACCCGCACTGCGACACCTAAATTTAATTCAGTTGCCGTAAGGCTGATAATTGTATATTGTTGGTTAGCGGAGTTTACAGTCTTTCGTCTGTTCCGATACCGAATACTCCTAAACACTTGCTGATGTTTGGATGCAATTTAAAAGATCCATCTTTATTAACTTTAGTTCCCTTGACAAAGAATTTAAAATATGCAGATTCTCCTTTGCTACCTACCCACCTCATCATGTCAGCCATTGGGTCTTCGCTTCTAATTTCCCAAGGAATATCTTCTGGATCGTTGTCATATAATTCTTTTAATATTTGAAATCTTTCTGGCCATTCAATTCTCATGACTCCAGCCATAAATTGAGGGAAGTAAGAAATTCTTAAATAATACCACGTCATTTCTCTATCGATCATTAATTTTGTCCTCCTTTTCTCCAATCAAAATCGGGACGGATTGCATAAGTATTATTGGACATTTTATCTATCGCACCCATATCCATTAATTTGTCTAGTTGTGCTATTGTCATGCCAGTGGCAGATCTAATTTCTTTTTGATTATTATAAATTCCTTTTTGTTTTGCTATTTCCCATACCGTAAGCAAATCTATATCTATTCCGGCTTCCATTGCTTGAATCGGGAAATCTTCTGTCAGAGTGACTAAACTCTTTTCAAAAAGTTGTCTGGCTTGCATTAGATGACTCAAAGTTACTTGACTTGATCCATCCAACTTCGCAAATGATTTTATCAAATTTAAAAATTGCTGATATTTTCTATAGTCTCTTTTAGCACGGGACAAGAATGCTGATTGATATTGGGGTCGATTTTTCATTTCATCAAAGGTAGAATCTAGAGTCGGTGCTAACTTTCCAAACTTAGGATCCAATTGAGAAACTTTTGCTAAATATTCACGGAAGAAATTTCTCCACATTTCTATATCTTCTTTATCTTTGCCTTGTTGAAATTTACCCTCTGCTCCCATCAACATAATGTTTCTAATTTTTTGTTCCGCATCGTCCCCAGCCAGACTCATTTCTGTAAATATTAAAGTTAGTCGAGAAATAATTTGATATGTATATTCTCCAAATGCAGCCAACATTTCTCTTTTGTCATGGTTTTCTTCATCATAATAACCTGGAGGATTTCCTAAAAATAACATATTAGTCACTGCTTCACGAGTAGTATCTACTTGACCTTTTTGCATAGTAAATTTTCCATTAGCCATAGTATTCATTAGTTCTCCGAATACATCCTCATTCCATGTTTGGAATTCTGATACTGCAATTCTTTCATGGTTGTGTTTTGGAATCAATCCTAATTCTATTGAATTAATATCGTCTCCATTCATGGCTCCAAACAGTCCTGGAATCGTGCAAAGTTTTCCGGACGAAGCCATCCCACATTTTACTAATGGTTGAACCACTTTTTCAATCATGTGGTCTTTACCTTCTCCTACTGAGGCTACTATTCCAATGTGTATCATTTGTAGTTTATCGTGCGGCGATAAACAGAATAACATGATGGCTTTCTTGAAATAATCTTTTGCATGGAGTTCTGCCCATAGAGTATCATGTCTCATCATTATGTTTAATGGAGTAAGATTATTCTTTTTACACAAACTCAAAAAAGTTTTTAGTTGATGATCAGTCATCAAAGATGAAGTTTCATTTTTCATAGTGGACAGAGAATCTATAATAAAAATTAATTTGTTTTCTACGGTATGATACTTTCCACTAAATGATACTCTTGTTCCATTTTTCATAGAATCATCTACTACTTTCATAATTTCAGTAAGTTCTACTGGAGATTTGGATCCAGGTAAATACTCTATATTTCCATCATGAGCCAAACAATCGATAGCGTGGTTTCCATCTGAAATAGTAAATCTAATTGCTACTTTATCTTTGGCTTTCCGAGATAGGGTAGTGGCTTCTTGTTTTACTACAATTCCAGATCCTACGATATATTGTTTAGTTACTTTAGAATAGTATGCCTCTTCTAAAGATACAGAACGTTTAGAAAATGGAAGTGAACCTTCTTTACCCGTCACACAACCACGAACAAAATTCGTCAGGTCTTTGGGAACTGGCGACTCATTCATGTATATCCTTCCTGGTGATTACCTATTTAATAATACTAAATATATATTAAAATCATTTACTCCCAGTGATCAACGCTGACGCTGACTTGATTTAAATTTGGTTATCTGCGAAATGCAAACAACCGTTTTGGGATGCTCAAAAGAGAGATTTGTCACTCCAGCACTCAGGCCGGTCGAAACCCCTCAATTGAGTTTTGGTATTTCCGTCAGATCGAAGAATTATCTTTGCAGATAACTCAGTTTTCCGAGAATTGCTCTGCTGGAACAGCAGGAACTTCTGTAACAGTTCCATCGATGATGATGGATAGTCTGTTATAGTGTCTACCAGCGTTACCAGATTCTACCTTGTGGAGTAGGAATCTAGCAGACATTGGGAACTCAATTCCAGCGTTCTGTGCGTTAGTTACAGCGGTAGCCAAATGCTCTTGAGTGTAGCCTGTTAGCCACATTGTGGACCTACGGTCGCTTGGAGCATCGGAGCCGACTGCTCGGGCACCAATTAGGCGAACTGCAGTGTTAAGAGTTCTTTCTTGTCCTTCAACAGTATAATTACCCTCAATTCCTGGGGTATAACCCTCAACCAAACCTTCGTAGAGAACATCGTGTTCTACCTTAAAGGTATCACGCTCTACGTATGCAGGTTTTGTTGCATCACTCGCTTTTTCTTCGTTCATCTTTGCTATTTCGTCAAGGAAACTTGACACATCTGTTTTCTTAGCCATTTTAATCACTTTCTGCCTCTGTGGGCGTAATATGTAGTTATGGCGACTACCTATTTAACCATTTGGGGTTTATAAATTATGATTAAAACGATCGGTATCTAAAGTAATTACCATTATCAATGGCTTTCTTGAATTTTTCTTCACCTTTAAATCCATATAGTAAACTGGCCATTAGTTTTTCATTATTATTTAGTCCTTGAGATGGATATGGGATCAAGAATGGATCGAAATAAACTATTTCTCCATTGTCACGAATTCCGAAGTTTCTAGGATTAACTACATCTTTCATTACATAGTTCATTTCATCTAAAACATAGTTGGCTACGCCTTCATAGGCTTTATTTTCTTCATTATACTCTTTGTTTTTTAGATTGGAAACTGTCCACTTTCTATTACTTGGAATCTTACCACAGAATTCATTTTTCCAAACACAGGGAATATATTCCATGATCCATAGCGAAACATAAGTTTCTTCGGGAAACTTTTTTTCAGTTTCTGATTTGGCCGCTATCATTTCTCTCCTTAATGCGGAAGGAAGTTTACCTTCTGAATATTTGAATACTTTAGGTAGTCCTTTAGGAATCGGATCTGTTGATTTTAACAACTTTCTAAAAAAGTCTGCTTGTATTCGATTCATTGTCATTGATTTTAAGGATCCTGGAAAAAACTTTTTTCTCTCTGGCATAGGTGTGTTTACTAGTAACTCAGAATATTTGAAAGGTTTACCATCTTCTTTATTTGGAAAAGTTCTTACTACTTTTAATACTTTATCGATTAGACGGCCTTCATTATCTTTCAAGCGAAATACAGAACCTCCATATCCAGAACCCAAATAATCCATAGTCTCAGCCTCAAACTTTTTTCCTTCCAACTCTCCAGGAGTATAAGTTGTTGTCAGTATTTGTTCCGAGCCATTATCCATATATACTTTACGAAACACCACAGTTTGGCGGTTATTAAATGCTCTTAGTAGTGATTCTTTAGCACTTAATTTGCGAATAATATCTATTGATGCCACCAATGTTTGCCCGCCTCCGCATTTTTATCATCGATTATTTCGATCCCAGAAAGAGGGCTATCTTCGTGAGATAATAATAAATATAATAAAGATCCTACTAATATTGCACCCGTGGCCGATTTTATAATTTTTTCCTGTTTAAAAGATTCTGCTCCAAAGAGTTTACTAAATCCTTCTGCTTTTCTAGCACCTGATTTTTTACCTTCAATATCTACAATTCCCATGTATCCTCTTTTACCCAATGCTTCTTGAAAAGCGAACCAATCGACTCCAGCCTCATTCTGTAGACTTCCATCGGCTGCATTTTTATTAAAACCATTTTTTAAACTAATACCATCCACATTCGCATTTGGATTAGCGTCTTTCATAGCCTGTTTGACCGTAGCAGAATCTGGGAATACTAATACTCTTACTCTATTGTGTATAGATTTTTTACCCGTATTCGTATCTGTTTGTTGATGAGGATATACAATATATTGCACTACCTTATTATTAGTATCTCTAGTATTCAAAAATTCTTGTAAGATATCAGTGGAACTAAAATATTGTCTTCCAGTATATATTTTACCATCCTTCAGAGGATGTCCATGAATAGTCCATTTTCTGTTTTTAGGATTTACTTGTTTTAGAGCCGCATCTTGCATTTCTTTAGTAGAAGGATTTACTTCTATTCTAGATTCTTCTCCATAAGAAACTTCTCCTAACCGGTAAACCTTCATGATCTGGCCCTGAATATTATTTTTCTTTTGGAAATTTTCAGCCGCAGACTGCGTATTAAAAATCTTTTGATCTCCACTCTCATCACGATAAAGCGTAGGCATATCGCCTTTACTAGTCATAATTCCATAATCTTCTTCATAAATATAGGTCATCCACTCTCTTTCTAAGTGAGTGTCATCCGAATGACGTTTCATTTCTTCAATCGAAGCATCGGTAAATTTAGCAAATTCTAACTTCCAAGGCTCATACTGCATGATAATACCTTTGTTTACTTGCTACTTAATGATTAGTAGGATATGATCAAGTCGCCATCTTTATCTTTAACAAAGAAATATCTTCGTATCCAATCTTTTGAATACGAACCTCCGTTTTTAATGATGAGAGTAGTGCTGTCTTTTTTATTCAGATCTATAGAAGATTTTCCAATTGATGTCCACCAATCCATTACGCCATCTAAGGTAGAGGGAACAATAATAGTTTTACCAGATGTATCTTTGTATCCAGTATTTACATTTTCTATTAAAACATAATTTCCAGGTGGTTGGTTTCGAGAAACTTTAATTTCGCCATTATCTTCATTTAACCAAACAAAATTAGAACCGGCTATTATTGCGGAAGTTTTTATTGCTTCTTGCATTCCAGGTTCTTTAATCAAATCTGGCTCTATAACTTCTTCAGTTTTTGGATCCTCTTCATCGAACCAAATGTTTCCAAAAATTTGTTCGTCTGTAGGAGTTTCCTTAATTATTTTCTGTATCCAGGATTTCTTAAAATCTGGAGAGTATTTTATATAAAATTCTTCATATGCTTCGTCATCAGTGAGGTCTATCCAATCTTTGGCAAAGTCATTAAAATCATTTCTCATTTTGATATTAATTATTATTTCAAATTCGCTTTCCGCTATGGGATCATAATCTCCGCCGCTGGCATCCCAAGTGTCTCTCATTGTTTTGGCTCTCAAAAATTTAACAAAATCATAGGGATCATTATCTTCATCTACTAATTCTAAATGTCCTTTATCAAATAAAATTAGTTTTTCTTCATCAGTCACATCTTCACTACTCAATGTTTCTAACCAAAAATAAGCATAGGCCCGGTCGGCTTGATAATCTGATGCTCGGGATAACCACTTAACATCAGAATTTGCTATCATTCTTTCAATACTACTTGCATCCATTTTATCTACTCCTCTGATATTCTTTTATTCCAGCATGGTTTACATTCCCAAGTGCTTACGGGATGATATTCACATTTACAAATGTGATCTACTATTACTGAAGATCTGATATATTTTGTATTTTCTGCCTCTGCTACGATCGTTTCTGAAGATCCAAATTTATTTCGGATATCAATTTTTAATATTTCTAACTCGGCAAGTTCTTCATCGGTTTTAGCCAGCGGTTGAAGTTTATATAACTTTTTTATTAGTTTCATAAAAGTTTCATCAGAATCTTTTTCAGAGTCCGCAGAGTCCTCGGAATCTTCAGAGTCTTCTAAAGAATCATCTTCATTCATTTCATTTTGAATATCTTCCATTCCTTTTTCGAAATCAGATTTTAAGTCTTCCTTCATTTGATCTAATTCATCTAATTTTTCTTGCTGCGAAGAATCTTTTTCATCTCCTTCAGAGCCTTCAGAATCTTCTGAAGAATTATTTTCTACATTTTGTTTAGCCTTTTCAATGGCTTCTTCTGCAGATTTCCTAGCCTCATCAGCCGCCTTTTTGTCGGCTTCATCATTAGATTCACGAGACATTTCTTGAGCCTGTTTAGCATTTTCGGCTGCTTCTTTAGCCTTTTCCATAGAATCTTCTGGACTATCATCTTGATTTATAGATTCATTCATTTCTTTAGCCGCATCGGCGCATTCTTGACAATCTTTTCCATCTCCGGGATCTCCATCGGAACCTTCACCAGAACCTTCGCCCTCTCCAGATTCTCCTCCTTCTCCATCACCCTCTCCAGAGCCTTCGCCATCTCCTGGACTGGGGGCATTACCGCCAGTTTGATCAGAAGGTTGACCTTGACCCTGGCCTTGACCTTGACCTTTTCCATCTCCGTCACCTTGAGTTTGACTACTATCAGTTTGACTACCATCACTAGGATTTACATCATTATCTTTTACCCATTTATCAGGATCCGGTTTTGGCTCAGGAGGTGCAGGACCTGGAACTGTAGGTCCTGGCTTCACTGGACCTTTCTTTTTACCTGGATTTCGGCCTCTCAAACCTTTTCGACCTTGATTTAAATCTTCTATTTCAACATCTTCTATTTCGATATTTAGATTTTCTGAGGCGGTGGCTGACTCATCATAAATTATCGACATCAGAAATGCTTCTTCTGAATCAGATTCAACTAAAAAATATGGACAGGCTTTTGCTAACTCTATAATGAATTCCCAATCTTTTCTTCTATTATAGAAATTTAATAATAGTAGGTCTGAATCATTCTCTATAACAGTTATTTTATTTCTTCCCATCTCTTTTAAAAAGAATTTATTAACCACGTCAAGAAAAAAGTCTGGGATTGTAGATCGATAAGTAATCATTCCGTGTTTTGGATCTACTACTTCAACCATATATACTGGTAAATAGTTAGGACTAGGAGCAGTGCCAGAAATAGTAGTTTTTCCGGAAGTCTTATCCACCCATTGCATACTCATAATTATAAGTAGTCATTCCATCTATATAAAGTTGGCGTTTATTCTATTAATCCTAAATTTGTTAGAGAATTAAGTAATTTTTCATACATTTCTTCTCCATCCTCAACAATCAAGGTATCATCAATATATTCTAAGATATCAGTTCCCCACATATCCATTTCTGAAGCATCCAATCTAGCATTCCAATGCACCTCCCAATTATCTGGATAAGTTCTTTGTAATCTATCTTTTTGTAGATCTTCTGGTATGTTTAATAAAATAATAGTGAATCCATCTTCTTGTAATCTACGAGCCTCATTTACAAAACGAACATCATCACAAACTACATCACCTTCAGCAGATTGGTGCAATAAGTAATCTACCCACACTGAAGATCTGACCTCTCGCATTTTCTTTCCAATGTTTTGAAGTAGCACTCTATCTTTGTTTTCTGGCTTCATAAAAAATAAATCTGCCGCAATAGCCTTTACTTTACCCGCCAAATTAATTCTATTAAGGTCAAAGTCATTTACTAATTTTTCTGCTAGCCATGTTTTGCCTGAACCCATGGGTCCACAAATCGCAATCTTCATATATCATGTAGGGTTAAACTACCTATTTAACCATTACCATTAGACCAAATTAAATGATGGCTTCGTTAAAATAGGTGGGCACATAATTTTGTAAAGGTTGATTGTTGAATCCTTTTCGGTAATGGAAATCAAAAGTTGGATCTATAATATAAGTTATACCAGTATCGTCTGCCGACCTTACTACTCGCCCACACATTTGAACTAAGGCTCCCGCCGTTTCAGATTTATACCATTCTTCATTAGCCTCCATTTTCTTTCGAGTCCGAATATCTCCTAGAGGTGGAAATGGCATTTTTACAATAATGCAGAAATCACAATGTTTTCCATCATAACCTTGACCTACGTAAGTTGAAATCAATACGGCATCATCTCTAGTTGCTTCGAACTCTGCCAAAACTTTTTCTCGGGCTCCGGCTTCTTTTCCATGAGTTAAAAATCTATCTTCTACCACAACTGGATCTATATCCTCCAACGCCAATAAAAGTTTTTCTTCAATCTCATTGGTATGGGGAAGTATCAATCCTTTTTGTCCCGAGTGCAGATTAATAATTTGTAATATAGCCTCCGCCGTAGTTTGAAATGCTTTTTCATCTCGACCAGAATAACTCATTTTGCCTCCAGTGACAGTAGTTACAATCGGTCTATTACCAGTTGGAAAACTACTATAGTTTACTTTTACCAATAAAGTTTTTTCTGGATCTAAACCCAGTTCCTCCATATAAACAGTAGGAGAAGGAATAGTAGCACTCATAAAAATTCTTTGTCTTCCTAATCGAAGAAATAATTCGGAGGCTGAATCACCAATGTCAATTGGTTGAAACTTTAATAAAGTAGGAGCGTCATCATCATCTTTACTCCAAACCCAGTTATCTGGATTTTCTTCCAAAGCATTAATTAAGTTTCCTAATTTAGAAACGTAGTTGTAAGCAAAAGATAAATCTTTTTCATCCGTATACTGATCAGTGGCAATATTTTTTCCAATTTTACTTGCTAAGAAATCTAGATATGCTTGGAAAACTTTTATTCCTAGAGTTAACATTTTTGAACTGGAATCAGAAGTTACGGAAGGGACTGCCGGAAAACCAATAGCAGAATTAGCAATAGAACTTCCATCCCAAGGACTCAATAACTTTTCTCGAGTTTTCGCCAGATTAGGATCCGAAACTACATCATCAAAAGATGGAACTCCTAGTAATCTTTCTAGGTGTCGATTATTAATATCTACGGCATAAAAACTGGCTAAAGCATTAGGTAAATGATGCGCCTCATCGATTACTAGTAAATCTCGGGTCGGCAAAATTAAACTTCCGGCTTGTCCTAAAGCCATTAAGTAAGAAGTATTAGAAATAAAGTATCGAGATTTCTGTGCCGCTGCCAAAGCCGCAAAATAATCACAAAGTTCTTTAGAATCCCACCAATCATAACCTCCATTAGATCCCGAAGCCGGTTTATAATCACACTTGAAATCTGGTCCACAGGTTCGACAAGGGGCTAAGTGAGCCTTCGGAGATTTATCGTTAGGATTTTCATTACCGGCACGATGATTTTCTAAAGCATCATTAGCCTGGGCAATATTTCTAACTCCTGGAGAAATTTTCAAATTACAATCATAATTTCCACGACCCATTACCGATCTCATGAATGGCATTTCTCGCATATACTGAGCCTGTAATCCTTTTAGATAAGTGGCTACATAAGCATCTGCATCCACCATTTTTGGAATCATCATAGATAATGCCGATTTTCCAGAACCCGTAGGACATTCAATAATAACATTTTCGTATCCCATATTCAAAGCATCCATAACAATTGGAATCACTTGCCTCTGCTCACTCCGAGGGTCTTGAAACCTTGTTCCTTCAAACCAAGGCTTAACATCCCATCTAGGTTCATCATTTTTGTTAATAGATACACTGCGAAATCCAGGACCTTTTTCTGACGCACCTGGAAGTGGAGGCATTCCTCCAATCTTTCCTAACATTTCTTGAGATTCATCCGTGGACAAGTCAACTAAAAAAGAATCGAAATCATCTTCATCGGCCGAAGCCATATAAGAAGTATTGGCCTGGGTGCCATTAATTTTCAAAGTTAGTTTAAATTCTTGACAATAATCTCTTAATCTTCTGACGGTCGGTGCCTTGGTATCCATTCTTGAATAAAAAGAATTTCTTCTACGATTCCAACGCAAATTGTATCTTGCCTTAAGTATTTTACGAAAAGGATAAGTGTTTCCCGTAACTTCAATTTCAGCCATCATCAATTAAAATTACTTGATATCACCTACTTAAGACCACTCATTGCGAAGCAATAAGTAGTTGGGAGTATAATAATTTAATGAAGTTTATGAATTATTCAGAGTCTTTTGCTATGATTCCTCACATCCTTAAAAGAAATTTCGGAGGAGAAGATGGATTCTTAATAGAAAATCATGGTGGAAAATTATTTGCCGCTGTAGCCGATGGAGTCGGTGGATGGAAATCTAAATATGGTTATTCGGCCGCTAAATTTACTCATCAGTTTTTAGATCAAATGAGAGATTTAATTTTAAGTGGAGTCAGTGATCCGGATACTTTAGTTGCAGAAAGTTTAGAAAATGTTTTGGTTCCGGGAGCCTGCACTTTAATATTAATTATTATTCAAAGAGATACTGGAGATAGTATTGTTTACCAAATAGGAGACTGCAATTTTCTTCAATTAAATAATGACAATTCTATTGTTTTAGGATCTATAGACGAACAAATGAAATCTTCCAATATTCCTAATATGATTGTCAAAAAACATCAAACTTTAGTTCCTCAAATAGATCAACCCACTCTTTACCATTTAACTTTAGAGCCTGGAAATAAAATAATTTTAGGATCCGATGGACTATGGGACAATATTTTCTTTAAGGATATTCAAAAGATATTAATCGAAAATAGTCAATCTGACATTGCCAGAGACATTCTAATAGAAAAAGTAGATGATGTCCTCTATCAAAATCCTACTCAACGCACTCCTTGGTCTGAATCTAGAAAGTTTCAAACAATGAATACTCAAGATGGTCCCAAGATAGATGATACTACTTTTTTAGTTATTCAAACATCATAACCTAATTCAGCCATAGCCTCATTAACAGTAAGAATTCCTGATTCTACATCTGCTGTCAAAACAGAAACTGGATAGCAATGACTTTTGAAATCACAATAAGAACACTGCCAATCACCGACCTCTGCTAATGGTTTCTTTTCCCATTGTGCAAATTTAGTCTTAGAAAGATCTCCAATAGCAAATTTTCTGCGAGCAGTGGTATCATTATAACGAAGTTGATATTCTCTTTCTGGAGGATCTGGTAATTCTAATTTATCCGCCAGTTCTGAATATCTTGCTAAAATATTATCAGTAGTCAATCCACTCCAAGGAACTACGGGTTCTCCAATAGTTAATCCATAAACAGGATCGGGGGCTACCGTTTTTCCATCTAAAGTTTCTACTAGGATGTCTCCATCATATCCATTGGATAAAGATATTTTAAAGGACACATATGTTCCATCGGCGACATCAAAATAGAATATCAAATAATAAGGAATAGTTACTCCATAATGATCTTCATGCCTTTTTCGCATCATAAGATACATAGCAGTTTGCATAATGTGTTCCATTTTAGGTTTACCCATTGGATACTTTTTATTGCCTCTTCCAAATATTTCTTTTTGAGCAAAATGACCTCGGCAAGTTTTCATTTCAATTCCGAAAGCACGGTCTTGATAAACTCTAATTACTTGTCCATCATCATCCATCTCAAAATCACGAAGAATAATATCGGACTCACCGGAAATAATTACTCTAGGGTCATCACCCACTGCACCATAATTAATTACGCTTCCAGCCAATAAAACTCCTTGATTTTTCCACATATTCTGAAAATAATCTTCCATTCCAATTCCAGCCGCAAAAATTCCAAACGACCTATCAGTAGGTGGGTCAGTAGCCTTTATTCCATTTAATCGATACCATTCAGCACGGTGGCATTTTCCAACTAAAGTATCATCACCAAATTCATTCTGTATTACACAAGAAGCACTGGTCGGGCGCATTCCGCCTCTCGATACTCGGTAGTCTCTGTTTCGCATAGCGTAAATCGCATTCTTGCCTGGATCTGTGGCACTCATATTACTCCTCTCCGGTTACTATGTATTTAAGTCTATGGTAGGAGTAAGTTATTCTTCTTCATCTGGCAGAGCCGGGGATCCGATAAAAGTAAAATCAAATTGTGGTCTTAGATTCATAGACATTACTGTAGTCGATAATGCTTCGGAAACCCTTTGAGCCGTAGAAACTAATAGTTTAGGATTGCCAGTCCACGACAAATCATACTGTAAAAGATTTTTATCTTTGAATGCTAGCACTCTTCTTTCGAATTTTAGATCATTAGCAGTGGCTACTAATTGCATTCCGGCTAGTAAAGGGTGAGATTCTGGGTGTGTCTCCGGTTCATAAAAAGTGGCTCGCATAGCGAATCCTCGAAGGTCATCACCCCGATTTAATAATTCTTCTACCAATTGTTCCAAATTAGCAACGTCTTCTGCATCCATGAATTCAAATCCTTACTGGTATCATTCTTCTTCGCCAGTTGACTCGTTCAAATTTTCTGACGCTTCAACCTGGTCAAATGCTTCTTCTTTCAAAAAGAATAATGATGAAACGTTCTGAATATCGAATTCCTTCGCTAGTAATTCCATACTACCAGAAAGAGCGACTGCTCTATCTCTCATAGAATCATAATCGGGATCTTTAGTTATAAAGTCAAATTGTGGGAAACCAACTCCATCATTTACCAGAACTGATTTACGCAAAAGAAAATCAGACTCATTAGCAAGTTCTACCATGCGGTCTTGAATAGGGTGTGCTTCAGATTCTGAAAGTTCTCCAGATTCATCTGCTGCAACTTGTTCTGCAGTTATCTTGTTTGGAATCAAACCTTGATGTAAGAAATTATACCTCATTAGGAATCCTACGGCTTCAGCGTTCAATTCTTTGTTTGTTTCTATATGTGCATATAGGGGATTCTCCATATCACTCATGTTAATCCCTCTGTTCGACTACCTACTTAAACCTTCTTAGATAAACCTTGCATATAATTATCCAAATCAAAGTTCTCCCATTTTTTAATTATATCTAACATCACAGTCAATTCTCCCCTTAAAGGATCAGTATCTACCATTTGTTCTCTCACAAAAGGTTCACGCCCTGGAATATGATACGTAGAAATTTGTTTGAAAACTCCTTTACTCAATAAACTAGTAACGATCGCACGAGCCGAATCAGATCCCGCCTGAGAATTTAATAAAATCTTTACCTTTTCTACCGCACTTGAATTTACCATATCGGAATACTGACTTTGCACCAATGCTAAATATTTTTCAGGATCCGTTTTTAGCATATGATCCAACTGTCCAACGGAATATTGATGATTTTTAATTAAATAATCGTAAAATTCGGAGACGAGACACAAAGAAAGCCTCAGCGGATCAGATAAAATATTAAACATAATAAAATATAAATCATCTATATCTTCACCACTCTTCATATAAATATCTGCATATACATTCACAGTTGCATCCTTACTCATTGTCAAACGAGTTTGACCTATTCTATCCATTCCTTACTTCCTCCTATTTATTTTGTTTTACATCTTCGGCAAACTTTCTGCAAGTCATACACCGATATCCAAACCCACCCAATGTTATGTCAAAATCTTGATAACAAATTTCACAATTTCTGAATCTGAATCTAAGTGGATAGGTAGGACTAATCTTTTTAGCATCCTTGATCGTAACACAAAATTTTGAATTATCTATTAAATGCGATTCTTCATTAATTTCTAAAACAGCGTAACCATTATCAGCAGCCCACTGTTGAAACATAGTATTTGATTTCGCTCTACCTATATAATACTAATTATAATATAGTCGAAAGAAGATAGTAATTAATAGGAGTAAAAACGATAAATATGAGTTCTAGCCTTCGTAAAGATACATTTAATGACAAAATGATGCGCCGAGTAGGTGTTCCTATTGTCTGGGCTTGGCTACTAGCGGCTACTGCCGTCATCACATTTGGAATTATAGAACCTGATAGAGTCATTCCGAATCTAGAAGGATTCGTTTCTTTAATAGCCATAGTGGGAACGTTGGCTACTTTAATAGTAACTTCTATCTTAGAGTTATGGAAACAAGAACAATTAAAAGAAATTGGATTAGCCCCGGCGGCTCGAGGCCACAGTTTAGATATGGATCGAGAAGAAAGAAGACACGCTATGATAATGGAACGTTTAGAATTCATGGCCGAACATCAATTAGATGAAAGACATTTACATATGGCATCCGATCATGTCGCTGATATTTCTCCAGAATTGGGATCTACTCGAGAACGTATGACTGAGTGGAAAGAGATGGGTGATTTCGTAGCCGGTGGGCATCATCATGAATCAACAGATGAAGAAGTTTCTGAACCAGAATCTGACGAAGAAGAACTATAAGTTTTTGATAGTTTCGATGCAATTTTAATTAGTAAAAAGTTTCTGAGGAAGTAAGGTGGGTCTTGGAACCTGCGGTTAGCAGTTTACTTTTTCGATCCTTTCCAAACATATGTGAAAGGTCGGTGTGTTCCCACTTTAGAATATTTACCTGAGACTCTAAAGTAATATGATAGCCTTTTAGGTGTTTGCTCCGTTTTTGGCCACAGCCCTCTTTGAAACATATTATGTATTACTGTTCTCGGATCCATAGCAGATTTCTGCGATTCCATATAGTTGTCTATGCGAGCCTCTAAACGGCGGTTGAAAATTATCCCTCGTTCCATAATATAGATAGTGTGTCCATAGTATATATACTTTGCGGTAGTTAGATTCAGACGGAACGTCCGACTCTTTTTAATTCTTCTCGCTTACAATGTCCTAAAAATATTCCTGAATTAGGATCCTCTTTTTCTACTACTGCGATCCGAAGCAACTTCTTATCATTGGGGTCATCAGTGAAGACCAATATGTTTCCACTTCCAATCGTAACTCGGTATTCCACAACATCACCCTAATTGTTTTAATTAGTTATATCGGCGGCGGTGTTCGTTTATCCACGCTTCGCCACCTTCGAAACAAGCGGTGTGAAATTCTTCCAAAGTCATGTCTTTTGCAGTATCAGAATACATTAGCCAATCTTTAGTTAAGTTAGCACCGTGTCCAAATATAGGACCTTCGTGAGGCAGTAGTGCAACCTTATCTCCGATGTTCACTGTTCCACGACCCATAACATTTAGCACTATCTTAGCATCGTCTGATTGTTCAATCAGACCGACCATGTGTGTTCGGTTATTCTTATCTAATATCCAATTACCTTTCACTAAATCATAGAATCCAACTTTAGTTCCATCTGCAGCATCTACATAAATGCGGTCAGTCAATCCTCTTTCTCCATTCTTAGTCCAGCGGCTAGCCTTGTAGCCATCGTTTTGTTGTTCAATTGTTGCGGATATACCAGTAGTCATAATATCAGTAGGATTCTTTCAGGTATTTAACCTTTTCGACAGATGGATGGTATTTATTAAATAGTCAATAATTCAAATATCAAATAGTGAGCCAACTCACAAAGTAGGTGATTAATGTTTTCAATTTGGTCTGTCATTCAAAAACCAGAATATGATTTGGACCCTTGGGTTGCCGATCTCTGGGTGCACACCAGTGAAGGTGAGAAATATATTTTTGATACCGTCATTGATTCCGATTATCAAATGTTTCAACACTGGTTATCTTTTTATGTATCAGCGGGCACAGAAGCATTTGCATTATCAGATGGATATTGCGAAGAATTTTTTGAGTATTATGAATTAGTCTGCAACGATGGATTTGCTGGAGAGTTAATGATCAGTTAATTTAATCTAACCTCACCAGTCTCCAAAAAACTTTTCCTTCTTTGATCAAGTCTCTGATTCTTCTTTGTTTAGTAGTCAAATTACTTTTATCTACTTTAACTTCAATAAAGTATACTCCTCCTGATTTTAAATTTTCTTCTTTATCTTGATGCCAGTCGAAAACTAAATAATCTAAAGGATTGCCTATAAAATTCCAGTCTTCAGATCTCCAGTGTTCTTCCAAACCTGTGGCTTTCAAAAATGGAGTCCATTTCTCAATGGCTTGACCTTTCTTAGCCGCTTGGGATCCTGCTCGTGATTTTTGTTTCTTGACTTCTTTAAGAAGTTGTTCTATTTCCATATCTCGGAGCAAAATTGTAGAATCTAAATTATCAATTTCTTTAGTATAATCATTCACTCGACTAGAAAGTATTCCTAACCTCCAGAATAATACTGAAAGTATTCCTACAAATGATCCAAATAAAATCCAATCTATCATTAATACCACCTAAGTTGTCGCTTTTGTGGAAGGGTTATCGGGATTCAAACTCATAGTAGCACACATTTCTTTATAGCGATTACGGATAGTGACTTCCGTCACTCCTGCCGCCATAGCCACTTCTCTTTGAGTTCGAGGTTGATTCACTAACATGGCCGCTAAGTAAACTGCCGCCGCCGCAATTCCCGTAGGTCCACGACCGGCTGCCCAATTATCCGCACGACACGCATCAATAATTCGGTTGGCTTCGATAGTTGCTTTAGAGTTTAATTTCAAAGTTGAACAAAAACGTGGCACATATCCTTTAGCATCCGCAGATGGAACTTGAAGTTTTAATTCTTTAACAATGGCTCGATAAGTTCTCCCGATTTCTTTTCTACCTGTTCGAGAATAATGTCCGACTTCATCCAGAGTTCTAGGTTGATTAACCATCCTACACGCTAAATAAAGTGAAGCGGCTACTACTCCTTCAATAGATCTGCCACGAACTAATTTATTATCTACGGCTTGTCGATAATATCTGGCGGCTTCACTTCTAATACTCATAGGTAATTCCATTTGACTAGCCAATCTTTGTAATTCGGCTAGAGCCACCACTAAGTTTCTTTCAATAGCATCCTTGATTCGAGTTCGCTGATGTTGAGTCCTCAACCGATTCATAGTTCTTCGCATAGAAGAAGAAATGCTACGGCCAGAATAATCTTTATTTCTCCAATCGATGTCAGTAGTCAAACCTCCATCGTGGATTAGTTGTGATTTAGGTAATCCCCATCTATCATTATCTTGTTCCGAATCAGAGTAAGTGTTAGTATCCTTTCCATAATCAATAACGGTGTTTGATAAAACTGTTCCACATTGTCGACAACATCTATAACCATTACTATCTTCATCAAATTCAGTCGCTGCACATTCCATACACTTATCATTAATTTCAATAGTCATTGAATGATATCTCGCTTCACCACCTACTTAAGTGTTTGCGTTCCTTTAAATACCGTGCAGGGTCTTTAATCCTTTTTAACTTTCTTAGTTTGCTTCTTAGAAGGTTTCTTCTTTGTTGCAGTAGACTTCTTTTTAGAAGTTTTCTTCTTTGTCGCATTAAGGATCTTCATTTCCTTTTTTAGAATAGCCGCTATCTGTTTTTCTGTTTTTCCGACTCGAGATTCTTTAGGTGTTGATTTAGGAGCCTTTACAAGTTTAAGTCTACAACTATGAATTACCACATATCGATCGCTCAGTATACCTTCCTTCCAAGAAAATAAATAATTATTTTTGGTTGCTAAATATCTTTGCCAACCATTATTTTCATTAACACCTGCTATTTCTATTTTCCATTTGCCTCTGCCAGATTTTATTGATGCAAATGCTTTCTTTTCTTCCTTATTAAAGGAGCATCTCTTCACTAAATCATCATTAGAAAATGAGTCTCCTACTTTTAGTAGGTCTTTATTTGGCTTTCTCACCGGCCTATTAACTTTGAAAGAGTTACCTTTAGTTTTTTTAGAACTCATAGGATTACCTCTGACGGTATGGTTGAGAATCATCATAATTATGGTTGGTTAAACCAAAAACAGTTACTTCATGACTTTTGGCTCTTAAAAGAGAACCAGCAGTTCTCTTACCTAAAGACTGAAATCTTTTATCAATTTTCAAATTAGAAGTAATCTGGCGAGCACTCGGCGGATCCCTCATTTTATCGAAAAGACGTTGCCTTAGTTCATCTACACCGTAGCCCCTCTTATTTTCAACCATAATTTCGTGTATTAAGTTAATCCATCTATTTCTTACGCCGCCCATTTTTTCACGCTCCTATGGCTTTAAGTGCCACTACTGCTTTTATATGTTTGCAGTTGTGTTTATTCTTTTTGTGGTCTATGCATTGACAGTTGTAGTGATTTTCAGCCATCATACAGACTGAATATTTCTTGTTATTAGAACCTACTACTACCCAACGCCAAGGACTCACCGAAGTGACTAGTCCTGCCATAGCAATTTTTAATGCTTCTTGATTCCTATCCACCTTAGCCATAAATCAATAGGAGTAATTCACCTATATAAGTATTTCTATAGCCATTGGTCTTGAAATTGATCGGCAAACTCTTCATCAGCAGTAAATTCTATTTCGGGAAATTCATTGTTACTATATTGATCTAATATTGCCGAAAATAAATCTTTATATTCTTTTGGTAACTGATCTGCTAATTCATCTAAGGTCACATATGCTTCTTGAACATCAGTTGCTTGTTCAAAATTAGTTTTTCTTTTCTGAGCACTGACTTCTAGTAAAACTTTTGTCCATCCAAATTCTTTAGCATATTCTACATCTTTATCTAAGGCGATCACTGCTAATTTTCTATCTAATAAAGTGCTAACGATTTCTTCAGAACCTACTTCCATACGTTCTGCCCAACTTAACATTCCTGAACTAAATTCTGCTACTGGCCATAAAGCAATAGTTAATGGAATAGAAATATCTGCCATTCTTGCACAACCAACTGCGGCCACAGTTAATAAAACTGGAATTCCCTGCGTAAAGTCATAACCAATAACCGGTGATAAAATCACATCAGCGTGATCGTGCTTGTCTAAAAGGCGGTCCATTACATTAGTTAAGTATTGTTGAACCCCAGTTCCTAGCATATTTTGATAATCTTTTTCGATTTTGATAAATTCGGGATGCATACTATCAGTTATAGATTGTATTTTTGACTATATCAAAGTGCTGTTTGTTTCCAGTAGATTCGAGGGATACCTACTAAAGTCTCATTTTCCTGTTCTATCTCTTTATAGAAGGTCATCATTTGTGGAATTGTGATAGTGTATTTAGTGCCACCATATGAAATTATGGGCGTAATGCCTCCTTTAGTTTCATAAGATTTAGTAATCACTCTTTTAAATTCATCCACAGTCATCAAAAAGAATCCATCCGCAAACGTTCCATCCTTTATAAATTCAATATTTGTGCTTAGTAATTGATCGGCTTCGAAACGAGATTTCTTTTTTACTGGTTTTCTTTTTGTGGCGGATCCATATCTTTCACGGGCTTCCTGAACTGGATTCCTAAAATCATAACGACACTTATTGCAGATAACATATTTAGTTTCTGATTCTTCATCGAATTCATAGCGGAGATCGAAAACATAATCTTTCTTATCAATGCTCCACTTAGTTCTCACTCTGTTAGAATTTCTATCATAAGATAAAGTTTTAGAACATACTGGACAATAGGGTTGAGTGGCGACCCAAGATTCTCCATTTTTGATAGCCTTCGCATAATAAGGTTCATCGGGCATAGGATCGTATTCATCAAAACCAGACGTAGGTCTGTCCTCTGATATTGTGATTTCCTCGGCCATATTTAGATATAATATGAATCACCTATATAACCATATAGAATGTTAAGGTCGGACAGGAGTTAGAGGTTTACTAACTCAATTGCCGTATGTTTTTCAGTGCAACCATTTTTGCTCCGACAATACCACCGTTCTCGTGTTTCAACGACTCCTTTCTCCACTTGGGCGTTGGAGGCAATTCTCTAGTTAATTGCGTGAGGTGTGCTTTATCCCTCCATATTGGAATTATTCAGCCACTGTCCTGACCCACATCTAGGATGTGGGCTAATTTTAGGTTAGTGCCACTACCTATTTAAATCTTCTGAGTCACTACTAAATGAAATTTTCTTGGCAGCCTCTAATGGATCTATATCAACATCGTTAATTAATCTTTTTAATCTCCGATGAGGATCCATGAATCGAATTTCTTTTTTCTCCTCTGCCAGAAAATTTTTCATGTAATTAAAACAAGGGAGACACGATTGAAAATCTTTTCTATAATGTGCTGCACAAGTATCCTGTCCACAGTGCCGACAATAAAAAACATCTCCCTCTGTTTTACAAATTGCACATTTATTTATCTCTGGTTTATGGCTCTCGGCTGCTAGATCTATATTAAATTTATTAGAAAAATCTTTTTTGCTATCCTTCAGAGTAGGTTTGTTCCAAAGTATCCAACGAGAAAGTGCACCCGCAGACATCGGATTATTCCAGTTTTCATTTTTTTTATGTCTGGCTAGATATCTTTCTTTTCTTTCTGGATCTTTATGTTTAGTATAATCACTCATACCATTCCACCCAAAGTGAGTAGTTTTAATTTTCTTCTCATTTTCATAGAATATGGCTGTGTATTTTGATTGTTCGCCTTTTTTGGAAGGTCGAATTTTAACTGTATCCGGTTTTTTATCTTCGGCTGCTTTCTTGAATCCTGGAGTCTGATAACCGTTTGCATAGGCTGCTCTTTCTTGAGCGTAGGCTTTTTGTTTGGCTCCTGGTCCACAATAAATTTTACCAGAGTAACCCCATTGCCAGCAGTTTTTGAAACCTTTTCTTACTTTACGCACTGGCATAGTAAATATTTAGCCAGTCAACTATTTGAAGTTCTCGGAACTATCTAAGTTTTATATAATTACCATTTTCCGTCTGGACAACTGGTATTTTTCCAAGAAGTTTTGGCTCTGACATTACACCCACATAAAATACAATGAGTTCCGCCTAAGATCTTTTTATCTGCGTAGGGACAACGGCGACAAATGGCTAAACGCTCAATTCGAGTTTTTTCGGCTACCTTTTCTACCTTATTGCCCATATATTGTTTTAATTTTGTTAACTATATTAAAGTTCGCACCTTTTAAGTAGTTGGGAAGACAAGTATTTTACATGGCTGGATTCTTTGGAGGGGTTTTGAAAGGTATCGGTTCCGCCGGATCTGCACTAAGTAAATCCGTCAAAACTGGTAGTAACTTTGGAAAATATGCCGGAAAGTCGACCGACAAATTTCTTACCGGTCCTCGAATTAGTTATCTTAATGATGTGGATGCATTTAAGGTAGGAAAAATGAATGAAACTCAAATCGAACAGGCGAGAATACTGGTAAATGATAATCCTAAAATATTAGATGATCTTTATACTGGAACCATTGATCGAAAAACCGCAGAAAGCAAATTATCTGTTTTATTTAATGATGCCGGAGTTCGAAGCACTGCTGCTGAGAATAGAAGCCTATCAAAGAATGTAGTTAGACATTCTATGGATCATACCAACAAAACTAAAATTTGGAGTAACTTCTATGGAGGATTTAGCAAAGAACAAGTAGGAGGTGTTGCAGGGGGCGCACTCGGCGGAGGACTTGTTTTAGGCGTTGGTGCGCTTATAATTTATGGTGTCGCCTCTACTATTTCCGCAATGTTCGGTGGTGCTTTTGATAAACTTTTAGATGCTTCTGCAGAATCAGAAACTGGAACTTACATCATGATGGGTTTTGTTATGGTAGGTTCAATATTAGCCATCAACTTTGTTCGGGAAACTATAAGTTAGGCGGTGATATTATTTGGATTCAAGAAGGAAAAAGTTCTGATCAAGTATGGTCTACCAAAGGTGCTGGTTCTACTTCAAAGAAAACTAATTTTAAATCAACTTTAAAGATCCAGGATCCGAACTCTGGAAAAACTTTTCCAGTTTTAAAAAGTGGCAGCGAATATACGGTCGGTGCTAATCCTGGCGAAAATATGATAATTGATGTTCAAACTTTATCTGATGATAAACCAGTCTCAGATAAATACGAAATTTATGTTAAAAAATTAGATTTAGAGTATATCTCCTCTGTGGCTCAAGAATATAAACTTACTAAAAGTGCTAGTAGACAAAAATATTTAGAAGATCATCCAGAAATATTATTCCAAGAAGCCGGATCAAATATAGATGCCAATAAAATAATGGTAAATATTTATTCTACTTCCGGAGTTACTGATGAAAATGGTAATGCTAAAGTTTCTATTCCAGTAACTGACTCTATGAAGAATTCTATTTTATTTACTTTTGCTCATTATGGATATGATAATCAAGCCGCCGATGATGCAGCCAAATCTAAAGAGTTTTGGATAGATGCCGGTTCAGTAGTGCTACAACTTGCCGCTTGGGCTGCTGCCAGTTTGGCTTCTGGAGGTTTAGCCGCCGTTGCTGGAATTGCTCGAGCACTCACTTTGGCTAACAAAGTTGCCCTTATACCCGAACTTGGTTATGTTGCTCATCGATGGATGCAAGATGGATTCGGATCGATTGGAGTAAATAAATACGGAGATAAATTTCCGACTCCTGGTGGTTTCAATCATTTGTATGTTGTCGATACTACGGGCACAACTCCTCGAACTGCAGTAGAACAATTCTTTGTGAGTCCATTATTTTGGCCAGTAGTTATTGGTGGAGCCGCAATTGCATTATTAGGATAGGTGAAAAATTATGGCTGATTATTATCAATATCACACTAGTGGATGGGTGTATTCTCCTAGTTCGATTTCATTGTGTGGTTCTCGCCATCGATTGCATATCGAAACGGAAAGTAAAATTCCAACTGCTGGCACAAAAATAATGGTAAGATTGGATGCTGAAGATACCAGCGGAATTAGAACAAGTTTTAAAAAGAATACCAATGGTCCTCATAAAGCCACTTTACAAATTACTGATCCTCAAGGAAATATGTTTATCAATCAAAGCATTAATGGCAATCAAGATAATTACTTTCCTTTGTCTATGGGAGATGGAGAATACGAAATAGTATTAAGCGGGCCTGATGAAGCGGGCACTTGTAAAAAACCCAAAGATTATAGATTAATCAAGGATATGGATGTCGATAAACCGAAATCCGGAAGTTCAAGTTCATTATCCGCCGGTATCAGGCTAATTGATTACCGAAAAACAGCACTAGTTTTAGTTGGAGTCATAGTAGCCGGTGTATTACTTATGGGTGAAGAATAAATTTCAATACTTTCTTAGAGATTCTAAGGTTCTATTATACAAATTAGCGTGTGGAGGAATCCAAGTGGTAACTCCAGGAAATTCTTTTAAATTAATATTCCAAGGATGTAAAAGTTTTCCTACTTCAGGGGCCACTTTAAATGAAGACTTTTCCAACATTAAAATATCCGTTTGACTTAACGGCCACACCACTTGTCCCGATTTTTCATGAATAGAATAGGGGCATCTTACCATCCCTTGAATATAATTAGGACTTAAATCTGCTACTGGTTGTGCGGATCCAGTTACTTCAAAAACTATTTCTTCTACCTTTCTGGCTAGTAACTGTCCAAAAGTTTGATTCGTAAATGCATTGAAAAATTCTGAATTCTCTGTGATCTCAGAAATTATTTTTGGTATATCTTCTGGGTGCACCCAAATATGAAAACCTTTATTGCCTGAAAAAATAAAACTGGGCTGGGCACTATACTCGTTTCTTAAATAATTATACACTGATCTGGCTCGATTCCAAGCAACTTTCAAATCAACATCGTCAAAATCAAAAATCATTAATTGTTGTCCGATCGGTGCGATTTCTGGATCCTTAAAAATAATATTCTTCCAATCTTTCTGGTAGATCTTTAATTCTTCGTTGTATCCGCTTTTGCCCTTTTTTCTAATTTGAACTGGAGGTAACTCGTGTGGTGAAATATTTCTCCAGATAATTTCTTGTGTGCTAACCATCATTCCAACCGGTCGCTGATCGGCTCCTAAACTTTTTAGTTCTGCTTTCAGAAAAGAAGAAGTTCCTAAACATCGATGTCGTATTCCTTTTACTTCGGTATCCGAAATTTTTAATTGCCATTTGGACTCTCTTTGATAAGCAATACTAATAAGTGAGGTTAAAATGGTCGGATGACTATACCACCGATGTGTTAAAACTTCTGCCTCAGATTGAATTCCAGTCAATCGGCACTCCTCCATCTTTCCAACCATCTACTGGTGGCTGTAATTCTTTTAGTTCTCCCTTTCTATTTACCCCTCGTAAATAAAATCTATCATCTTTCAACCAAGGCCAACGAGATTCTTTAAACCATTCTGGCTGACATTCTAATTCTTCCATCCACTGGATATTAGGAATAATGTGTCCGTATTTGTCAATTAGATCTTTGGCTTCTGGGATCCAGGGTTCAACTTTGAAGAAAACTTTTATTTGCTCCAGGCCACTTTTATTAATTACATACCCTTTATCTTCTCCTCCTACCAACCAACCTAGGGCTACCCAGTCCCCAAAAATCTTTTTTACTACTTTCGCATCTCGAGATCGGCTGCTTAAATGCATATGTTTTAATATGTTCTGCATATTAATTTTAGCACGTAAAGCGTGAAGTTTCAATATATTTTCCGCAACTTCTGCATTGTCCATGATATTACTATTGGTTATCACCTACTTAAAATTTCATTTGTGCCATTAAATGACCTCAGATATACCACTATTCTTTAAATAGTGGTTTAGATTACTTTATAATATGGCTATGGATGAATGGTTAAAAGGTGTTATCGCTGGTTCTGCCGCAGTATTAATATCTACTGCATTATCAATGAGAACGACTGAAAAACTAATAAAGGAAGCCGAAATAGATTTTGCTAATCCTGAATTTGGAGCCACTCCAAAAGAAGATTTTACTGATTCCGTTAGACAAAACTTAGCAGTCGGCGGATATTCATTTAATGCCGAATCACCTTCTGGTGATGATCCTATGATGGTTGACCCTACTAAAGAAGGCGGTCCAGCAGAACTTTTCGATGAATCCGTAGTTCAAGATGAACAAGATGGTGGAGTAGACTTTATGAATGCAGAATCTCCATTAGAAGAATCACCATTAACTGCTGATCCACTAACTGAAGATCCATCCGATATGGGTGGACCAGAAGATTTCTCAGCCGAAAACTACTCCAGTAAAGATGCTCGCCGTGCCCAATATATTCGCAGAATGCAAGGATATAATGATAAACAAGATGAGTCATTAGGTATGAGACATCGTGGTAAACACCAACAATCTATGAAAGATCGAAGAGATGAAGCATCCGCAATGGATAGGATGCACTCCAAGATGGGTCGAAAATATGACGATGTTATGACTATGGATGCTGAAGCCCGCCGATGGAGACTTCCAAAAACTTCCAAAGGAACCGCACTTTACGCTAAAAGAGATAAAAGCGGTAAATTTACTGATATTCAAAATGTAGCCCGTTCTGCTCGTGCAGATCGTGCTAGAATTGCTGCCAACCAAGGAGTAAAATCTGGACAAGGTGACGAAGGAGAGCGAATGATCTATAATGCAGAATTTACTAATTTAACTGATCATATCTCTACTATGTATGCTGCTGAAAGCGAAGATTTAATTTTATGTGCTCACTGTGATCAAAAAATGTCCGAGTGTGTCGAACATTATACTGAAACCTATGAAGCATCATCATCTTATAATCCATATCCAGTATTCATGAAATCTAAAGATGCTGCTGCCGTCTTCGCTAAGAATAAAAATAAACTTTGCACAGTTACTTTCGTAAAGAAAGATGGAACTATGAGAACTATGAAAGGAAGAACTGGAGTTTTCCGAGATAAGTCTGGCAAAACTATTGTCGGCACTGGTAAAAAACCAAGTTGGAATGCTAAGGCTCGTGCCGATGCTGGTTACATGACTTTCTTTGACATCGATGCTGCTAGAAAAGCCGGAGATAACCGTAAAGGATTCCGAATGATAAATCTAAATACAATTACTGAAATTAAGGCTATGGGTCGAACATTTGACGGTGCTCATCCACAAGGATTTTAGATTATTTAGGATCCACAACCGAGATAACGGCGAAAAACTGCCGCTGAGGGTCTGCAATCGCCGCTGAGGGTCTGCGGTTTTATATAACGTTATATATACCCGGATCCAAGACCCTAACAGGGCCTCAGTCAATCGTTTTTTTAGTCGTTTTTATAAAGTTTTTTATATATTTACAGACCCACAGCGGCGATTTTGCCGATTTACGACTGGGATAGCGGCGATTTATTTTGAAAACCCAGGTGCAATGTAATATCTCTCGGTTCCAAGACCCTAAGATCCACATCACCTCACAATTTTGTGTAACAAAATTGGTAACTCTTCCATAATTTTAAATAAAATTCTTTAAAGTGCCCTTCGAAAAACATTTTAAAACATTTTAAAGTGCGCCCCGGGTAAAAAACATTTTAATTTAATTTAAATTCTACCAGGTTACACGCGCAGGACTGCGCCAGAAAAACATTTTTAACTTTTTAGCGCAAGAAAAACATTTTAAAGTTATTTAAACCGCTGGTAACTTAAAAACATTTAGAGTTACGCATCTACTGCGCCAGAAAAACTTTTTTTAATTAAATTGTCACTGGTGACACGTCAGGGAAAAATAAACTTTTTAATTCTATTTAAACCACCCATCCAACACCCATTAAATTTAATTAATTTGGGGGAAGGTTACCATTTTTTAAGTGAGGGAAGGTCGGATCCATGTCTAGCCGGGGGTGCACCCCCCCCCCGTG